>Ga0180007_10005973_pt1 | contig 12070 bp, 7 predicted proteins | sample MM_PC_MetaG_FD_121122 | JGI IMG/M metagenome (GOLD analysis project Ga0180007, IMG submission 121122) | Groundwater microbial communities from the Aspo Hard Rock Laboratory (HRL) deep subsurface site, Sweden - MM_PC_MetaG | ecosystem: Environmental > Aquatic > Deep subsurface > Groundwater...
CGGTAGAGGTGGATCTTCTTGAGCTCGCCAAAGCCAAACAGCACGATGTAAAAATAGTAGTGGCAGCCAAGAGATTGGAGACTTATTCTTATCTGTATGAAAAGAAACAGGTAAATGCTCCGCCGCTTGAGACTCCACTGGATATCGCTGTTGTGTTGCATGAACTGGGTCACGCGGATCAACATGAAGATGAACGTTTCAAAGAGATAATTCCTCTGTATTATTTCGCACAACAATCGCGTCCGCTTGGTGATTTGCACAAGGTGGCTGAAGCCATTCCGGAGGCCCGGTCCGAGGAAGTCAAGGGCGGAATTGAAAGGCTGATACAAGAGGCGGAAGAGCTTGATAAAGACATACCTCATCTGAAAAAACGATTGGCGAGCCTTGAGCGGGGCAAAAAAACCGCAGCGCGAAAATCTCTTGAGAAACTTGCCGGTGTTTCAGCACGGGAAATGGAGGAAATCAGTAAGGCTTGTCTTGAAGAAATAACCAAACTTCCCAAAGACGAGCGCGAGGACAAGAAAACGGAGGTAATAAGAAAAGTTGTTTTGGATGGAATGAAAGATAAGGGTTTTAAATTTTCCAAAGAAACCAAGCGGAAATTAAATTTGTTAACCGAAGAAGAGTTATCGGCACTGGAAGATGATGTGGGTTGGTTCAGCATTGATTATGAGGTGCCGTTGGCCGATCTGCCCCTGATTCCCGAGGGTTATATTTCCGACTGGACTGATGCTGACAACATAGGTCAGAAAATGTTTTCCGAAGAGACCGTGTCGCGGCATGAGCCGAAAACCAAGACTTTAACCTTGGAATTCCCAGTCCACTTTTTTTATGATTTTGGGGATGAAAAATTGCGAGGTGTTTTGGAAATCACCGATGTTTCGGAAGATGCCTATCATTCGCATGAAAAAAATATTCGGTCTTTTGATGAAAAAGCCGCACAGGTCAAGCATGAGATTGCGACACAGGCGGATCGTTTGCGGAAACTTAAGGAAGCAGTCGATGATATTCAAAGTTTGCCACAACGTATGATGGAGAGAGATGCCACGCGCCGCGCCTTGCAATGGATGAAAAAGCTGCGGCAAGATTCCGGCATCGATTTGTTTCGGGGAGTCAGGGTTGAAAAGAAAGTAATTATGGTTGGCGAGGAACCGGAGAAATGTGCAGATAGCATGAAGCTCGGTTTGGCGCCCGGAGGAAAAAAGTACGTTGAGACTGATATAAAAGCAGAAATGCAGAAGCATTTGTCGACGTATGGCGCAACAACTAAAGAAATGCGCAAAAAATACGGAATAATAATTCCGGCTGCCGGTTCGAAAAGACAAAGTAAAAAATAAAGAAAAGCTAGGCCCACGAGATTATTGTCGGCTTAGTGGATAATCTCAAAGGATTGGTTACATTGAGTCAGCTTACCCCGCGTGGCTTTGGCAGAAGGGATGCAAGTATATTTTTTCTGCAGGGACTTCTAACGGGGCATAAAAATATAGTATGCATGTATGATGGTGTGCTAAGCTATCATGGTATATATGACACAAGAGCGGATTGAAAAGGCACGCGATAAATTTATGCTAAAAATGCGGGAGCTGCGTTTTCGTCAGCAGAAAATTCTGCGCGATTTTTCTACGAAACTTGATCAAAAACAGATCGAGAAAATACGGAAAGCGATCAATAAATAAATATGCTCGAGTTAACGCCTAGACAGTTTGAGCCTCCGTCTCAGGAACAGCTAGAGAAGGAAGAAAAGCCGGAAGTCGTTGCCGAGAAGCCTGGGAATATCGAAATATTAAAGAAGGAAGCGCTTGCACAGGCCGAGCACGATGTTGTTGATTTCCAAAACGCAGGACTTTCGGCTGCTGAAAAAATGGCAGCTAAAACCGGAGAGGTGGTTGATGAGGGGACTAAAGAGGAGCTTAGAATACTGGCAAAAGAAGCGGAGGTCGCAAAAGAAAAATTCCAATCAGAGATAGAAGTCGGAGCAGAAACGAAAGAGGTTGAACGTAAAAATTATGAGTACCATGACAGAGAGGGCAGAATAATCGCAAGAGCTATGGCGGAATACCTATCAGAACGAATTCCGACCGCCTATTCTGATGTTGAAGGCCGGCCTGCATTTGGGCGAGAGCTTCGTACATTGATTTTAAAGAGAGAAAGCGGTGGTCAGACTATCGAGGTCGATTTGCTTGAACTCGCAAAGGCAAAAGAGAACGGAGTAAAAATTGTAGTTGCGGAAAGAAGATTGGAAAATTATTTATGCAATTTTGATGAGAATAGGGTGGATGTACCGCCACTCGAAACACCAGTTGACCTCGCCATTTTTTTGCACGAACTTGGTCATGCGGATCAGATTAAGGATGAACGATTCAGAGAAATAAAAACACTTTATCCCCTTCCAAAGCGATCACGTTCCTTGGATGATTTACAGAAGGTCGTCGAAGCGGTACCGGAGGCACAGGCTGTGGGAGTAGAAGGCGGCATTGAGATGCTTATTCAAGAAGAGAAACAAATTAAAAACGATATTTCCCGTTTAAGAGAGCGTATTGTGGACATTGAAGGAGAAAGAGCGACTGCATTTCGCAAATCTCTTGAGACATTCGCCGGTTTCTCTTCGAAAGATCTTGATGAGATCGGTCGAGTATGTCTTCAGGAATTGGAAAAACTTCCTAACGAGGAGTATGAAAAGAAAAGCCCGGAGGTTGTACGGGAATTTGTTTTGGAAAGATTGAAAGACAAAGGTTTCATGTTCGCTACGGAGCAATTGCCAAAAAGAGAAGAAGATATAACAGAAATTGAACATCCTTTTTTGGCGGAGCCTAAGAAGAAACAAATTACCGATCTTCCTTTGGTGCCACAAGACAGCGTCACCGACTGGGCTGACGCTGGTAAAATAGGACGCAATGCATTCGGTGGGGAATCTGAGCTGCGCTATATGCCCGAAGCAAAAATGTTAATTTTACAATTTCCGGTCCATGGAACAATGGATTCTCCGACAGAAGAATTTCGAGGTATGCTCGAAATTGCCAATATTACAGAGGATGCATATCGCCAGCAAGAAGATCAACTACAAGTTTTTGATGATAGAAAGAAGCAGTTACAGCAAGAACTTGAGAAGCTGGAGCATCGGTTGGGGGAACTTGAAGAACCGATTGAAAATATCAGAGCTTTACCGAAGCGCATGATGGAGCGTGATGCCACGCGGCGCGCTTTGCAATGGATGCGGGCATTGAGGCAGGTTTCGAATATCGATTTATTTCGGGGAATTGAAGTGAGCAGAGGGGAGATTCCGAGTCTAATAAAACATGAAACATGTGAAGATACCATGAAGCTTGGTTTGATACCCGAAGGAGAAGATCTATTAGTCACTGACGCAAAAACAAGACTACAGTGGGCTCTTTCGTCGTATGGTGCGACAACCAAGGAAATGCGCAAAAAATACGGAATAATAATTCCGGCTGCCGGTTCGAAAAGACAAAGTAAAGGAAAATAATAAGGATTTGTTATACAGGCCTTGCTTAACTTATAATTTTTTGGTAGTATCGGGCTCACAATTTGATAGCGCGCGGGTATCGTATAGCGGCTATTATGCGTCCTTGCCAAGGACGAGATGGGGGTTCGACTCCCCCTACCCGCTCCAAACAAAAACTCCGATTAAATAACCGGGGTTTTTGTTATCAGATTTTATTGATCTTTAACGAGGGAATGATTTTTCAGGTAGACCGTGTTCTTCTGCGTGGCTTTTAATTGTTTTTATAAATGCTTTACCAAATTGCTCCAGCTTTGTAGCGCCTACGCCACTGATCTCAGCAAAGCTCTCTAAGCTTTGAGGAAAGTAATAAGACATTTCGCGTAAAGATATATCTCCAAAAATAATAAATGGAGGCACTCCTTTTTCATCAGCTATCTTTTTGCGCAACATTCGAAGTTTTTCAAATAAAGATTGATCGTAATCCAATTCATTTTGAGCGCGTTTTTTGTTTGATTTAGTTGTTTTGGTTGGCACGAATATCGGGAGCATTACTGAGTCTTCGCTATTAAGAAATTTCTTTCCAAGATTGCTTACGTAAATAGTTGGATATTCGCCAGGTTGCTTAGCTAAAAATTTCTTTGCTATAAGTTGGCGCATTATATATTTCAATTCATCTTCAGAGACTTCTGCGGATATTCCAAAAACAGATAGTTGATCATGTCCAAATTTTTCAATTTGTTGACGTTTAGATCCGCGCAAAATAGCGGCAATGTAATTTAAACCAAAGCGCTCGCCGGTTTTTATAACAGCAGACAGGATTTTTTGTGTGATAATTGTTGAATCCACAGTCTCTTGAGTATTAAGACATATATCGCAGGATTCGCAATTTTCAGTTTTTAAGGTTTCGCCAAAATAGTTTAAAAGAAAAGCACGACGGCAACTAAGACTATCGCAAAATTCAAGAACTTGTTCCAGTTTGGTTTGGCTGATTTGTTTTTCGGTTGAGCTTTCTAGTTGATTAATAAAAAATTCGTGTTTAATTTTATCGCCGTACGAATATAGCAGCACACATTCACTCGGCAACCCATCACGACCTGCTCGCCCAGTTTCTTGGTAATAGTTTTCAATAGATTTTGGCATGTCATAGTGAAAAACCAGTCGTATATTAGGTTTATCAATTCCCATGCCAAAAGCGACAGTGGCTGCAATAACCTGAACTCTGTCGTGTAAAAACTTTTCATGTGTTTTTTTGCGGACTTCTGGAGTTAAGCCGGCATGGTATGGCAAAGCTTTGATCCCGTTCTTATTTAGATTCTTTGCCAGCTTTTCAGTATCTTTGCGCGAAATAGTATAGATAATAGCTGATTCATCTTTATGTTTGGATAATCGATTAAGCAGGGTTTCAAAAGCAGCACGCTTAGGTAATGTTGAATAAGATAAATTTGGACGGTTAAAACTGGAGCTAAAGATTTTATTTGGGCGAATCTTTAATTGCTCTACTATATCTTTACGTACAGCGCTAGTGGCTGTAGCTGTTAAAGCTATGAGGGGAGTATTTGGCAGTGCTTCTCTAAGTATGTGTAGGTTGCGATAATTTGGACGGAACTCATGACCCCATTCTGAGATACAATGCGCCTCGTCAACTGCAATAAGACTTATTTTAAGCGAAGATAAAAAAGTTTTAAAATTTAGTGAAGCAAGTCTTTCCGGAGCAATGTACAAAAGTTTAATCTGTCCGCTCCTTGCATCCTTATATACTCGTTTGATTTCTTCGTCTGAAAGAGAGCTATTTATATACTCAGCTGCAATTCCGTTTTCTCTTAAAGCATCTACTTGATCCTTCATAAGAGAGATTAGCGGCGAAACAACAAGAGTCACACCATCCATCATAAGTGCCGGAAGTTGATAGCATAGAGATTTTCCACTACCTGTAGACATTGTCACAAGGGAGTCTTTTTTATCCAAAGTGTGACGAATAATTTCTTCTTGAAGCGGCTTAAAACTATCGTATCCAAAATACGATTTTAGTAGATCTAACATAGTTTATTTTTGCGGGGATGGTTCAAGGGCAAGGATTTTCTTTGCCGCCTTTCGTGATAAGGATCCTTCCTCCACAAGATCTTCGACTAATACGGATAATTTGAAGTTACCTTTTCTAGATAGCATGATTAGATCTGCGCGTAGATCAGCCAGTTCGCAATCAAGATAGTCTTTGGTTACAGTTTCATCAAATCGTTTATCAACATCTGCAGCAAAAGCATTCATTACTTCAATAACATCATTAATGCGCTCATTAGTTTTCTCAAAACCTTCGTCAATTTTTATATCTATAGAATCAAACCTGTCATCTATAGAATCAAGCCGTGTATCCATAGACCCAAATCGAGCATCTATAGAATCAAATCTGGAATTGTTCGATTGTTCAAGTGAATCGATGCGGGAATCCAATTTTTTTGAAGTCTCTTGGATAACTTCTATAACATCGTAAAGTGTTGGTTCTTTTGTCTTGTTCATATCATTGTAACTTTAGCATATTATCTTGCACGAGAATATTTATCCGCATTTGATGCAATCTTCGTATTTTAATCGGTCGTAAATCAGAGGATCGGCCAGCATAACATAAAGCTCTTTGATCTGTTCCATACTCAGTGCCGCTTCGGTTTTCCAAGTGCCAGGTTTAGTCTGCATGAAACCCATGCGTGTGAGCAAAAGCTTCAAATCCGATGGCAACAAAGTTCCCTCACCCCAAGATAGAGTTATACCAGCGGAGTAATGTCCGTCTGAGAATCCGCGAACTTCTTTTGCTCGCTCCTCGTCTTTACAATCCAAAGCAGTAAAGACCTGGCCGAGATGTGGCATGCGCTCATACTTCTTATCTATAGGATATACCAGCGCTCCGATATCATTTTCTACAGGCTCAGCCTTACAGAGATTTGGTGGCATTTTTTGATTTTGGCTAATAGGTTGTTTGTTAACCGCACAACCCGCACCAAAGACTACGATTAGACTCATTAATGCGATAAGAGATTTCATACATTGTTATAAGGCTGTCCCCAGCTTAGTGAATAAGTTCATAAGATATGGCTCATCGTACAAGCTTACACCATTAGCTCCGGCAGAAAAAATGCATTCACATTTTCTCTGCGCAGAGCTTCTAGCGTGATATCTCTATCCAGAGATATCAGTCTCCAGCATTTTTTCAAGTGAGCGGCGTCTGCGGCGTTGGCGTAGCTGCTTTACACTTTCAGTGCCGGCAATAGCTAAACCGGCAGCTCCAAACGGAGTCCAGCCCGGTAAAGTGGCGGGAGCTTTTTCTTCTGGCGCCGGTTTTACGTGTGAGAGAATAGTAACTTCTTCCTGGCTGCGCGGCATAATTTTTGGGAGACTACCTGAGACATCCAGTAGGCCGGAAATCCGCACAGTGTCGCCTTCAGTCAGACGAGTCGCTCTGTAGTCTACGACTTTATTGAAATAGACTTCGACTTCTCCGTCTTTGGTATCAAGTGTAACAGTGCTGCCTTTGACTGAGACTACCGTGCCTTCGATACTTACCATACTCCATGCATCTTCTGTGCTTGGTGCAGACATATCTACAGCTCGAGCCGGAATATTTTTCGGCACCTCGTTCAAAACAATCCATCCATCTCCTTTATTAAATTTAATTGACGGGACACCAAGATCGTCAAACATTATTTTTCCTGTGACTTCAATCATCTTGCCGGCTTCAGGAAGTTTCTGTGTTGTTGGAACTCTGACCAACAGACCTCGTCCGTCAGGGGATAGAAGAATGAATCTGTGACCTGACATAAGTCCGGGTTGAGAGCCGATTACTCCTTTTAGCGAAACGCGAATTCCGGCGTTTTCTTCATCGTGGGCCATAGTGAATGTTATTGGTTTTGTTTCATCTTCAGTAGATGCGGTTTTTGTTGTAGTGGTTTTGGTCGTAGATGTTTTTTTGGCAGTAGACGGTGTTTTTTCTACAACAGGCTTTTTCGCAACTTCTGGTATTACAGTTGTTATTTTTGGAGTGGTTGTGACCTCTGGTGTGTTATTGGATTGTTCGGTGACAACAGGTCCATACACAGAGAGGGAAGTTAGACCGCTCGTTTGAGCAGGATCTGCTTGTGTCTGTGTTGAGATATCGATCTCCGGCTCGTTTGCATCTCCCGTTTCCGTTGACATTTGAGACGGTTGATTCGTCTGACCGGGTGTTGGTTCAGAGATTGTCCATTCTCCGGTTGCATCAGGATTGCGCGCCCACGACATGGCTTTTTCTGATGATTCATATACAACTTGATTTAATAAGTTTCCGGACGGATCGTATAGCGACAAAGTATCACCGCCGTTGTTTAATTTTGAGGATGAGAGATACACGCGGACGAATGGATTTGTGCTGTCCAACACCTCTGTGTCAAAAGTAAAGATTTTGTTTAGCGCGTCATAAAGCTCCATTCCTTGGAGTGCGACCGGGGTGTTTAAATCTAAACTTGTTACCTCAACCCACTCGGCCTCTCCATCAGGATCAGGCATGAACTCGTTAATTCGTACAAGATCAAATTGCGGAGCTGATTCTTGTTCGTCAGGGGTCTGAGATCCGGCGTCCGAAGTTTCTGATTCGGATGCAGATACGGATCCGGATTCGGAAGATGAAACAGGGGAAGCGACCTCGGATTCGTCCGGGGTCTGAGATCCGGCGTACGATGTTCCAGGATCAGGGGTTTCTTCCGATTCAGGTTGTGACTCTTCATCGACTTCCTCATCGACTATCGGCTCTGTAGATGTGGGAGCGGGAATAAACATCCAATCGCCGGTGCCATCTGGGTCACGCATCCATAGTGAGTTTTTATCCGATTCTTCGTACGTAAACTCGTCCAATAAATTTCCGGATGGATCAAACAGCGAAACAGTATCACCACCATTGTTTAATTTGGAACCTGAAAGATATATGCGCACGAACGGATTAACTACATCCAGCGTGCCTGATGTATAGGCGTAGATTTTATTTAGTGAATCATGAAGCTCAAGACCTTCAAGCATCACAGGTGTTTCAGGATTCAGGGTTACTATCTCAACCCACTCGGCCCCTCCATCAGGATCAGCCATGAATTTATTCAAGCGCAGCAACTCATAGCTTTGTGGTGGCAATGATTCGGACTCTTCTTCATCCTGTGGTACTTCTTCTGGTTCGGGTTCCACTTCTTCTTCTATTACGGATTCCGTAGATGTGGGAGCTGGAATATACATCCAATCTCCTGTGCCATCCGGGTCACGCATCCATGGTGAGTCTTTAACTGATTCTTCATACGTAAACTCATCAAGCAAGTTTCCGGACGGATCGTATAGCGACAAAGTATCGCCACCGTTATTTAACTTGGAAGCTGAAAGATACACGCGGACTACAGGATTTGCTACATCCAGCGTGCCAGACGTGTATGTGTAGATAGTGTTGAGTGCGTCATGCAGCTCAAGGCCTTGGAGCATTACAGGTGTTTCAGGATCAAGACTTACTATTTCAACCCACTCAGATTCTTCGTTTGGATCAGGCATGAACTTGTTTAACCGCAGCAACTCATAGTTCTGCGGTGGCAATGTTCCTTCTTCTACTTCTTCAGCCGGATAATTTTTTGGTAGGAAAGCATCGCATAGTCCGGGAGTTCCCAGATCCAACACACCTTCATCAAAGCCAACTGATGAAAAAGATGTGATAAAGGAATCGCCATCTCTTATCATGCTTGCTTTTGTAGTACTTGAATATCCGGCGTCTGGCGCTCCTCCATCTCCAGCTAAATCGATTTCAATTTGATTAGGATCGAGGAGTGCAATTTTTAATGAAGTGTTAGAAAGAGAAAGAGTGGCGGTTGCTATTTGAGGTTCTACATCCAACGCGCTGTTTTCATTATCAGCCGTATAATTTGCAATCAGATATGTTCCTTGCGCAGGCACTACTGCGTCTTCCGGAAAGAAAATTGGACTTTTATCCGCAACAACGAGCGAAAGTCCGGTGAGCGGCATATTGTCTTGGCTGAGATTACATATTTCAATCCATTCATCTGCAGCTGAAATAGATGAGCCGGCCCAGGCAACTTCGCTGATTATAAGTGGCTGCGCCGCATGGACTTCCGGTACTTGCAAAGGCATGATCGCCATACTACCTGAGATCAGGCCGCAATTAACCAGTCGTCCGACAAAACGGGAAAGTGTCATATTTTGTTTTGTTTTTTTGTTAGTTATTAAAGTTTGGGCACTTATATATACCGCTGCCAGATTTTGGAGCGGCTGTCAAGATGTGGATAAGCTTCGCGATTACGAATTTCCAAACGTTAGAGAATTGGAAATTGTGCTATGCGCTGTGTGATTCATGATTTATCCACAAGTCAGAGAGTTGCTTGTGTTCTATTTTTGTTCTACAATAGAAGTTGCCCTCATTCTTCATTTTCAATTCATATATGAACCTCACTCCAAAACAAAAAGAAGTCCTGGACTTCATAGTGTCATTTATAAATGACCGCAGTTATCCGCCTTCATTTCGAGAAATCGCTGCGGGGTTGAATCTTGCTTCTCCCTCTACTGTTCATGTCCACATTCAAGCCTTACGCGAACGTGGATATCTTAGAGGTCAGGGTTCTACCTCCCGCGATCTCGAACCCACAGACAAGGTAGTTCGTTGGAGCAAGAGTGTTCTTTTGCCGCTTGCCGGCTTGATTACAGCAGGGCAACCTATTGAGGCGATAGAGGAACGCGAGACAATCGCTGTGCCCGTTAATCTAGCCCCTGATTCAGCCAACTCTTATGTTCTGCGTGTTAAGGGTGAATCAATGATTGAGGATGGAATTTTAGATGGTGATTATGTTGTTGTTGAGCGCAACCCATCTCCGAGAGACGGAGATGTAGTGGTCGCACTTTTGGATAATGCTTATGCCACGTTGAAACGTTTTTATAGAGAGCGAAATCGAATTCGTCTGCAACCGGCCAATTCGACCATGAAGCCGATTTATTGCCACGATCCGTTGATACAAGGAGTAGTCCGAGCTGTAATTCGAAATTTCCGGGCCGACTAAAAATTGCAATCTTATTTATCTCAAAAACCTTTTTAATTAAGTCTGATTTTATGTACGAAAAAATGTCTGAGCCTATCGAAGTTTTAGCGGCTTTTAAAAAGGATCGAACAGAGCCCATGGTTTTTAAATGGGGGAATAGACATTATAGAATTAAGAAAGTGAACCTCGTACATACAGAACGCAGAGGCCGCGAAAAGATTTATATATTTTCAGTTTCAGACGAGGCAAACGCATACCGTTTATCATTCTCTACGGAGAGCATGAAGTGGCAATTAGAAGAGATGGCGGTTTTGTAACTGTCATCTCGACTGAAGCGTAGCCCCGAAAGCTTTCGGGGCGAAGCGTAACGGAGAGATCTTTCTGAAAGATTTCTCCGCGGAGTTTACCCCGATTGGAGTATCGGGGGTCGAAATGACAGAATGAAAAGATTTCTCCGCGGAGTTTACCCCGATTGGAGTATCGGGGGTCGAAATGACAGAATGCTACGTGCTACGTGTTATGTGTTACGTGATTCTATGCTCCCGCCCCCATCCAACAAACTTATTGCTCATTTGGACATGAATTCATACTTCGCGTCCGTGGAGCAGCAGGCTAATCCAAAATTACGCGGTCGTCCGCTTGGGGTTTGCGCTTATTTGCATAATAGCGGATGCGTGATTGCGGCTTCAATTGAAGCTAAGCAACTTGGAATGAAAGTTGGGATGAGAGTGCGTGATGCGCGCGCAATTTGTCCGCAGGCGGTATTCGTACAAAACGATCCGCCCAAGTATCGCGCAGTTACATCTCGCGTTTTTTCGATTTTGCACGAGCTCACAGATCGCATTGAACATTATTCCATTGACGAGGCATTCCTAGATCTAACGGGCTGGTATAGAGATGCGGCAGAAGCGGCATGGGCAATGTCTCGCGTGAGGCAGAGGATCACGAACGAGGTTGGAGAATGGCTGCGCTGCTCAATCGGCATTGCGCCCACGCGTTTTCTCGCTAAGACCGGATCCAACTTTCGAAAACCGAACGGTCTCACTATTATAGATACTAATAATTTGGATGAGATACTTTCGCAGCTCAATCTTCAGGATTTAAATGGAATAGGGCCGCAAACACACAAGCGTCTTGAACGCGCTGGTATTCATTCACCTTTGGAGTTGAAAAATTATCCAGTTGCCAATCTAATCCGCTTATTCGGCAAACAAGGTTTTTATCTTTGGTGCAAACTTCATGCAATGGAGTTTGAAAAAGTGCAGCTTAAAGAAGAGCTACCTCCAAAATCAATTGGTCATTCATATTGCGTGCCAGATTGTGCAAATGATGAAGGAAAGATCGCAGCAATACTCACAAGATTAACTGAGCGTGCAGGCCGACGAATGAGAAAAGAAGGACTTTTTGCAGGCACAGTTTCAGTAAATGCAGGTTTCCGGAATATGTCATTGCGAGGAGCGAATGAAGTGAGCGACGCGGCAACCTCTTTTTCCAATCCTTACGAACAAGGCGCATACAATTTTGTACATTTGGACGAGCCGTCGCAAGATTCATTCACGCTCGTGCACGC
>Ga0180007_10005974_pt1 | contig 12070 bp, 5 predicted proteins | sample MM_PC_MetaG_FD_121122 | JGI IMG/M metagenome (GOLD analysis project Ga0180007, IMG submission 121122) | Groundwater microbial communities from the Aspo Hard Rock Laboratory (HRL) deep subsurface site, Sweden - MM_PC_MetaG | ecosystem: Environmental > Aquatic > Deep subsurface > Groundwater...
AAATTACGGCGGATATTTTACATCAGCGGGAACTGGCTCTACGGCTGCCGGCGTTTATGGCGAAGGTTCGGGCGCAGCAAATTTAGTTTTTGGTGTTTATGGCAACGCTTCAGCTACTGGCGCTTATACAAACTACGGCGGTTCATTTGTTGGTGCCGGTAATACGGGCCGTGGCGTTTATGGCGAAGCGTCCTATACTGGCGCGGCGACAAACTATGGCGGATATTTTGCGGCTCAAGGCGAAACCGGCAGCGGTGTTTATGGTGTTGGTCTTGCCACTACTGCTACGGTGAATTACGGCGGATATTTTCTTGCACAAGGAACGGGATCTTTAACCACTGGCGCATATGGTGAAGCGGATGCCGCAGGCACAGTTTACGGTGTTAGGGGTTATGCTTCAAACACAGGCGCGGTCACAAACTACGGCGGCGCATTTACTGCCGGCGGTACAACCGGCCGCGGTGTTTTCGGTCAAGCAACCAATACTGGCGCTACGGTAAACTATGGAGGTTATTTTGTATCTGATGGTACTGGCGCTGCCGCGACTGGCGTTTTTGGTACGGCTACTGGCGCGGCTGCAGTTTACGGTGTTCAAGGTACAGCAACAAACGCCGGCGCAGTGACAAACTATGGTGGATATTTTACGGCCGCAGGCGATACTGCTCGCGCTGTTTATGGTTCAGCCACTGATTCTGGCGCAGTAGTTAATTATGGCGGATATTTTGAATCAGCTGGTACAGCCGAAGGCGCAACGGGTGTTTTTGGTACAACTGCCGCCGCAGGCACGGTCTACGGCGTTAAAGGTACCGCAACCAACACCGGCGCAGTAACAAACTACGGCGGATATTTTTCCGCCGCGGGCGATACTGCTCGCGCTGTTTACGCTGTGGCAAGCGATTCGGGCGCAGTAACAAACTACGGCGGATATTTTATTGCTCTTGGTACAACAGGCCGCGGTGTTTACGGCGAAGCCTCGGGGACAAGCACGAATATGGGTGTTCAGGGCTATGCCTCAAGTCTTAGCGTAGGCGTTACAAACTACGGCGGACATTTTATAGCTCAGGGCGGTACGGGTCGTGGTGTTTACGGCGGCGCTTCAAATACTGGTGCGGAAGTAAACTACGGCGGATATTTTGAGACGTCTGGCGCGGGCGCGGGCGCGGCGGGTGTTTATGGAGCAGCTTCCGGCAAGGCCGCGGTTTATGGTGTTCAAGGTGCAGCGACTAGTTCTGACTCAGTAGTAAACTACGGCGGATATTTTTCGTCCGCGGGAACGGACACGGGAGCAACGGGTGTTTTGGGGACGACTGCCGCGGCAGGCATAGTTTATGGCGTTCAAGGTACAGCGACAAATACCGGTGCGGTCACAAACTACGGCGGATATTTTACGGCCGCGGGAGATACTGGTCGAGGTGTTTATGGCGCGGCAACTGATACTGGCGCAGTAGTCAACTATGGCGGATATTTTTTCGCGGCGGGCACAGGTGTCGCTACGAGCGGTGTCCGTGGTATTGCGGATAGCAACGCATTAGTTTTTGGAGTTTTCGGTTCAACAGCAAGTCTGACTGGCTACGCAAGCGGCGTTTACGGGGAAGCAACTGGCGCGGCGAACAATATCATTGGAGTTCAGGGCTCAGCTGCCAGTAGCGCGGCTGTCGCAAATTATGGTGGATATTTTCTTTCTTCTGGCTCGGGTACGGGTGCGGCTGGTGTTTATGGTCAGGCTAGTGCCGCGGGCACAGTTTATGGAGTTCAAGGTTATGCTTCAAACACCGGCGCAGTCACAAACTACGGCGGATATTTTACGGCCGCGGGAGATACTGGTCGAGGTGTTTATGGCGCGGCAACTGATACTGGAGCAGTAGTCAACTATGGCGGATATTTTTCCGCGACTGGAACTGGAACAGGCGCGGCCGGAGTTTATACTCTGGCTTCTGGCGCCGGTTCGGTTTATGCTATTAAAGGCGAGGCCACGAGCGCGGCTGCGGTCGCAAACTACGGTGGCATTTTTTACGCGGCTGGCAGTAGCGGCGCGATTGGCATTTATGGTGAAGCCTCAAATGCTTCGGGGGTAAATTATGGCGGAGGATTTCTTGCTTCAAGTGCGACTACCGGGGCGAGTGGCGTGAAGGGTCAGGCAGGTGGCGCGGGCACAGTTTATGGTGTTCAGGGAGTCGCCACAAATACTGGCGCGGTTGCAAATTACGGCGGTTATTTCACGGCAGCTGGAACTGGCGGAGCGCGCGGCATATATGCCGCTGCTACTGGCGCTTCCGGCACAAACTACGGCATTTATGGTAGCGTGACTTCTGCGACAGGTTACGCCGGTTATTTTACCGGCGGTTATGGCCTTTACGGCAGTCGCGGGCAGATTGCCAGAGCACCGAGCGGCAATGATACTTCCTACGGTTTGGTTGTTCAGGGCGCAGTTTGTATTGATGATACGACAGCCAATTGTCCGGCGACTCCGACCTCCGGCACGATTTACACCGAAGGCGCGGCTTTACAAACTTTTGACTTGGCCGAACTTTATGAATCAGACGAATCTCTTGAAGCGGGCGATGTAGTAAAAGTTGATTTAGGAAATGAAAGAAAGGTAGTGAAATCGACCGAGGCATATCAAAATACAACAATGGGAGTTGTCTCCACTGCGCCGGGTATAACTTTGGGCGGATGGAGTGCTGGTCCTGGACAATTTCCGATTGCTTTGGCTGGACGCGTGCCAGTAAAAGTTAATGATGAAAATGGCGCGATCGCGATTGGTGATCTTTTGACATCGTCTTCCACTCCTGGCGTGGCAATGAAAGCGACTCGACCTGGCCAAAAAATTGGTTTGGCGCTTGAAGCATGGAGCGGCGCGGGGCAAGGGGTTGTGGAAGTGTTTATAGCCCCGGGCTGGGATTCGGCGGGGACAATTGCCACTGACGGCACAGCGGTTTTCTTAAATGACAATTTTACTTTTAATAAATTAGGAACAGCCGACGAAATTATTCAAGGCCATGATTCAAATGGTTTGTCTTTCCGCGGTTCTGGTTGGGATGGCGCGGCAGGGCAAAATGTTGAAATGAAACTTTTGAGCAAGGTTATTGACGCGGCAAATTATAAACTTGCAGTTTTAAATAATGCCGGTGAAGAAGTGGCTTATGTCGGGGGCGATGGATCGTTTGGAATCACCGGTAAATTTTATCCGGCGGCAACGGGCGGAGCTCAAACAGATGCCTATATTTTCTACGCCGCGAATTATATGCGAACAAATGCTGACGGTTGGTCAACTGGTTCGTTTGATTTCGCGGAAATGTTTTTGTCGCATGAACTGCTTGAGCCGGGCGATATTGTCACGCTTGATGAGGAAACAAATGAATACGTGAAAAAATCTAGCGTTGCCTATGACACGGGAGCGCTTGGCATTGTTTCCACAAAGCCAGGATTTTTAGCCGGGGCGAATGTTGACTTTAATAATCCTTCCCCAGATCAAGGATATCCAATCGCTTTGGCCGGCCGCGTGCCAACAAAAGTTTCTGCGGAAAATGGGCCGATCCGTCCGGGCGACTTTTTAACAACTTCTGCGACGCCGGGCGTGGCAATGAAAGCGACCGAGCCGGGCATTGTGCTTGGTACGGCGCTTGAAAGTTTTGACGGGCCGGGCATTGGTTTAGTTAAAGTATTTGTTAATCTTTCTTGGTATAATATAAGCGAAGATGGCGCGACGCCGGTTGGCGAAATGGCCCAACTTACCCTTACCGGTGATTTGAATATGGCGGGAAATTATATTTTAAATGTTGGAAAGATTGTTGGAGTGGATGAAAAATGGAGTATTGATGAAAATGGCGTTTTGAAAATTAAATTGGTTGCCGAAGATTCTTCTGAAAAAGAAATGTTCGGCCTAACTTCTGCCAAAGTAGAGTTAACCTTGTCTGGATCTGATCGTTTGGAAAACGGCACAAGAATGATTGATCTTAGCTTGATTGATCCGGAATTTTCTAAAAATATTTCTGCGGAAACACCGATAAAAGTTATTGTGACTTTGACCGAACCGGCCAACGGAATTTACGTCGCGGAAAAAACCGCTTACAGTTTCCGTGTGGCGGAAGTGAACGCCGGAACAACGGATGCGGCATTTGATTGGATTGTTATCGCGCGAAGAAAAGGCTATGAAGATCCGCCAGCTTCTGCTCCGAGTGCGCCAACGCCAAGCGAACCAGCACCAAGCGAGCCAGCACCTTCAGCTCCTGCGCCTTCAGAACCCGCGCCAAGCGAGCCAGCACCAAGTGAGCCTGCTCCTTCTGAGCCAGCACCGTCAGCCCCGTCGGAACCCGCGCCACCTGCACCAGCGCCCTCTGAACCGGCACCAAGTGAACCAGCTCCTTCAGAACCAGTACCATAAGATAAATCTTCAATTTCCCCTCCTTTCAAAGGAGGGGATTAAGGGGTGGTTATGAGGAAATTATTTAATTCGACGGCACAAAAAATAAAACGTCAATTTCTCCGAAATCGCCCAACGAATGCAGAAAAAATTCTTTGGTATCATCTGCGAGGGAATAATCTTGGTGGTTATAAATTTCGTCGTCAGCAAGGAATCGGACCATATATTGTTGATTTTTACTGTCCGGCAGTAAAGCTTGTCGTAGAATTAGATGGAGACAGTCATTATCAGGATGGAGCGGCGAGGCGAGATACGGAACGTCAAAAATTTATTGAAGCACAGAGCATAAAAGTTTTAAGATTTACGGATAACGACATTAGAGAAAACTTATCAGACCTTCTGGATATTATTTTAAAAGAGTTGAAGAATCGCACCACCCCCAACCCCTCCTCAAAGAGGAGGGGAGAGTGAGCGGGAGATTGCTTCGGCGTTTCACTCCTCGCAAAGACAATTATTTATAAAATTAAAATTTGAAAATTAAAATATTTTATTATGTTTGACTCCCAAAAATTTCATTCAGCTGAAAGAAAAAATGGCCGAAACAAAAATAGTTTACGCCCCCTAATTTTAATTTTGGGATTTTTTGCTGTTGCTTCAACGGGCATAGTTTTGTTTGCTCTGTTCCAAGAATTAAGGCCTGAAGCTTCTGCCGCTCCGGGTATTTACAAAACTCTAAATTATCAAGGAAAGCTTGAAGATTCAGGAGGCATAACCGTGGCCGATGGCGCATACAATATTAAATTTACAATTTATGACGCGGCCGCAGCCGGGAATGTTCTTTGGACTGCCCGTGAATCAGACGCTTGCGGCGCGGCTTTTAACCCATCGGCAAAATCAGTAACAACATCGCTTGGAATTTTTTCCACGCAACTTGGCGAGTCTGGGGACTGCCCGATAAATTTGGATTTTAATGATGATTCATATTATCTCGGAATAACAGTAGGAGCAGATTCGGAAATGACGCCGAGAAAAAGATTAGGCGCGGCGGGCTATGCGTTTAACGCAGATCTTTTGGATGGTTTTAATACTTCTGCGGTCGGTGGTGCGTCGGCTTTTGTGCCGGCGACTGATTCGTCCGGGAATTTGGTTTTGACCGGTAATATTACTTTTGATACAACGACTTTTTTTCTTGATTCCACAAATGACAATATCGGAATTGGTACGGCCGCGCCGGACATAGCCAAAACACTAGATTTGACTACTACAAAAAAATATGGAATTTATTCCGTAACAAGTTCAGCGGCGAAAGATACGGTGGCAGTTTACGGAGAATCAAGCGACGCTACTAATAATACTAGATACGGCGGACGTTTCACGGCTGCAGGAGGTGGCTCTACGGGTGTTTATGGATCAGCAACGGCAACGGGGAATCCGCTCGTTGCAAATTATGGCGGATATTTTACTTCGGCTGGCGATTCGGGGCAGGGAGTTTACGGAGAAGCATCGGCTACGGGCGCGGTTACAAATTATGGAGGATATTTCACGACAGCGGGCGATACGGGACAAGCAGTTTATGGTTCTGCCACGGCTACCGGCGCAGTGACAAACTACGGCGGCTACTTTACGGCAGCGGGGACGGGCGCGCTTTCTACGGGCGTTTATGGCGAAGCATTGGGTGCAGCGGACAATGTTGCGGGTTTTTACGGAACGGCTTCAGACACTGGCGCTTATACAAATTTTGGCGGGGTATTTTACGCTGCCGGCGAAACTGGCATAGGCATACGCGGTGAGGCCACTTCTACTGCGGCAGCCGTAAATTACGGTGCAAAATTTTATGCGAATGGCACGGCGTCGGGCACAGTCGGCGTTTATGGGCAAGGCGTTGCCACCAGTGCCATTGTTAATTATGGAGGATATTTTAATGCAAGAGGAGCGGCTACTGGAGCGAGTGGTGTTTATGGAGAAGCCATCGGTGCGGGCACGGTTTACGGCGTTCATGGAGCGGCAACTGATGTCACCGCAGTCACAAATTACGGCGGCTATTTTACGGCCGCAGGTGATACCGGCCGCGGTGTTTATGGCGCGGCGAGCGATACGGGCGCAGTCACAAACTATGGTGGATATTTTACTGCGGCGGGAACATCCAGCGCGGCTGGAGTTTATGCCGAGGCAACTGGTGCGGGTATAGTCGGCGCTGTCTATGGTTTAGCCAGTGATACAGATGCGGGCACGCCTAATTTTGGTGGTCTTTTTGAGGCACGTGGCGGACATAGTTGGAGTTATGGCGTTAAGGGTTATCTTCCGAATAGTGTTGGTGGAAAAGCCGTTTGGGGACATGCTGCGGAAACGACTTCAACAAATTATGGCGGTTATTTTAAAGCGGATGGTGCGGGCGCCGCAGCAGCCGGCGTTTACGGCTGGGCATCGGCAGCAGGTACGGTTTACGGCGTTCAGGGTTATGCTTCAGATGCGACTGCCGTTACAAATTATGGCGGATATTTTACCTCGGTTGGACAAACTGGCCGCGGTGTTTATGGTTCTGCTACTTCTGCCGGAGCGACCCAAAATTTTGGCGGTTTTTTTGAAGCGGCAGGCACTTCATTCGCAACCGGCGTTTATGGCAGAGCAACGGGTGCGGGCACAGTTTATGGGGTACAAGGCATTGCTTCCGATACTACCGCTGTCACAAATTACGGCGGATATTTCGTAGGATGGGGCGACACGGGTTATGGTGTGTACGGTGAAGCGGGAGATACCGGCGCGGTCGCAAATTATGGCGGATACTTTAAGGGAAGGGGTAGCGGAGGAGCATACGGAGTTTATGCTATTGCTGACGCCGCTTCGGGAACAAATTATGGAGTCTATGGCAATGTGACTTCTGCGGCTGGTTGGGGTGGTTATTTTACCGGTGGCAACGGACTTTACTCAAGTAGAATTAGCATTGCAGATACCACAAGTGCCATAGCTTACAACACAATTGGCGCGCCCGCGGCCGGTCACACGGCAGGCGGAGAAATTGAAGATGCCTCAGATCTTTTTATCGCAAGTAGTATAGAAGTTGACGGCGCTGCTTGGTTTGATGGCGGCCATACTGATTTGGCTGAAATGATTACTTACAACGGAGAGGGTGAGGCAGGCGATGTTATTGTAATAGATACAAGCAGTGATAATACTGCAAAAATTTCAACCAAACCTTATGATCAAAGTGTGCTTGGAATTATTTCTACCAAACCAACATTAATTATTACGGGCGATATTAAAGAGGGGAAAATGATGGCAGTAGCTGGTCGCGTGCCGACTAAAGTAACAAATATTAATGGCGCAATCCGTCGCGGCGACTTACTCACAACCTCATCTAAGCCAGGGTATGCAATGAAAGCTACGGAAGCAGGATCAACTGTTGGAAAAGCAATGGGAGAATGTAATAAAAAAGAATGTACAATTTGGGTTTTTGTAAATATTAGTTGGTATGGCGGCGAGAGAGCAGGGGTGTCGGAAGATGATTGCACAGCAGTTTCATGTTCTGAAATAAGTTCAGATTCTGGAGAGGTTTCAGAAATTGAATCAAATCCAGAAACTCTTTTGGAAAAATTAAAAATGCTTTGGGAAAAATTGTTTGAGTAAAAATTGATTAAATTGTAAACGAGTTGTGCCTTCGGGTACGGGTCATAACTCGCATATAATAGCAACCCCTCACCGCAAGGTGGGGGGTTGTTGCATAAAAAATGGGGTTGACCCCGTAGTAGAATTTCGGAATCTAAAGTATGTTTCTGTTAGTAATAAACAGTATTTTTCTTGTAAAATTATAAAAAAATAAAATGCTTTATTCCGCCTTCGGCGGAGATCCAAAATTTCACTACGGGGTTGACAAAATGCTAAAAATATGTTATTATAAATTGTAAAATTAGAAGTGGAGATTAGGCGGGATTTGCTTTAAAATAAGCCAATTTCGGGTAATCTTCACCTTTGGTGAACAACCGTCTCGCCAGCGTGCGGGGCAAGGAGGGTTTGACAAATGAAGACGACGATGATCGCAGTGTTCGGGTTCGTTTCCGTGTTTGCGTCCGGTTGCTACGACAGTTACCGGAACTATGGCGAGGATACGTCACCGCTCGAGATCTGCGAAGTGCAGGTGACGACGAACGTGTCCGGCGCGACGGTTACGGTGGATGACATCGTGACCGGCAGCACCGTGGAAATCGGAATGGGTTTCCACACCTTCGCTGCTACGGCCCCCGGATACTTTCCGGCGAGTACGGCCGTGGAAGTGGACGAGTCCTGCTCGCCCGTGGAGCTTCAGCTCCGCCCCGACCTGAACGGGGATTACGACCTGGTGCTCCACAACAGGATCTACGATCGGTTGCTCCTCCATCTCGACCAGGACGCGGACGGGAATCTCGTCGGCTACGACTGGTACGCCGACGACCCCGGGCACATGTTCCAGGAGTTCACTGGTACCGTGACGGCCGATGGCGAGGTTCACTTGCTCTCGGACGACTCGGTCCGGATGGAGCTCTTGGGTCAGTGGACGCCGCCGGGAATCGGTGGAGTGAGCCGGATCGCCGGCAACTGGACATCCGCACCGGGTGGCGGAGGCGATTGGCTCGCTGAGTCGCGGCCGTAGCATCGGCTGCACTCGAACCGGCATCTGGCAGAAATCGTGAAGAACGATTATCTGCCAGATGCCGGGCTTTTTTATTTAGCTCAAGGAGTTGGCCTTGACTTTTAGGGCAGAGTATATATGATAACGGCAGAGATGGCCGACTAAAGGAAAGTCGGGCCGAGGAGGAGAAAGATGAGAGAAGAAAAGGGAAGGTCCGTGTGGCTCTTTTTGGCCAGTCTCGTGACCGCCACGGTTCTTTTGTGGACCGTGCTGGGTGCATGCGAGAGCGGAGGAGCGAAGACTCACGGCTTCAACTCGCCCGACGAGTACATGGATAACCCGTCGGTGTCGAACGCCGTGGACGAGTCCGGTCAGACGGTCAACTACGGGAGTGATCCGCCCCCGATTGCCGGCCGATACCACGTCACGGGATCGGTCACCGATGCAAGCCAATCATCGTACATCGGTACCCCGATCGCCTCCGAGGTTTGCCTCTACAACCAGACCTACTCCGGCCGCATCGACTACGCAGAGGTCTCGGGCAGTATGGAGGCCATCGCGAGAGGAAACTTCGTCACCGGCTCCAGCGGCGAGTTCACGATCTGGCAGGAGGGGGGCGCAACGGGTTCCGGGTGCAGCCAGCACAACGCCCTGATCCTGAGTGGTACGAAGCTCGGCAGCGGCGACCTCGACGCCTCCAGTCTCACAATCGTCCTCGAGTCCAGCGGTTGCGGGATCAACCCAGGGTTCTGGTTCCGAGCGACGTTGACCATGGACTTGGTCGGCGACTGCTCGGGCATCGGCGATCTGTATGGTGTAGCCGATGCGGACGCAGATGCTGACGCTGATGCCGATTCGGGCGCTGATGCCGATTCGGATTCCTGCCCCCCTGGAGCTTGGCGTGATCCGATGACAGAGTTTCTCTGGCAGGACCCGCCTCCGGATATCTCACACTATTCAGAGATCCAAGCCGAAATATACTGCGAGTACTTGGAACTATGCGGCTATGCGGCGGGCGCTTGGCACCTGCCTACGCTCGGCGAGTTGCGGAGTTTAGTTCGTGGTTGCCCACAGACTGTGACGGGAGGAGCCTGCGACATCGCCGACTCGTGTTTGGACCCATATACCTGCGGGACTGATGGCTGCTATCCGTGTTCGCTCGACGCCGGTCCTGGCACGAACGGGTGCTATTGGGATAGTGCGCTTTCGGGCAGATGTTGGGATTACTATTCGTCCTCGTTTACCACGGGTGGCATCCACTACCCCTGGGGCATCAATTTCAGGAGCGGGTTAATCACGACCATGGACGACACGCGTGACCGGCGCTTTCGCTGCATTCACCGTGGTCCGTGAGGAATACTGGTCGAACCGGACTCCTGGAAGATCGCAATCCTCGTTGCCGTCTAGAGCATGCTCTGCGTACCCGCCGCCTGCTCGCAGGATTGACTTCTATACAACCAGCGAAATATCCGCGCCTGCACCGAGACGGGTCATTCCGGAATGCAGGTATGCAGCGAGCGGTAGTGTAGCATCGGCTGCGCTTGAACCGGCATCTGGCAGAGAATCGCGAAGAGCGAACTCTGTCAGGTGCCGGGCTTTTTTATTATCAAGCGAGCGAGAGAAATGAAATATCAATTTCATTTCCGAGCGAGCGTAGATAACACGTAGTATTTATTTATTCTTGTGTATGAAAACTTCTTTATAATCACTTTTTGTGTTATAATTATTTAATTAACCTAACACTTATCCTCAACAGCGCGTCTCTTGAGGAAAGTAAAATTTAAATTATGAACACTCTCGCACACATTTGTGACAAATTAGTAAAAATTTGTCTCTCACTCCTGGTTTTTTTCTTGCCAGTCTTTTTTCTGCCGTGGACGTATGAAGCTTTGGATTTTAACAAACAAAATTTTCTCGTCGTTTTGACCTTGCTCGCCGGCCTTGCTTGGCTCGGGAAAATGGTGGCTTCAAGACAAGTTGTTTTGCGCCGCAGTTTTTTAAATGTGCTCGTGTTATTGTATGTCGCGATTTATACTCTTTCAGCAATTTTTTCTTTGGATAAAATTAGAAGTTTTGTCGGCGCTTCGGGCTTAGAGAAAGAGGGTCTTGTCACAGTGTTTTGTTTTGTTATTTTATATTTTGTTATCATCAACAATTTCCGCGACATGAAAGCCGTGAAAAATTTGATTTACTCATATCTCCTGGGCGCAGGGCTTGTGACAATTTGGACACTTCTTGCTTTCTTGGGTGTACTGCCAGCGCTTTTTGTGCCGAGCCAGGCATTAAATTCAATTGGAACCTTAAACGGTTTGGGAGTTTTTCTTGGCGCCGCGTTCGTTTTGCTTTGTCCGTTGTTTTTGGGAGCCGAGGCAGAAAAGAGCAAGGATAGGATAAAAAATTTAGTGATGAAGATTGCGATGGCAGTTGCCGCTGCATTAATGCTTTTCGTTTTGGCGACGATTGATAATTGGACGGTGTGGACAATATTTATTCCGGCAGTTGCTTTAGTTTTAGCTTTTGCGATAATTAGGGCTCATGAAATTAAAAGTTTGGGATGGCTTGCTTTGCCTATGGCAGCTTTTGTTGTCGCGGTTTTATTATTTTTTGTTAATACCCCGATTACGGCGCGTCTACCGGCGGAAATTATGCCGTCTTTTTCCGCGTCGAGCGGTATTGCCCAGCAAACACTTCGCGAGTCGCCCTTTCTTGGTTCTGGGCCGAGCACTTTTGTTTTCGATTACGCAAAATACAAACCAGCCGGAGTAAACGAAACACAGCTTTGGGATGTTAAGTTTGATCGTTCTGCTTTAAGAGTTTTAACAATGCTTACAAGCACCGGACTTTTCGGGATTGTTTCCTGGCTGTTTTTGATTGGATTTGTGGGATTTTTACTTGTCTCAAATTTAATCAAAGAAAAATCAGGAACGCTATGGCTAAATCAGTTGGCAGTTGGCGCGGCTTGGTTTGCCCTGCTTTTGGGAAAATTTCTTTATTCTTCCAATTTGACTTTGGAATTTTCTTTTTGGATTTTGACGGCGATGTTAGTAGTAATGACTTCACATAAATTTTGGGAAATTTCCCTGGGGAGTGCGCCGCGAGTTTCC
>Ga0180007_10005976_pt1 | contig 12068 bp, 13 predicted proteins | sample MM_PC_MetaG_FD_121122 | JGI IMG/M metagenome (GOLD analysis project Ga0180007, IMG submission 121122) | Groundwater microbial communities from the Aspo Hard Rock Laboratory (HRL) deep subsurface site, Sweden - MM_PC_MetaG | ecosystem: Environmental > Aquatic > Deep subsurface > Groundwater...
GGTCTCCGAGATCAGCGAAAAGCATGCCGCCCTCACCGGCGTGAGCCGTGAAGTCATTGAAATGATTGCCTGGGAAGTCGTTCCGCAGTTGGCGGAAGTCATCATACGCGAGCTTCTGGCCCAGCATCCTGAGTGGATTCAGAAATAATCAACAAACACTGCAACAATCCGGAGGAATGAATGCCCTTACAGCCAGGTGTTACCGAGTGGGAAGAGATTCTCAGTTTTGCCGAAGAAATCGCACGTGAAGCAGGAAAAATCGCCATGCGCCATTATGGCCATGCCGATCCCCAGTTGAAATATGACATGTCTCTGGTGACCCAGGCGGACCTGGAAGTCCAGTCGTTCCTCGAGCAGAAGATTATGGCGGCTTATCCGCATCATCATTTCTTCGGCGAGGAGAATCCCATCGCTCCGGTGAACGTGGACCATCTGTGGGTCGTGGATCCCGTCGATGGCACGGCTGTCTTCTCCACGGGTTTCCCCATCTGGGGCATCTCCATTTCCCATTTCCACGAGGGCGAGCTCAAGCTCGGCGTGTTCTACATGCCGGTGACCGATGAACTGTACTCGGGCATGGGCAAAAAGGCCCTGCACAACCGCAAACCCATCCGCGCCCGGGTCGACGACTCCGTCGACAACGAGGCCGTGCTGCTGACCTATTCGCGCTTTCATCACGACTTCCGCACCGACTTCCCCGGAAAAATCCGTTCCATGGGATCCTCGGTCGCCCATATCGCGTTTGTCGCGCGCGGCGCCGTCTGGGGCGCTCTGCTCGGTCGCGTCCACATCTGGGACATCGCTCCGGGGCTGGCCATCCTGCGCGCCGCCGGCGGAGAGATTCGCGATCTCAACGGCAAGATCTTCAACTCCGAGGACTATATGGACGGCGCACCCGTGGACCGTGTCTACCTGGCTGCGGCCAAGGGCCAGCACGACCAGATCCTCCGCTACCTCCACGCCATCGAGAAATGATCCCGTCCGCCCGCCGTGCACTCCTGCCACCGCAGAGTGAACTGGAATGAATAAAAATTTTACCGCTGAACACGCGGCTCCCGTTGGAATGAAGATAGATTTCACCACGGAACACACGGAACACGCAGAAACCAAGACCCTATTTGTATTTGCCAGTACAAACAAATTCCCTTCCGTGTATTCTGTGTGTTCCGTGGTGAAAATTTTTGTTCCCCTTCTATATCTTCTTCTTCTCTCCGTGGTCTTCCCGGCGTGCTCCCCGTCGAGGCCGCCCGCGGACACCCTGGTCGTGCTCGTCGAGGCGCCTGTGGGAGACATAGACCCCTCGACCGCGATCACCGCCTACGGGCTCAAGATCAGCCGGCTGATCCACGAGCCGCTGGTGTCCCTCGACACCATCGATGGAAAGCCCCGGCTGGAGCTCCTCGAGCGCATCGAGACCGTCGATGATCGCTCCGTGATCCTCCACCTGAAGCACGGCATCCGCTTCTCGGACGGCTCGCTGCTGACAGCCCACGACGTGGTTTCCACCTTCAGGGCCATCCGCCATGGCACCTATTCGCCCTTTGCGGCCAAATGGAAGGATTTAGTCGAGTTGCGCGCCGACTCGGACACGCGGGTGTGGATGCGGTTTTCAACGATCCGGCCCACGCTGGTCTCGGACCTGGACATCGGGATCGTGAAACTGTCCCCCCGGGCTGCTCCATGGCGCAACACACGCGTCGGTGCGGGTCCCTTCGTGCTCGAGAGCCGCACCACCGACCGTATCCGTCTGGTGCGCAATCCTTTCTATTACAAGGGGGTCCCTCCGGTCGCCCGCGTCGTTTTCCAGACCGTGGAAGAGGAGAACGTGCGCGCTCTGCTGATGTCGTCCGGGCACGCGGACCTGGCGCAGAACAACATCTCCCCGATCCTGCTGCCTGCGCTTTCGCACCTGCCGCTGATGCGCGGGCCGTCTTGGACGCTGACCTATCTTGGCTTCAACGCACAGGTGCCGCAGCTGGCAGACCCCCGGGTGAGGCGCGCGCTGGCCATGTCCGTCGATCGCGGGCGCCTGATTCAGGCACGGTTCCGGGGCACCGCCCAGCTGGCAGACTCGATCATGCCTCCGCAGCACTGGGCCCACGCGCCGGGACTGCCGCAGTTGGTGTACGATCCCGCCGCCGCCGCCCGCCTGCTCGACGATGCAGGCTGGCCTGCCGATCCTTCCACGGGCGTCCGCTTCCATCTGGAGTACAAGACTTCATCGAATCCCTTCCGTGTGGCCATCGCGAAGGTGATCGCCGAGGGCTGGGGTCGCATCGGCGTTCGGGTGCGGGTCCGCAGCCTCGAGTGGGGCGTCTTTTTCGCGGACATCAAAAAACGGCAGTTCCAGGTCATGTCACTGCAGATGCCCGAGATCGGTGTACCCGACGTCATGGTGGACTTCTTCCACTCCGCAAACATCCCTTCAGCCGCTCGTCCTGACGGCGTGAACCGGTGGGGCTATGCCGACGCCGAGGTCGATGACCTCCTGGATCGCACCAAGCGCACGAGCGACCCCGCGGTGCGCCAGGATCTGTTCGCCCGGGTGCAGGAAAAACTCATGCGGGACCTGCCGATTTTTCCGCTCTGGTTTGAAGAAAATTTGGTCTTTCTTTCCGCACGGGTTCGGGAGTATAACTTGCTCCCGAACGCGCGCTGGAGTTCGCTCTCCGGTGTGGTTCTCATGCGGTGACCGGGAGGTCACCGCGCGGTGAGCTCCTGGTCACCGCACGGTGACTTTCCTGGTCACCGCACAGGACCCGAACTGATGGACGAACATACCACCTGGCTGGATCTGCTGCCCGGATATCATAATCTCGAGGAATTCTTCCGACAGTATTTCGGGCGCAACTGGTCGAACACGATTTTTCCGCCGCAGGAACACTTCTCGATGACGCACGTGTTCCTGGCGTTCTTCGTGGGGCTGTGCCTGATGGCCATCGCCATCTCCTACCGCCGGCATGCGCGCAGCGAGGCGGCCCTCATGCCCGCGGACCGGCTCACCTTTTTCTCCTTTGTGGAGCTGCTGCTGTCGGCGTTGCTGCGCTTTTTGACCGAGATCGTCGGCAGCGAGAAGGACGCACGCCGCTTCTTCCCCATGGGCGCGGGCATCTTCCTGTTCGTCATGTTCTCCGATCTGATCGGCCTGCTGCCTGGTTTCGAGCCTCCCACGTCCCATCTCCAGATGAACCTGGCCATCGCGCTGACGGTCTTCGTGGCCACGCACTATTACGGCATTCGCCAACAGGGGTGGCGCTACATCAAGCAGTTCACGGGTGATTCCTGGCTCATGGCGCCGTTGATGCTCGTTCTCGAGCTTGTCAGCCACATCGTGCGGCCCCTGTCGCTGACGGTACGTCTCCTCGGAAACATGTTCGCCGATCACAAGGTGCTGGCGATCTTCACCTTGCTGTTTCCGCTGCTGATCCCCATTCCGTTTCTATTCCTGGGGTTGCTGGTATCCTTGATCCAGGCCCTCGTTTTCATGACCCTGTCGGTCATCTATTTTTCCCTGGCCACAAGCCAGGAGCATTGAGGACATGCCATGAAGAAAATGCACGCCATCATCCTGTTTTTTGCGATTTCGTTGCCCACCCTCGGCGTCTGGGCCCAGGCCGCTCCGCCGGCGCAGGATAAAGTGGAAAATGCCGCCCCCGCGGGGGTGACCACGTCCGACAGCAACATGGCTGCGAAAAAGGAGACCAACTCCGGGTCCGCCGATTTCTATGCGATTGGCCTTATCATGGCCCTGGCCGTGCTCGGCGGTGCCATTGCCCAGGGTTGGGTCGGCTCCAGCGCCATGGCCGGCGTCGCCCGTAACCCAGGTTCCAAAAGTGCCGTGCAGACGCTGATGATCCTGACCCTCGTGCTCATCGAGTCGCTGGTCATCTACGCCCTGGTGGTCTCCTTGCTCCTGTACGCCAAACTGTAATTTCTCCAGGAAGAGTGGCCACCCACGGCGGTTGGGTTCAATCGCAGGGTTCACTATTTCCACGATTTTCTTCCGTCGCCCTCTTGCCAGACGCGTCTTACAGGTTATGATGCAACTGCGAAATACTTCGGACGCCGCGGCGGTTGCAGTGACGTGTTTTCGACGGGAGGGCGCATGAACGCAGTTAACTTATTTCTAGCCGGCCTTGGAACGTACCTGACTCCCTGCGTGTATCCACTGATTCCGATCTACCTCACCTCGCTGTTGGGGGCCGATCCTACGGAGGAGGACTTCTCCCGCGGCAAACTGATGCTGCGGGCGATGGCCTTTTCCCTCGGGTTCATCCTGATCTTCTCGATCATGGGCCTGGGCGCGGCCGGCATCGGCAAACTGATGGCCAGCCACAAGGGCTGGTTCCAGTTGATCGGTGGCATCTTCATCCTGCTGTTCGGTTTGAAGTTCCTGGGCTGGATCCAGATCCCTGTGTTCGATCGCATCCTGCGCAAGGACGACAGCCGCAGCCACGAGAAGGTCAACGTCGCGGCGGCCTTCCTGATGGGCGTCTTCTTTGCGGCCGGCTGGTCCCCCTGCATCGGCCCGATCCTGGGCGCGGTGCTCACCTATACGGCTTCTGAGACCTCCAGTCCCGCCACGGGATTTTTGTACCTCTCGGTCTACGGACTGGGCTTCGCCACGCCGCTGCTGATCATGGCCTTCTTCGCCGAGCATGCCCGCATGCTGGTGGCCAGGACCGCCAAGTACCTCCCCGTGGTCGAGGAGTTCATCGGTGCGATCATGATCGCCGTGGCGCTGACCTTCTTCATGGGCGTGGTCAACCCCGCCCCGGTCTACCGCTCCGGAGCCGATCCCACGGTGCCGGCCGGCCGGCCCATCGTCGTGGAGTTCATGAGCTCGAACTGTTCGATCTGCGAAAAAATGGAACCCGTGGTCAGCGAGATGCAGACCACGTGCTCGGGCAAGGACGTGGAGATTCGTCAGGTGGACATCACCCTCCCGGAGAATCGACAGTTCGTCAAGAAGTACCGCATCCTCGGTGTGCCCACTTTCGTGATGATAGACGAGCGGGGGCGGGAGGTCGCGCGCCTGGTCGGCGAGCAGCCCCTGTCCAGCCTTCTGCAGGCCACCTCGGCGATGATCGGTCAGGAATGCCCGGGTTATGAGCCCATCGGCAGCGCCCTGAGGGGGCAGCATGGTTCCAGGCCGCCCGCTTCCACAATTCAGCCCTCCACGACCCCGGGTGGAACCGAGAAAGCTTGCCCCACCTCGGGGGAAGCGCCAGTCTGCACGGAGTGATCCCATCCTCCCGAACCTGTCTCTTTTTCTGGACACCCCCCGCTTTTACCTGTTTCCTTTTGGAGACACCTTGAAGAAACATCACGAAACGATGACGTGAAGGCGGTAAAAATTCCTTGATCCAGAAGGAAATTGCAGCCTTTTGTCATGTTGGTGGGTTTTGGCACGGAACCTGCGAATAGCCGGCCGCCTTTGGAAGGAGGCAGACCATGTTTCGCATGCATTCCCTTTTCGTTATCATTTCACTGTTGGCCCTGAATCTCGCGGCCTGCGGTTCCGATCTTCAGCGCGGGTCCTCCGAGGGCCCCGAGCTTCGTCCCCTGTATCAGGTGGCATGGAACACCGATCATCAAAATATTTCCGTTCTTGTCCACCGCAGTGCCTGTGAGAATGACGCCTATGATGGAGCGAACTGCCAAAATGGACAGATCAACGGTCATGCGCTGGTGTGTCCGGATCGCATCATTCAAATGGAGACCGGCGCCGAGGGATTTTTTCCGGCAGCGATGCAGTCCCCCCGCAGCGCCGCGCTGGGCGAGTTCGATCGCCTGGCTTACGTGCTCGACCGTGCGGGGGACCTCCACGTGACCGACACCGGATGGTCCGCTGCCGCCAGTGACGATCTTCCGTTGCTGCTGTGGACACCGGGCGTCGACCATGTCGAGATCCTTGCAGGAAACGCCCGGAAGCGCCTGGCCGTGATCGATTTGCAAGGCGAACTGAAGTTGTGGGCGGTGAACCGACAGGATCTGTACGTGCTGTACCAGGTGCGCCTGGGTTCGAATTGGGGCTGGGGCGTGGAGAAGATCTCCCTGGTCGATTATCGTGTCGAAGAGGTTCGTCCCGAGCAGACGGTGGAGAATCTGTCCGAAGTGCCGCAGGAACTGCAGATCACGGAAGAAGGACACCTGAAGCTCTACTCCGATGGCCACGTTCTCTGCGATCTTCCGCTGTAATCCGAATCAAACGCATCGTAAAAAGGGAAGAATTTCAACCCCGGACTTGCGGCTGGAACTTCGATCTGCCGGCCGAGTCGGGCAAGGTGGTGTCAGCCGCCGCCGGTGGGGACCATGACGACGAGCTCGCCCTCGGAGGGCACCGGATCAAGGGCGTGAAGGCGGACCCCGTCGGAGAGGACGGCGATGTGGGGGAACTGCACGGGCTGATACCCCAGGTGCGCCAGCAGCGCCTCGACCGTGGGGAAACTGCCCCGGGCCTGTGCCGAGGTGACAAGTTCGGGCGAGGGACGGGAGATGGGGCCGACGAAGGTGAGTACGAAGGCCATGGCTATCCCTGCTCCTGTTTTGCCCGCAGCGCCGCGGAAAGATCAGTCGCCAGTTGCCGGCAGCGCGCCCGCGTCTCCTCGTCGGGGCGGTACTTGCACTTGCAGGAGCCAAGCACCTCGACGCCCATGGAGGTGAGGGCCTCGGCGACCTTCTTGATGCTCTCGCCGGACCACCCATAGGAGCCGAAGGCCAGCCCGAGCAGGCGCTGGGGCTTGAGGCCGGCGGCATAGGTCAGGAAGTCCGCCAGGGTGGGGAACATCTGGTTGTTGAGCGTCGGCGAACCCACGCAGATCGCGCCCGCGTCGAGCAGCTCGGTGATCACGTCGGAGCGGTGGGCGACGTGCAGGTTCAGCACGCGCACCGGATGCCCCAGGCGTTGGAACTGCTCCTCGAGCTGGCGGGCCAGCATGTGTGTGGACTCCCACATGGTGTCGTACACGATGACGATCTTGTCGGTGGGCTTCTGGGCGCTCCACTGAAGGTAGCGCTCGAGCACGGCCCCCAGGTCCTGGCGGAAGATGGGACCGTGATCAGGAGCGATGATCTCGGCGTTCAACCCCAACTGCCGGCAGCGCTCGATCAACTTCGGGATCAGCGGCGCATACGGCAGCAGGATGTTTGCAAAGTATTTGGCGCCCTCCTCGACGAGCACCGTCTGGGGCAGCTCGTCGGCGAAGCGCCGGGCCGAGGCCAGGTGCATGCCGAAGGCGTCCTGGGAGAACAGGAGCTTCTCCTTGGCGATCCAGGTGAACATGCTGTCGGGCCAGTGGAGCATCCGCGTCTCGAAGAACTGAAGCTCGAGCTCACCCAGGGAGATCTTCTCCTGATCCTTCACGGGGAGCACCTTGGTCTTCCAGTGAAAATGATCCTGCAGCGCGGCGGTGCCCATGGAGGACGCGAACACCTGCTCGGGCCTGATCAGTTCGATGGCCTCGGGCAGGGACCCGCTGTGATCCATCTCGGCGTGGTTGGACACGATGATGTCAATCTTGGACGGGTCGACCACGGAGCGAATCCTCGCCAGCATCTCTGGGAAGAAGGGGCGCTTCACCGTGTCGATGAGCGTGATTTTCTTGTCCATGATTAGGTATGCGTTGTAGGTGGTGCCGCGGCTGGTGGCATAGCCGTGAAAGTCACGGATGTTCCAGTCGATCGCGCCCACCCAGTAAACATGCTTGGTGATGGGGACGGCAGAGAATTCGGAATTCATTGGCTTGGATCCTCGGGAAAGGGAGAGGGTTCGGATGAGCCCGGAGCTAGGCAGCCGTCACGGGCATGGTGAACAGAATCGGACGGGCGGCCAGCTCTCGATCGAGCAGGTACATTGCGTCGGGGGTCTTGCCCATCAACTGGATCTTGGCGAGGATCTCGTTGGCGTTGGCCTCCTCCTCGACCTGCTCCTTGATGAACCAGTGAAGCATGATCTCGGTGGCGGGATCGCCGGCCTTCTGCGCCAGTTTGTAAAGGTTGTTGATGCGCGAGGTGATGTATTTCTCATGGGCCAGGGCGGCCTCGAAGACGGCCTTGGGGTCTTTCCAGGTGGTCTGCGGGGCCTCGAGGGCCTTGAGGGTGATCTTTTCGCCACGCTCGATGATGTAGCCGTAGAACTTCATCGCGTGGACCATCTCCTCCTGGGCCTGTGCGAGGAACCAGTGGGCGATGCCGGCGAAGCCCTTGTGCTCCATGTCGGCGGCCATGGACTGGTAGAGATAGGCCGAGAACATCTCGGCGTTGATCTGATCATTGATGGCTTCGAAAAGTTTGCTCATTTGGACTCTCCTTTCCAGATACCGTGGAGATTGCAGTACTCACGAACGACGAACTCGCCATCGACCAGCGGGAAGAGGGCCTCGGGCGCGTCACCGGGGTTGAGGTACTTGCGGAACTGCACGGGGCCGGCGATCAGGTCGATCCACTGGATCCAGTGGGTGTCGATCATGGGATGCTCGACCGAGCCGATCTTCACGTAGATGCCATCGGCACGCTTCTCGATCACGGGGAGATGCTTCTCGCGGGAGGCCTCGACCGTGTTCTCTTCGAGCAGGCGCATTTCCTTGCCGCAGCAGACCAGCCGGCCGCCGCCTTCGTGCAGCAGTTCGACCACGTTCTTGCAGATGTCACATTGATATACGTATTGGTGCGTCATTAAATCCTCCTTCAAAGGGTGGGTGGGCGGTCATAGTAAAGCGCGCCCCGCCGTGTAAAGTCAACCGTTTTTGGGCAATATCAATTCCTCCATGTTCGCGGAGAAGTCCGTCAGGACCAGTTTCTCGAAACGCTCGCGCACCATCCGGTGAACGCTGTCGTGCAGATCCGAGACCGGACAGTGGCCATGCTTGCAGCGCGGCAGATGGAGCATGCACGAGTCGAAGCGAACCTCGGGATCCACCGCGTCGAGAATGCGGGCGACGCTGATCTCCCCGGGTGGATGAGCGAGCAGGAAGCCGCCGGTGGTGCCACGCATGGAATAGACCAGCCGTGCACGGGCCAGCTTCTGCATGACCTTGGCGAGGTGGCTCGGCGAGACGCGAAGCACCTCGGCGATGTTCGTCGTCGAAAGTCTTCGTCCAGGGTTGGCCGTCAGGACCAGCATCGCGTGGATGCCCAGGTTGACGGCTTCGGTGATCATGTGCATGGGCATGGCTACCTCCAAATCGGATACCGAAATCCGAAATAGCTCGGGCGGGGCCATTTGTCAAGTGCAGAAAGAACGAACAGGGGAATGAATCAACCGAATCGGTCGAAAATCCGTGCCAGACGGGCTGGTCTGTCGGTGCATGTCCGCAAATCACCGACTCCGGGTTCCGCGATCGGGCGCAGGGCGGGGCGATCGTTGCGGTAGAGCACACCCAGGGGAATGCGACCGTCGTGAGCCAGCGCGACGGCCAGCGCGGCAAGCTGGTCGGTCGGGTCGTGGGATGGGTCGAGCAGGTAGCAGTGCTTCTGGTAATGGGCGTAGGTGTGGACAGGGTCCCAGGACACGCACGGCTGCAGCACGTTGACGTAGGAGAAGCCAGGGTGCCGGATGGCTTCGCACAGGATGGCCTGCAGGTGCCCGGCGTTGCTCGAGAGCGACTGCGCCACGAAGGAGCAGGACTGCGAGATCGCCAGCGCCAGCGGGTTCATCGGCAGGGCCATCACGCCGTCGGGGTGGACGGCCACCTTCTGCCCCTGGTCGGTCGTGGGTGAGGCCTGGCCCTTGGTCAGGCCGTAGATGTGGTTGTCATGCACCACGTGGGTGAGATCGACGTTTCGCCGCATCGCATGCAGGAAGTGGTTGCCGCCTTCCCCATAGGCGCCGCCGTCGCCGGAGTGGACGATCACGGTCAGGTCGTCGGCCACGATCTTGGCGGCCTGTGCCGAGGAGACCTCGCGGCCGTGAAGGCCGTCGAAGGCGTTGGCGTTGACGTAGTGGACGATCTTCGGCGCCTGGCCGATGCCCGAGACCAGCAGGACACGTTCAGGGGGCAGACCCAGCTCCAGCAGGCTCTTCTGCAGCGTCGCCAGAATGCCGAAGTTGCCGCAGCCGGGACACCAGGCGTTCTCGACCTTGTTTTTATAATCTTTGAGGGTGAGCTCAGCCATGGTGTTCCTCCTTGCCGATGCGGGTCGTCAGTTCTTCGACGGTGAAGGGTCTGCCGTCGAGCTTGCCGATGAAGGCGTCGACCCCGCGCAGCTGGGTCTGTGCCAGCACGCCGTCGAGGCCGTCACCGACGGAGTGTTCGACCAGGATCAGCCTCGAGCAGGCGGAGAACGCCGGGATCGCCTTGAGGTCCGGCAGCGGCCACAGTTGGGTCACCTGCATGTGGTTGAACCGCGGTCCGTTCGAATTGAGCGCGTCGAGGGCCTCTTCGACCACCGGTGACGTGGTGCCCCATGACACCACGAGCGGCAGCGCCGGGTCATGGGTGGTGCATTCCGGCAGGGGAGCCGCGGCGTCCACCGTCGCGATCTTGCGCAGCCTCTTGGCGGCCATCGCGGCGCTCCCGGCGGCGTCCTCGATCAGATGTCCGCTGGGGTCGTGCTCGTCGGAGTCCACGCACACCAGGTGGCGGCTCCGGCCGGGCAGGGCCATCGGGGAGATGCCGTCGTCGGTCAGCGCATAGCGCTCGTACGAGGGCAGCGTTCCGGCCTGTTCTGCGGTGAGGACGTGGCGGGTCACCGGAGAAACCGCCGGCCTGTCGATGATCGTCTGGCAGTCCTGCAGGATCTGATCGGTGAGGACGAACACCGGAATCTGGTACCGCTCGGCCAGGTCAAAGGCCCGTGCCGTGAGCGAGTATGCCTCGGACACAGTGCGCGGAGCCAGGATCACGCGGGCGAAGCGCCCGTGACCGGCGTTGAGTGCCAGTCGCAGGTCCCCCTGGGCGGTGCGCGTGGGCAGGCCGGTCGCCGGCCCCGGACGCTGGGCGATGACAATCACGGCCGGGCACTCGATCATGCCCAGCAGCGAGACGCCCTCGGTCATCAGAGCGAAGCCGCCTCCGGAGGACGCGGTCAGGGAGCGTGCGCCGGCATAGGATGCGCCGGCGACCATGTTGATCGCGGCGATCTCGTCCTCGGCCTGCTCTACCCAGACGCCGCAGTCGTGGGTGAGCTCCGAGAGGGTGGTCATGATGCCCGTCGAAGGACTCATGGGATATGCCGCCATGAACGTGCATCCACCGGCGAGGGCACCCAGCGCGACGGACGCGGCCCCGGAGACGAACAGGCGATCGGTCGTTGCACCAGCCGGGACTTCCGATCCCGCCGGGAGCGAAAGACGGCCTGTGAGCCCCGCCTCCTGCATGGCCTCGCGGGTCAGTTGCAGCGCTCGCCGGTTGACGTCGACCAGCTTCTCGGATGCGCCGAAGCGTTCGTCGACCAGCGCGTCGAGGAGCGCTGCCGGCAGGTCCATCGCGCAGGCGGCCACGGCCGCGGCGACGGTGCTCACGGTCTTGTCGTTGCCGGCCTTCTTGGCGATCTCGGAGAGGAAAAATGGCGCGCACCGTGGGCAGTCCGCCGGTTCCACGGGAGTGGTGGAGAAGATCATTCCTCCCGCGCTCACGGCGGGAGCATGGGTGCGCAGGCTCTCCGGAGAGAGGGCGACAAGCAGGTCCACATGCTCCACGGGGGCATGCACTGGACGATCCGCGCAGCGCAACTGCGAGAAGTTGATGCCGCCCCGGATGCGGGACTCGATGTCCTGGTGGATGAACACATGCAGGCCCGCGCGCAGCAGCGTGCGACCCAGGAGGTCGGCAGCGGTCTGCATGCCCTGGCCTGCGGCTCCGGTGATTCGGATGTTGAACTCCATGCGAAAACTCCTGTGACGGCTCAGATGCCGTCCCCGTCGAGGTAGCCCGTCATGATGGGGCGACCCTGGGTGATGGTTGCGGCAGGAGGTACGCTGGTGGTGACCCAGACATTGCCTCCGATGACGGCGCCGCGGCCGATGGTGACGCGGCCGAGGATGGTCGCTCCGGCGTAGATTGTGACGTTGTCCTCAACGATGGGGTGGCGTGGCATGCCCTTGAGCGGGTTGCCGTGTTCGTCCA
>Ga0180007_10005977_pt1 | contig 12067 bp, 20 predicted proteins | sample MM_PC_MetaG_FD_121122 | JGI IMG/M metagenome (GOLD analysis project Ga0180007, IMG submission 121122) | Groundwater microbial communities from the Aspo Hard Rock Laboratory (HRL) deep subsurface site, Sweden - MM_PC_MetaG | ecosystem: Environmental > Aquatic > Deep subsurface > Groundwater...
CAAAAAACCCATAAACTTCTGTTAAATCGCCTGTATTTAAGTTTGATATCATTTTGTCGACCAGATATGCTTTTTTCAAAATTATTCCTTAAAAACTACAAAAGACTTTATCAAAGCATTCAATCCTCAGATTTTCGATAGATTTAAAAAGCAAAGGCTATCTACAGGTTTGAAGGATACTACTCCTAGAGCGGGATTATGTGGGATACCATCTGCATAACGTTATGCTATGGGGTAGCTTGGACTCATCCTTTTCGGTTTGGGACCGAACGACCCCGGTTCAAATGCCCTTAATATTCAGATATTAGGGCTGAATTTCCGGGTAGCCCCATTTATATTCCACAGATTATCCTGAATTCACAATAACAATATAAACTGAGGTAAAAATGGCAGAAGTTAAAAAATACGGAAGCACAAAAAGATTCGGAGTAAGGTACGGAAGAAAGGTCAAGGAAAGGTTCGGAAAGATAGAATCTATCCAGAGAAAAAAGCAGAAATGCCCTTATTGTGCTGCTATGAAAGCAAAAAGGCTTGCAATGGGTATATGGTACTGCGAAAGGTGCAAAGCAAAATTTGCAGGAAAAGCTTATTCTGTTACTGAAAATATAATAACCAAGGAAGTGGCCCCTCAAGAAAAAAAAGAGGCCAAAGAGGTAGCTTAAAATGGTTGAATACCGGTGTTTTGAATGCAACAAAAAAGTATCTCAGGATTATTTAAGAAAAAAGGTCAGGTGCCCTTATTGCGGCAGCAAGATGCTTTTTAAGCCAAGAGACGTAATCACCAAGGTAAAGGCAAGATAACTTTTCGAATGTGAAGCATTCGTAAAGCACGAAAAAATTGCAGAGCGATTTTTTGTGTCCTAAAAATCCCAAAGGGATTTTTTGAGTTTAGAAAACCGGAGGTTTTCAAAAAAATGGCTGAAATGTCAAAAGAAACAGAGCAAAAGATATCCCAACTGCAGCTTTACGAACAAAGCTTGCAGAATATTCTGATGCAAAAGCAGCAGTTCCAGTCACAATCAATGGAAGTTGACTCTGCTCTAAGCGAACTTGAAAATACAAAAGAAGCTTACAAGATTGTAGGCAATATAATGGTTGCATCAAAAAAAGAAGACTTAAAGAAAGAATTAGAATCAAAAAAAGAAACCCTCAACCTTAGGATAAAGACATTTGAAAAACAGGAAGATCACATAAGGGAAAAGGCAAAAAAAATACAGCAGGAAGTTTCTGAAAAGATTAAAGAATAATCAAAATGAGTTCTGTTGAATCATATAATGAAGCGATTGAAGCCCTTAAGGAGATGGAATCAGACGCAAATATTCCTAAAAATATAAAACTAAAGATTCAGAATATAATTAAAGGATTAGAAGATCCAAACGCAGAGATTTCTATAAAAGTGAATAAAACATTGAGTGCCCTTGATGAGCTCTCAGATGATTCAAACCTTGAAACAGATATAAGAACCCAGATATGGAATGTTGTTTCTATCCTGGAAAAGATCAGCCAGTAGTGAGCATTTTTTCCTGAACTAAATATTCTTCTTTGGATATCTTTCCAGTAAGATACTTCAGCTGGATCTCTTTCAAAGGACTGTCTATATCCTGGGTATTTATGATTACAGAACCGCTAATCTCGCCAGGGGAAACATCATCTTTAATCTTCTCAACATAAGATTTTCCCCAGTTCATCGTTACTGTGCCTATAGCTAATGCAAATACAACAAGCAAAAGTGTGGCTACTAAAGGTGAAAGTGCTTTTTTATCCATTTTTTATCTTTTCCCTCTGTGATAAAAGAACATAAATAAACAAGGTTATTATTATAGTCTCAAGCAAAGGGAATAAGACCTTAGGCGCAGTTATAACATTGGCCATGTGGAATACAGTTATTATTTCCTCTAAAACATAAACCAGCAAAGCAGCAAAAAGAAACTTCCATGGTTTCAAGTTTGTTTTTTTACTTGGGGTTCTAAACAGCCTAACAAACAGAAATATAACAATAACTACTAAAGCCAGATTATAATAAGGGGCTACATTCCCTAAACAATAAGCTAAGTCTTGTACCATTTTATTTTACCTTTTGTATCCCTATCTGTTTTACCAATGCCATTATCAAAAATGCAAGTATTACTGTAGGAACAATATGTGTCAGATAAGGGCTTTCATATATCTTAAATGCCCTCAAGGCGCCCAATATCTCCTGAACAGCAAAAAACACCAAAGCAATTACCAATAATATCCATGCATTAAGCTCTTTCCTTCGCTGAGAAACCCTGATAAGGCTTATTGCGATTATTCCTGCAACTACAGACAACACCAAATTCGCAATCTTTAATATTCCTTCTAAATATTCCACTTTAAATCCTCTTTACACATCTACCCTAACATTCCTTGTATAAAAACCTTTTGATTTGATATTTGCCATTAAAGCTTATTTAACAAGTTTTATAAATCCGCTGGAGTTGATAAAGTATATGGCAGGCAAGGAAGGAGTAAAGATAGGCAAGAAAAGAGGAGAAGTAAAACTCACTGAAAGAAAAGAGATGACTTCTCAGGAAAAGATAAAAGACCTTGAAGATGAGATAAGTAGTACAAAATACAATAAGAAAACCCAGCATGCAATAGGATTGATGAAAGCCAAGCTTGCCATGATGAAAGAAAGGGCAACTCAAAGGGCTTCTGTAGGAAAAGCAAAAGGAGATGATAGGTTCGCTGTAAGGCGTACAGGCGATGGAACAGTTGTTCTGTTAGGATTCCCTTCAGTTGGAAAATCAACTTTGCTAAACAAGATTACAAATGCTAAATCTGACATTGCAAGTTATGCATTCACGACACTAAGAGCAATTCCAGGCCTTATGGAATTCAAACACGCCAAGATCCAGATAATAGACGTTCCTGGAATTGTTTCAGGAGCAGCCTCTGGCCATGGAAGAGGCAAAGAAGTTATGGGCATGCTAAGATCAGCAGACCTCATCCTTATTTTAGTCGATGCATTATTCCCAGAGCATTACGAAGCAATATTAAAGGAAATCAACGAAACAGGCATAAGGGTCCAGCAGGAAAAACCCGAAGTAAGGATTACAAAAAAAGAGCGGGGCGGAATAACAATAGGCGCAACTGTAAGGCTTACAAAAATAGACCAAAAAACAATAGTGGATATTGCAAGGGAGATGAGGATTAATAATGCAGACTTCTTTATAAAATCAGATATAGATGCTGATCAATTGATTGATGTTATAGAAGGGAACAGGGTCTATACAAAATCACTTACAGTAATATCCAAGATAGATCTTATAAGCGAACAAGAATTAAAAAGATTAAAAGGTACTATAAAGCCAGATGTTGTTGTCTCTGCTGCAACAGGAGAAGGCACTGAAGAGCTAAAAGAAAAGATATACGACAGGATGAGATTCATGAGGATATTCCTAAAAGAAGCAAACAAGCAAGCTGATATGAAAGAGCCATTGATAATGTTCAAAGATAGCACTATAAAAGATGTATGTGAAAAGCTGCATAGGGATTTTGTTGAAAAATTTAGGTTCGCAAGGCTTTGGGGCAGCTCAGCTAAATTCGGCGGCCAGGTTTTCAGAAGGCTGGATAAAGAGCTGGAGGATAATGATATTCTAGAGCTGCATATAAGTTAATTATAACAAAGGTTCCATAAGAAAATTAAAAATCATATGCCGCTAAAGGAGTAGCGCCATCATATTCTGCATCTCTATCTTGAGGCAGTGGATGAGGGTTAAGGCGCTCTTTATCAAAGCCAGATAAAACATAAGGTATCAAACCCCTCCACCCTGGGCTTTGTATTCCTTCTCTGCTTGGTGAAGAAGCACAGCCAGCTAGAGCAAGAGCCGCCACAATAGCGCATATTGTCCCAGGTTTCCTAAATTGTATAATTCCCATATTTATCACCGTTCTATTGGTTATTGGTATTCATATAAAAAGATTATTGTAATCCAGGACTTAAATAACTCAAAAAAAGCAAACTATTTAAACAAAACAGCAATCTCAGGCTGTTATAAGGGCAAAGGTGATATTCATGGCTAAAAAGAAAGAAGAGCAAAAATCAGCTCAGCAAAATGTTGATGCAAGCAAAGAAGAGCAAATCGGTTTCCACAAAGGAGCCTTATCCACATTGGCTAAAGAAAGAGAAGAGATGATAAGGATACTACAGATAGTTGAGCAGCTTATGCAGATGCACATCAAAGGCCTAAAGGAATTAGGAGTTGATTTGGAAGCTGCTGCAAAAGAAGCCCAGAAACAATCAGCTAAAAAAGAAAAAAAGCCAGCTAAGCCAATCGAAGACATGATTAGGTAAGTTTTTATATTTAACCAATCTTTCTTTTATGTCAAAAACCAAAGGTTTTTGAGCATGCTCAGAAAGTTTTCACTTGCGAAAATACAATCGGCTTTCAGCCACCAGTTTTAAACTGGTGGAAAATTTCCGACATTTTATGGCACACGACGTAGTTAGTATAGGCAATCCTTTGATGGATATAATCATAGAAGTAGAAGAATCATTTCTAAAAGAAATTAACCTTGTAAAAGGCAATATGCACCTCTTAAACGAGCAAGATATCTCTAAAATAGAAAAAAGCCTTGAAAAACACAATAAAAAGCTCATTCCGGGTGGTTCTGAAGCAAATACATTGACAGCGCTCGCAATGCTTGGTCATAGCTCAATCTATTTTGGAAAAGTCGGAAAAGATAACCATGGAACTATCTATCACAAAAAACTAATGGAAGATGGAGTTATATCTAAGGTAATCAAAGTAGATGGAATGACCGGAAGAGCAATAACCTTAATTACACCAGACTCAGAAAGAACATTTGCAACGCATCTAGGTGTTGCAACATTATTAGAAAACAGCGAAATAAACGAAGCAGATATAATCCAGGCAAAATTCCTCCACCTTACAGCCTATGTATTTGGAGGAAAGATAAAAGAAGCGGCAATGCAGGCGCTAAACATAGCCAAAAACAATAACGTAAAGATATGCATTGATTTAGCAGATGTCAACATAATAAAAAACAACAAAGCATCCCTCACTCAAATAGTAAAAGAGTTTGCATATATTATAATTGCCAATGAAAACGAAGCAAAAGAATTTACAGGAAAAGACCCAGAACAGGCAGTAGATGAATTATCCAAACTGGCAGAGATTGCCATAGTAAAGCTTGGAGAAAATGGCTCTCTAATAAAAAGCAAAGGTAAACTGATAAAAGTACATGGCTTCAAAGTAAAAGCGATCGACACAACAGGCGCAGGCGACATCTACACAGCAGGCTTCCTTTACGGCCTTCTAAATGATTTAAGCTTAGAAACCTCTGGAAAAATCGCTTCATTCATAGCCTCAAAAGTAGTCCAAGTAAAAGGAGCAAGATTAGATAAAATACCTATCGAAGAGATTAAACAGCTAAAGAAAGAAAAATAACCCTCATTTTAACAAAAAAATAATCCAAAAATCCAACAAAATGTCCATTAAGGAAAACATAAAACAAATAAAAAAAGAACTTCCAAAAAACATCATAATAGTTGCCGCCACAAAAACTCGCTCTGTAGATGAGATAAAACAAGCGATTGAAGCAGGAATAGATATAATAGGAGAAAACTACATCCAAGAAGCAGAAGCTAAATCTAACGAATTAAAAGGTAAAGTAAAGCTCCACTGCATAGGTCATATCCAGACAAACAAAGCAAAAAAAGCAGTCGAAATATTCGATATGATTGAAACAGTTGATTCAATAAAACTAGCTAAGGAAATAGGCAAAAGATGCCAATCTCTAAACAAAATAATGCCAATCCTCATAGAGATAAACTCAGGAAAAGAGCCAAATAAAGACGGAGTCATGCCAGAAGATGCAGAACAGTTAATAAGAGATATATCAACTCTAAAGAACATAAAAGTTAAAGGCCTGATGACAATGGCCCCTTTCTTTGACAACCCTGAAAAAGACAGGCCTTACTTCAAACTTACTAAAACTCTATTCGACAAAATAAAAGCATTAAACCCCCCTAACATAGACATGGAAATCCTCTCAATGGGTATGTCAGACTCCTATAAGATTGCAGTAGAAGAAGGCGCAAACATGGTAAGGATAGGCGCTAAGATATTCGGAAAACGATAAGATCTTTCTAGAAAATTGAAATAAAAAAAAGAACTGGGACATTATAGAATTATTCTTAAACATTGGGGGTGTTTTAAGACAATATCCCAGCTCCATAAATAAATATGAATTTAATTGTTCTTTCCGTTGATTAATTTCAAATTTAAAATCAATGTAACAATGCTTAATGTTAAATATAAGTAATTGTACCCTAATTCAATAAAATCCAATCCCCTGGCTATACCTGCAAAAATCCACATTGCAGTCATCATGATTAATACAAAATCCAATACTGAAACTGCTACCTTGGTTTTATAACCCATTTTATATTATCCCTAACAGCCTCAATGCCATTACAAGTATTGCTGCAACACCTATAATACTCAAAACAATAGCCAGCCAAAAAACCCATCCGGTCTCTTTACCCATATTATTGCCTCCTTTTTTTCAAATCTCCTCCTTCACATTTGCAGTAACAACCATCGTAAGCGTCGTCTGGATCGATGATTCTTTCCTGAATTTGATTATGAAATCATTAAACTCTTCTACATCCCTAAACTTAAGCTTCAAAAACAAATCATACTCTCCAGTTATCCCAAAAAACTCTTTGACATGCTTATCATTCACAATCCTATCGAGCATTGCTGAAGGTTTTGTCTTGACAAGCATAAAAACAATAAAGCTTTCACCCACAGACTTATTGTCGAGCTTTACAGTAAACTTCTCAATAACCCCCTTTTCCTTGAGTTTTAATATTCTCTGATGGACTGTGCTTGGCCTTAACTTAGTCAGTTTCGCAATATCCCTTATTGCTAATCTCGAATTTTCCTTTAAAACATTGATAACAGCTAAATCCTTACCATCAATCTCCATCAGGAAATAATGTATGTCCAACTTATATATAAATTTTTCGTTATTTGTCTAATAATAAGATAAAATTCTGGACAAATTAAACAAAATAATAGAAAAAGTATATAAATAGTCCCACCAACCAAAAAATAGGTGATATAATGGACAAATCAGAAAATTATGAAGTTAAAGATTTAAAACTAGCTGAACAAGGAAAGATGAACTTAGAGATTGCAGAATCTCATATGGGTGCCTTGATGCAGATCAAAAAAAGATTTGAAAAAGAAAAACCATTGAAAGGTGTAAAAGTAGGATTAGCCCTCCACATAACAAAAGAAACAGGAATTCTTGTAAAAACATTGATTGCAGGCGGTGCAGATGTCGCAATAACTGGCTGTAATCCATTAAGCACCCAAGACGATGTTGCTGCAGCCTTGGCAAAAGAAGGAGTTAAAGTATGGGGTTATAAGGGTGAGAATAACCAGGATTATTACAGATACCTAACTAACGTGATCAACTTCAAGCCGCATATCACAATTGACGATGGCTGTGACCTAGTTAGTGAAATACATTCAAAACATAAGGAATTGATTCCACAAATAATCGGCGGATGTGAAGAAACAACAACAGGGATTATAAGGCTAAAAGCAATGGAAAAAGACAATGCCCTCAAATATCCCATTATAGCAGTAAATGACAACAAAACAAAACATTTAGTAGATAATTATTATGGAACAGGCCAAAGCACTGTCGACGGCATAATAAGAGCCACAAACATATTATTTGCAGGTAAAACAATTGTTGTCTTAGGTTATGGAAGCTGTGGAAAAGGTTTTGCAATGCGCTCAAAAGGATTGGGGGCAAATGTTATAGTAACTGAAGTTGACAATTTTTGCGCCTTGCAGGCAGCTTATGATGGATTTAGAGTTATGAAGATAGAAGACGCCTGTAAGATCGGAGACATATTCTGCACATTAACAGGAAACAAGCACGTCATAAGAGTAGAACATATGGAACAGATGAAAGATGGCGCAATACTGGCTAATTCAGGGCATTTTGACATTGAAATTGATATAAAAGGTCTTAAAAACATTGCCTCTAGCGAAAGAAGAGTAAGGCCCTTCCTAGATGAATATATAGTCAACAAAAAAAAGATCTTCATCTGTGGAGAAGGCAGGTTAGTAAATCTGGCAGCTGCAGAAGGCCACCCATCAGAAGTTATGAGCACAAGTTTCTGCGGCCAGGTTTTAGCTGTTGAATACTGCGTCAAAAACAAAGGAAAACTCAAAAATACAGTGATTCAGCTGCCCGAAGAGATAGACGATAAGATTGCAGGACTTCAACTAGAAGCTATGAACCTCAAGATAGATGAGTTGACTGAAGAACAAAAGAAATATTTGTCTAGTTGGGAAGAAGGAACATAAACAAAATAAAGATAAGTTTTTATATTTTATTCTTTTTCTTATTCCTATGACAAGAAAACCAATAGTAGCAGGAATGTTCTATGCAGACAATTTCAATGAATTAGACAGCCAGATAAATGATTCTTTCAACTCAAAATTCGGACCATGGGCATTGCCATTATCAAAAAGAACAAAAAACATTTTAGGTATAATTGCACCTCACGCAGGCTATCCCTATTCTGGCCCAGCAGCAGCATGGGCTTATAAAGAAATCGCAGAAAGCAAATTCCCAAACACATACATAATGCTAGGATTATCTCATTCTGGCTATCCCAGTTGTGTTTCTTTAGAAGACTGGGAAACTCCATTTGGCCCAATAAAAACAGACATTGAATTCAACAGAACATTGATGGCAAACTCCAGCCTAAAGCAAAATGAAGAAGCGCACGCTCAAGAACACTCAATTGAAGTCCAGTTACCATTCCTACAGTTCGCCAGCAAAGATCACCTAAAAGAGCTTAAAATAGCCCCTATAATCATATCTGAAGATATACCTTATGAAGACATTGCAAAAGCAATTGTAAAGACAATAGAGCAAACAAGAAGAAAAGTAACCATAATAATCTCTTCAGACTTCACTCATTACGGAATGAACTACGGCTTTTTTCCATTTCACATAGAAGACGCAAAAGAAAGGATGTATAAATTAGATAAAGAAGCAATAGAAAATATCAAAAGCCTAGACCCAAAAAAATTCCTAAACTACATAGAAAAAACAGGCGCAACAATATGCGGAAGAACCCCTATTGCAGCAGGAATCGCTATATGTAAGATTTTAGGCGCTAAAAAAGCAGAATTGCTAAACTACTATACTTCAGGAGATATCTCAAAAGATTATAGCTCTGCAGTAGGCTATGCAGCTATCTCTATTGGATAGGTTGAGCTATCAATGCCACTAAATCTGCATCCTACAACAGAAATTATTATATAGTCATTCTTAAATTAATACATAAAAAGAGGTTCTGATAGATTAATGCTAGAGGTTATTCATGTTTTTAGATAAACTGCAGTTAAGTGATTTGATTATATTTAATTGTATAATACTATTAGTTATTTTATTTTTGGTATTTAAATGGTTTTTTAGGCAAGTGAGAGACATATGTAAAGAACCAGAAGGTATTATAAAATTTGGGCAAATATCTTTTATTTTATTGAGTTGGGGTTGTTTTTTAGGTATTTTAATTTATTTTGTATTAAAACCAGGGGAAACATCAGTATTGCATATTTTCTTAACAATTGTAGTTGGTTTTTTAGGGACTATTCTAGGTCTTTTCTTTAGTAGAGACGCAATTGAAAATTTAAAAAAAACCTCTGATGTTAAAAGTGATTTCATAAAAGAAGATACAGTAGAACTCCTTGAAGATGTGGAAAAGCTTATTAAAGAAAATATTGGGCAAAAAAAAGAGATTGAGAAGTTAAAAAGGAGATTATAAAGCTGAAATTTTTTCGGCTTTTTTGATTGTTTTTTCAATTAATTCAATTGATTCTTCAGCCTCTTTTTCCGTATCCGTTTTGATTATCTTTCCATTCATCTTAAACCCCTCCAAACCTAAAAAAGTAAAAAAGAAAACAATTTACTTCTTCTTTCTCATCATGATTATTGCAGCTATTATCGCAATAAGCACAATTATACCGCCAATCAATAAAGGACTCATTCCGCCTTTCTCTTCAACTGGCTCTTGTGATATAGGCTCAGGTGTTGGTGGTGCTGCAGAAGTTGGTTGTGCTGCAGGAGTCTTTATAGTTGCAGTTGCACTAGCTGTCTTCTCAGAATCTCCTGTATAAGTATATTTCACACTTACACTGCATATTCCATCAGCAGATGGTGCTTTTATATTATACTCCTTAGTTTGGTCTGCACTCACTTCATCAAGCATAAAATCACTTATTGCCTTTTGGCTGTTCTCCTTCCTAACACAGCCTCCGCCCAATGTAACATCATAAGCCACAAACCATTTGCCATCTGGAACACCAGATGTCTTTAAGGTAAGCTTTAAATCACTTCCAGGTGCAGCTGTTGATGGATTGACTGACACATCAAGGCTTGCTGCAATCGCTGTTGTCGCTAGAACAACCAAAAATAATGGAATTAAATATTGTAGTTTCATTTTTTAACCTCCTTTTGCCCAGCTGTTCGCATAGGTAATCAATTGTGCTTTTGTTATAGTTCCCTGAACCCAATTATTTGCATACTGAATCAATGCTGATTTAGTCACTGTAGTTGCCGCCTTATTCGCATTACTGATCTCAACAAATGCCTTGTTGCTGGATATTGTATAATCCAATTTCAATAATAAGTCAGTTGAACCGTCACCATTCAAATCAACATCTGCTGATTTTCCTTTATCAATTGCCACTGTCTTGCCCGTTGGTAAAACACTCAATGTAACTGAATCAGCTGAAACCTTAGTTGCTTTGACTGAATAAGATATTCCATCAAAACTGAATGTTGCCCTATCATTTACCTTCAATCCAACTGTAGTCCCTGTAGAAGTAAACGCTATAGGGTATACTGCGCTTGATGATCCTCCCCCTCCCCCTCCACCATTGTTCGAATCTGAAGGAACGACTAAGCTAAGTGCAAATATTGAAAATTGGGTTGTTGTAAAATAGAAGTTGTAGTAGTCACCCGAAAGCCCAGTATAGGTTGCCTGAACAGATTCAGAAAATATTCCATCCCCATTATGATCCATTGAAACCCGCACATTGCTAGTATACGCAGAACTCAAATCACTAGTCGCAATCTTGAAATATACAGTTGCAGTTGATGGAGTATCTGCTGTGATATTCATATAATAGATAGGACTTGTACCTATAGTAGTTGCCAACTTAAATGGATTCTTGTTTACAACTACTTTCGCAGTAGTTGAATTAAGCCCAGTGATTAAAGGAACTACATGCTGTATGATTGTTCCTCCAAAATCAACAAATCCAGAAGAGACTGTACCTACTGTTGGCTTTGAGTTATTTACTATCACATTGGTTGTATTGGAATTCACATTCCCTACATAATCAGTTGATGTAATATTAACAGTATAATTTCCATCTGCATAATTTACAGTATCCCAATCATAGGTATACGGACTTACTGAATCTGTTTTTTTCAACGCAAGTGATGATCCAACTGCAGCTATATAAAACTTTACAGATGCTAATCCTGAATCAGCATCGCTAGAAGTTGCAGTCAATGTAGTAGTTCCATTTACAACCTGACCATAAGTTAGTCCACTAAACACTACAGAAGGTACTACATTATCCACCAAATATTTATAAGATGCGTTAGTTATAACTCCCTCTGTATTATTTGCGCTTATGGATATCTCCATTGCAGCTGAAGCACTAGCATTTATCACTATATTAACTGCGGATGTAGATGTTGCATTCTGGCCAGAAATGACTGTATTGTTATTATTAGTCGTATTATAGCTAGTATAACTTGCATTCCCTATTGTAAATGTAACAGTACTTAAATTGCTAACATAAGTGTTGTTAGAAGTATTAGCATTTATTGTAGGTATGCTTGAATCTACAGAGAACGTCTTTTGCACAGATGAATTATAATTACCTGCCATATCTGAAACATTAACAGTAATTAAATAAAATCCAGCAGCAGTTGGTGCAGTCAATGTTCCAACATACTTTCCAGA
>Ga0180007_10005978_pt1 | contig 12066 bp, 12 predicted proteins | sample MM_PC_MetaG_FD_121122 | JGI IMG/M metagenome (GOLD analysis project Ga0180007, IMG submission 121122) | Groundwater microbial communities from the Aspo Hard Rock Laboratory (HRL) deep subsurface site, Sweden - MM_PC_MetaG | ecosystem: Environmental > Aquatic > Deep subsurface > Groundwater...
CCTGTGCTCTTCCAGAGCGTTCTGATGTTTTGTTTTCCATAACTTCAGTGATTATTTTATCCACATCATCTGCTTTGCTTTCTATTGGGTTTGTGCATGGGACGCATCCTAAGCTTCTGTATCGTTTATTATTTTTTGCAAAGTATAATGGGTTTATTGGGAGTTTTTCGCGTTTGACATAGTTCCAAACATCTGTTTCTGTCCATTGTAAAAGCGGGTGCACTCGAAGGTGCTGTTCATGTTCTTTTTGTGTTTTAAATTGATCCCATAATTCTGGTGGTTGATCTTTATAGTTCCATTGAAAGTCTACGTTTCTTGGCGAAAAAACTCTTTCTTTTGCTCTTACTCCATGTTCATCTCTTCGTATGCCTAAAAGCAGTGCTTCAAATTTATGTTCTGCAATGCATTCTTTTAGGGCTTCGGTTTTTCTTAATGTACAACATTCAAGTTTTGCTTCTGGACCGATTCCTTTTTCGTCTGCTTCTTTTTGTTTTGAGGCGACAATTAGATTTAAATCCCATTTTTTTACGCACCAGTCTCTGAATTCATACATTTCTTTGAATTTAAAGCCTGTATCTATGTGTATGACTGGAAATGGTACTTTTCCAAAAAATGCTTTTTTAACAAGCCAAAGGAGTACTGTTGAGTCTTTTCCAACACTCCAGAGCATCGCTAATTTTTTGAATTTTTTATATGCTTCTCTTATAATGTATATGCTTTGACTTTCTAATTGTTCTAAATGATCCATTTATGTCACCTGTTTTTATTCTAAATAGCCTAGACCTTTGAGTCGTTCTTTGACTTTTTCTTCATCTTCTTTTGAAAAAACTGTTTTTTTTGCTTCTTTTTCTTCTTCAAGTTTTTCAACTACTTGGGTTAAAATATAATTTATGTATTCTTCTTCATTTTCGAATTCATTTGTTTCTTTTATTCGTTCACTAATCTTTTTTATTATTTCTTCTCGTATTTTTACTTTCACGGTTTTACACCTCACTACTTATATGTAGCCTAATTTTTGAAGTTTTTTTCTTATTTTCTCCTCGTTTACATCAGTGATTTTTTCTTTTTCCATTGATTCGAGAAGTATTGTTCTTAAGATGAATGTTGTATATTCACTTATTGAGTTAAAATCTGTGTTTTTTATTTTCTCTTTTATTTTTTCTGTGAGTGTTGTTGGTATCGAAATAACTGTTTTTTTCTGGTCTAATTCTTGGAATACGCTAATCATGTCAGAAAGTAGTTCCTGATAAGATAAGTCTCTTTTTGCTGCAAGAATTTTTAGTTCTTTTCTTAAGTTTTCTGTTAGTTGGATTGTTGTTCTGTTTTTCATTTTAACAAATAAAACACAATACATAATATTATGTATGGTTATATAAATTTTTTGTTTTTACAGCAATAATTTAATAAAGGAAAATGTTTTCTTTTCAACAAATGGAAAACTATACAAAAAAAGCTGTAAGAGGAACATCAATTATATTCATAAATTCCTTGTTTGCAACAGTTTTTTCATATCTATTAAGATTACTTCTTGCAAGAAGGTTGAGCGTTGAACAATTCGGTCTTTTCTACTCAGTTTTTACATTTCTAACATTCTTTCTTTTTTTTAGAAGTTTTGGTCTTGGATCTGCAATGGTAAAGTTTATATCTGAATTCAATGCAAAAAACCAAAACGACAAATTAAAAACAGTAATAACTTCATCTTTTATTTTTCAATTACTATTTACAGTCATTTTTATGATAGTTTTCTTTTTCTGCGCAAATTGGCTTTCAGTCAACTATTTTAAAAATGTAGCTGCAGCACCAATACTAAAGTTTTTAACATTTTATATTCTTTTTAGCATGTTATTCATTTTCTTATCTAATCTATTTATAGGATTTCAAAAAATAAGAATATATTCTTTTATCTCTCCGGTAAAGAATTTATTAATTCTTTTGATAACTTTTATCTTTATTAATCTGGGCTTTGAAGAATTTTCACCAGTAATAGGATATGTTTTTAGTGCTCTTTTTTTGTTTCTTGTATTTTTGCTTTTTGGAATAAAACTTTTCAATTACTCTAAATATAAAATAAAATATTTTTCCAAAACTACAAAAAACTTATTTTTTTTTGGATTACCAGTTCTTCTAACTTCAATAGGTGGAAGTGTTATTGGACAAATAGATACATTAATTTTAACATATTTCAAAACATTGTATGAAGTAGGAATTTATAATGTTGTACTTCCCTCAGCAAGAATTTTTCTTTTCTTAACAGCCAGCTTATCAATAGTTTTATTCCCTATGACTTCAGAATTATGGGCTAAAAAGGAAAATGAGAAACTATCCGAGGGTCTAAGATTATTATATAAATATTCTTTTGTTATCATAATTCCGTTAATATTTTCAATAATTGGTTTTTCAGGACTCTTTCTTAAGATTTTTTTCGGAAAAGAATACATGGTAGGTTCATTTGCTTTACAGATATTGCTTGTGGGTGTTGTTTTTTATGTCGTTGCACAAATAAACACTTCTATTTTGGCAGGAATAGGAATGCCAAAAGTTGCAACTAAAATAATTATTTTTGCAGCAATCTTTAATTTAATATTAAACATAATTTTAATACCGCCTTTTGGCATTGTAGGCGCAGCTATTGCTACAACCATTAGTTACATTTTAGTATTCTTTTTATCTACTTGGAAACTTAAAAATTATGTTAAATTAAAACCTCCAGTATATAACTGGATAAAAACATTTATTTCAGGGATTACTTTTGTATTAACAATATTTTTTTTGAAGAAAATATTCTTTTTGAATGTGTGGGTGGAGCTTTTTTTAGTAATAGCTATTGCAATGATGTTATACGTTATTCTGATTTTTTTACTAAAACTTGTTGATATAAATGAAATAAAGAAATACTTAAAACTCGTGTTAAAATGAATTACGTGAATAATCTAAAGAAACTCTTAATTGAGTTTGAAAATGAAAAAATTCATTATTGTATTCTTAGAAACTACGAGTTTTTATCAAATCCGAAACTTGAGCTTCCAAAAGATGTTGATATGACAATAGCAAGAAATGATTTACAAAAGGCTCACAAGATACTTGCTCAAAATGGGTTCAAGAAAAGAATTTTTCACTACACTACAAAGCATTTGGGATATGCAAAATTTATTTCCAAAGACTTCAGAACTCTTTCTTTAGGAGTTGAAGCAGGAGGTCTTTTTTGGAATGACTTATTTTATCTAAAAGATACAGAAATAGGTCTAAAAAGACAAAAAAAATCTTTTTTTTATGTGTTGTCTGATGAAGATTATTTTTTGATGTTTTTTCATCATAGTGTTCTTGGAAAAAGAATGTTTAAACCAAAATATGAACTAATAATGAAAGAATTGTTTTTGAAAAAGAATTTTGATAAACAGTACTTACAAGCAGTTTTTAAAAGAAGCTTTGGCAAAAAGTATACAAAAAAAATAATGATATTATTAGAAAAAGAGCAGTATCAATTAATACTGAAAATGAAAAGAGAGCTCATTAATAAATTTATTTTCAAAAATGTGAAGAGTATCATTCTATTCACAAGAGTTTTTTTGAAATGGATAGTTTTTCAAAACAAACATTGGTTTTTAAGAGCACCACTAATATCTGTTATTGGAATGGATGGTTCAGGAAAAACAACTACTACAAAAAACATTATGCAAATCTTTAAAGACAATGATTTATCTGCAAAACTAATATACACAGGAAGAGGCAGTCATAATATTTTACCAATAAGTTTTTTTGGAAGACCTTATAAAAAACTTGAAAAGAAAGTTGAATCTAAAAAAAAGAATAAAAACACGCTTCTTAAAAAAGTAATATATTCAGCTTCTGCTCCGATTTTCGCCTTGGATCTTTTTTTAAGATACATATTTAGAGTGATGCCTGCCAGAAAAAAATACTCAGTTGTTATAACAGACAGATACGCATTTGATCTTTTATTGATGGATAATGTTCCTTTAACTTTAAGAAAGATTTTGTATTGCTTGTTTCCAAAGCCAACACTCATAATATATCTATATAATGATTTAAATGTTCTTCACAAGAGAAGACCAACGCACCCAATACTGGATTTAGAGAGACAAAAAAAGCTTTTTGATGGTTTTCAGAAAACCCTTAACTTTGTTTGTGTAAAAACAGAAGACAAACAGAGAACTTCTGAAAATGTGTCTGAAATAATTTTTAATTATTTGTTGGATAATACCTTTTCATAAACCTTTGAGAATTCACTCACAATTTTTTTTATTCCAAAATCTTTTGCTCTTTTAAAACCATTATTCGTAATTATTGTTTGAAGTTTTTTAGAGCTAAAAAGAAGGTTTATATTTTCTGCAAGTGAAAAAACATCTTTTGGCTTTGCAAGAATAGCTTCTTTTTTATGTGTGACAAGTTCTCTTATTTCAGAAAGATTTGTTGTTACAACCGGCGTCTTACAGGCAAGACTTTCTAAAATACATGAAGGATTGCTTTCGGTTGATACAAGATTCGGATAAGGAAGAACAACCATGTCTGCAAGGTTTACATAATCTTCAATTATCACATCCTTTGTAATTATTAAGACTTGTTTTTTTATTCCAAGTGTTTCTATCAGTTTATCATAAAACTTTGGATACTTTTCCCAACGGGAGATAAGAATTATTTTTGTATTAGGGTTTTTCTTTAAAACTAATGGTGCTGCTTTTAATAGATAACTTAAACCTTTATTTTCTCCGAAGTATCCATAGTATAAAATAACTTTTTTGTCTTTGAAACCATATTTTTTCTTAAGTTGATCTTTATTTTTTGGTTTAAACTTCTCAAGGTCAATGTGCGATCTTATTACATGGACTTTTTCTTTTTTGCAACCGTGACTAATTATTTCTTCTGCCATTTTTTTGGTCTGTACAGTTACTGCATCACAACAATTTAAAACTCTTGAAAAAGAATATCCTCCCAAACTAAACTTATTTTTTGACAGATAAGATTGAGACTTTAAAGTATGAACATATTTTGTTTTGAAAAACAGCTTTAAAATTAAACCTCTTAATGCAAATATAGGTGCTGCAGAAAAAGAATGGACCAAATCAATTTTATTTCCAGTAAGTTTTTTTATTTTTTTAATACCTAAAATTCCTGACAATAAACTATCAATGTTTGCTGTTAAAGAACAATTCTTTATTAAAGGAACTCTTGAAAAGAAAGCAGAGTTATGGATGTGAACATCGTTTATTTTCTTATCACAGTCATTTTTAGCACTAGTTACAACATAAACATTGTTGTGTTTAGTTTTTAATTCTAAAGCATGATTGATTGTTGTAATACTGAGAGATTCTTTCAGCTTTGGATGAAGATTTCTTACAAGCAATATGATGTTCATTTTTAGACGAAATTAATTTGTTTTTATAAATCTTTTTTGAAAACTAAATTTTTCTGAAGAAATCAATGTTTTTTAAATCTTGACTTAGTGTTTTAAGATTTTTTTTAGGAGTTTCAAAAGTAACTTGAGCATTATTTTCTTTAATTGTCTTTTTTAAAAAATTTAAGTCAAAATCTCCATCCCACAGATTAAGATGTTCATCAATTTCGACATTTGAATTTCCACCAGTTAAATGAAAAAGAATTGGTTTTAGCTTTAAGAGTTCTTTTATAAATTTTTTATAATCTTTTTTCAGACTGAAAGCTGCTTTTATTGCATGACTTAAATCAAGACAAAGCTCACAATTTAACTCTTTTTTTATTCGAGCAATGTTTTCTGGTAAAAATCCAATCATTTTCTCTCCGTTGATTCCTTCTTTTGTTAAGTTTTCAATAAATATCTCTTTGTTTTTGATGTTTTTCAGCATTGAAATAACATTTTCTATATCTCCACCGGAACCCGGATGAAAGATGATTTTTTTTGATTTTAATTGGTTGGAAAAGTTAATTACTTTTTTTAATATTAAATTATTCTGTGTGTTGTTGTTTTTATCAGCAAGATTAAATCCATGCAGTTCTATTGGCGCATGAACTATTATTGGAATGTTTATTTTTTTTAATTCACTAATATTTTTTTTAGGAGTTTTTGGCACAAAATAAACTTCAAGAAAATCAATTCTATCTTCTATCTTTTTAGCTTCTTTTATCAAGTCAAAATTTATACTCCAGATTTTAATTCCTAATTGCATTTTTCTTTAGTTTCAGTTCAGATTGCTTAGAATTTAGTTTATATTTTTGAAAGCCCGTTTTTTCAAATACTCTTAAAGAAGCAGTATTTTCATTTTTTATTTTCGCAATTATTTCAGTAGCATCAAAATTATTAAAGAAAAGTTTTGTACCTTCTATTAATATTCTTGTGCCATATCCCTGTCCCCTATATTCAGGGCCAATCATGATGCTAATTTCAGTTTGTTTTTTGTTTTTATTTTTGTTAAATCTTATTTGTCCTATTTTATCTCCATTTTTTTTTGTAATTATGAAAATATTTATATAATTGTTATTGACGGCTTTGTTAAACCATTCTTTATGTTCATTTAAAGATATTTTTTTTGAATTAAAAGAAACTTGTCTTGTTTGTTTATCATTTCGCCAGTTATAAATATCTTTCAAATCTTCTTTAGTGGCAAATCTAAAATAAATAGGTTCTTCTATCATTTAATATCACCTTTTAATATGGGCTGATTTTTTACGATGTTTTTATTCGCTTTTTTTCCAATTAGTTTTTCAAAGTGTTCTGGTTCAAGTCCTTTTTCTTTTTTTCCACTTCTAAGGATTGCAATGTTTTCTTTAGTTAGTGTTTCTCCTTTTTTAATATTTTTTATTGCATAAATTCTTCGTCTGCAGAATTGGTGTAGTTCTTGTTCTGCAGACTCGACTTTTTTTTCACTTTTACCCAAACATTTTTCTAAATTTCTTATATTGGTGACAAGGTCTTTTAATTCATTTGTAAGTATTGCAAATCCATGATCTGGTCCTGGTAAGTTGTTATTTGTTGTGAAGTGTTTTTCAATTATTTTTGCTCCAAGGGCAACTGCTCCAATAGGCGCTATGTGCGGCTCTCTTGAATGATCCGAAAGACCAGTTATTACTCCAAACTGTTTTTTCATTTCAGGAATTGTTTTTAGGTTTATTGTTTCAAGCGGTGCAGGATATTTGGCAGTACACTGCATTAATGCTATTTGGTTATTGCTTGTTTTTCTAATAACACTTATTGCCTTTTTTATGTCTTTTTTATCTGCTGCGCCTGTTGACATTATTATTGGTTTTCCTTTTTTTGCAATGTATTTAAGAAGAGGTATGTGTGAAATAGTATATGAAGCTATTTTATATGCTTTGATTCCTATCTTTTCAAGTTCATCAGTTGATTCTTCATCAAATGGCGTGCAGAGAAATATCAATCCTTTTTTTTTAGAATAATTTTTGAGTTTTTTGAGCCATTCATAGGGTAGTTCCATTTCTTTTATTATGTTGTAAATTGATTTTTTTTTACCGATGTAGTCTGCATATCCTGCTTCTTTTACATACAGTTTTTTTGCTCTGTAAAGTTGAAACTTGACTGCATCAACTTTGGCTTTTGCAGCAAAATCGATTAATTTCAACGCTTGTTTAAAGTTCTTTTTAGAATCATTCGATATTCGAAAATTTGCACCTGCTTCAGCTATGATAAAACAAGGATGGTTTTCGCTAATAATTTTATTTCCTATTTTTAATTCTTTTTTCTGCATTTTTCCAGTCTTTTAATGTATCTATATCAATTAACTCATTTTCGTTCATAACAATAAATTTTGTTCTTTTTTCATTCACCAACTTATTTTATATTTTTATTGTATTTGTTCTTCTAGTTTCTTTTAAAAATCGGTCTGAATTTTTTCCCTAACAGAATTCCTTTAACACTATTCTTTTTAACTGCCAGTATAACATCATCAAAGGCTTTATCTGCGGCTTTTATGAATGTATCAACATCTTTTTTTGTATGTGCTAAACAAAAGTTATTTATTCCTAATGTTAATATGCCTCCCCTTATTAGTGTTTGCTGGAAGACTGAGAAAAGGTCGTGGTCTGATAAGTTTCCTGTTTTTAAGAATATTATTCCACAGTGCGGCGCCGCACCTACAATTTTTGCGATTTTGAAAATGTTCTTTTTTTCAATAGATTCTTGAAATCCTTTTTTTAATCTATTTCCCAGAGCCCATATTTTCTTAAAAGATTTGGGGTTTTCCAATAATTTTATTGTGGTTAATGCTCCAGCCAAGGATAATGTTTCACCTCCAAAAGTAAAAGAGATAAACGCACCCTCATCTATAAGCTTCATAACTTTTTTTTTACCCACAATGACTGATACAGGTAGACCATTACCCATACCCTTTCCGAATGCAGATAAATCAGGAATAACTTTAAAATATTCCTGAGCGCCTCCTAAAGCCATCCTAAATCCTGAAACAATTTCATCAAAAACCAGTAAAGCACCATTATCATGAGTTATTCTTTTAACTTCTTCAAGATATCCTTTTTTTGGACCATTTTCTTGCATGGGTTCCATTATTACTGCGGCAACTTTATTTTTATTCTCTAAAAAAAGCTTTTTTAATGAATTTATATCATTATATTCAAATGTTTTAATTAAGTTTTTAACAGCCTTTGGCACACCCAAATCATTAATAGTTGAGCCAATATACCAATCCTGACAGCCATGATATCCTGATGCTAAAACCACATCTTTTTTAGTATATGCTCTTGCCAACCTTATGGCCGCAGATGTTGCATCAGCACCATTTTTTACAAATCTAACCATTTCGGCAGAAGGTATTATTTTGGTCAACTTTTCGGCTAGTTGAACCTCCAGTACTGTAGATTGTGAAAAAGAGATTCCTTTTTTAAGTTGATTAACAACTGCTTTATTGACTTCTTTGTTATTATAACCTATTGTTATTGGACCTAAAGCACAAATAAAATCTATATATTCATTACCATCTATATCCCACACATGACTTCCTTCTCCATGATCTAAAAAAACAGGTGCGGCACCTTCACAGAAGTATCTATAGCTCTTACTGTATGTTTGTGCAGCAGAAGGCATGAGTTCTTTTGCTTTATTTAGCCATTCTGCGCTTTTTTTAAATTGAGTGTTCATTTTACTACTTGATCTTCTTTTATAGATTTTGCATAACCTTCGTTTCTTTTAAATTTTGCGTTAATTTCTTTTAGTCCAGAAAACTTGTTTAATATATTTAATATGTTTTTTAAAGTTATGTCTTTTTTTCCAAGTTTCATCAGTATCTTTTTGATAAAGATAACATCTTCTTTTTCATCAACAGTCCATCTCATATAAGAAATATCTTCTTTGTTCCGAACATTTATAATTTTAAATCTATGTTTATTATTTTTGATATATGGTGTTACATGTTCTCTCTCAGATTTTAGTTTAGCTTCTTTCCATGCTTGTTCTAACGCTTCAAAAGAGAATATTTCTACATCAAGACCATCTGGAAATGTTGGGGGATTTATATTACTACAATAGTCACATTTAGAATCAATAAATCGTTTAATGACTTTGTCGATAACTTTTGGATCTACTAATGGACAATCACCTGTTATTCTGACTATTGCATCTCCTTTAAACAATCTGGCAGCTTTATAGAATCTATCTAAAACATCATTTTCATCTCCCGCAAATGTTTTGAACCCGAGGTTTTTAACTGAGTTTATTAGTGCCAAATCTTTTTTCGTATTGGTGGTGGCAAGGATTATATCATTTATTAATTTGGACTTCTTAACTTGATTGAGCACATAATAAATAAGTGGTTTCCCATTTATTTCGTTTAAAGATTTGCCTGGCAGTCTTGTAGAACTCATTCTCGCTTGAATTATAGATAAGATTTTCATATATCATTCACTCCAATTAAGCGGCAGTATTATTCTTTCATCAAGTTCCTTTAGGTTTTGTAATTTAGTATATATAAGACTAACTTTTTTTTGGTACTTTATTGAATTCACATTTTCTTGTAAATTTTTTAGACTATCTACACCAATAACAATTTTATCAATATACTTGTTTAATGCTGCAAAGTTTATACAAAGAGCTGAAAGAGGTATATTATTTTCTTTTGAAATTGATTGTAAAAGTGTCAATTTATTTTTTATTCTCTTAAATTCACCTTTCAATTTATTTGGGTTTTTGAACAGGAGTCCTTGCAAGAATACAGATCTTACATGAATCTCAATTTTTTTTTTCTTTAATAGTGGAAATAACTCATTAAATCTTTGATCTAATATGCTAAAAGGAACTTGTATGATGTCAAAAGGTATCTTTCTTTCCAGGAGATATTCAACTTCTTCTGGGTAATATAATGAAAAACCTATTTTTTTAACTTTTTGTTCTTTTTTCAGTTTTCGTAAAATCGTCCATGTCGAAGGGTTCTTTTTAAATGATTCAAAATCATGAACTAGGCAGCCATACATCCGATTCGAATGAAGTCTTTTCAGTGATTCATCGAATAATTTAGTGCTTAATTTTTCAGTTGAAAATTTTGAAATAATTTTGAAATTTGTTTTATTGTTTAGAATAAATTCTCCAATTATTAATTCACTATCTCCATAAGTTTGTGCAGTATCTATAAAATTTAATTTATGTTCGAGTGCAAATTTTAATATCTTTTGTGCTTCTTGTTTAGTTATTTGTCCTTTATTATTATTTATGCCATAATCTAAGCCAAATTGTGCTGTACCTAAAGCGAGTTTTAATTTAATCATCTTTTACCTTGGATAAATCCTTTTTTAACAGTAAGCTTACAGATACTCTTTCATTAGAATTTTTTTCTGAAATTAATTTCTTTAGGTTAGAATGTGTTGTGCTTAGATGTGCCAAATGAATGTATTCTTTTGATGAAACAAATAGATTTGCATAGTCTTGTTTAAATGTTTTAACATCACTTTCTGGAAGGTGATGATACTTGTTGATTGTTGGTTTATCAGGTAAAAAATCACCCAAAATTAAATGACCGTTAGTTTTAAGCAGTCGATCAATTTCACTAATGCATTTATTCAGGTTGTTTCTGTCTACCCAGTGAAGAACAAAATTTACAATAATCAAATCAAAAGTTTTGTTAAGTGGGATGTTGGAACAAACTCCTCTAACAAAGCGAATGTCTTTGTATTTATTTTTACCATCTTCAATGGCCTGTTCACTAGGTTCTATCCCTGTACAATTACACATTAATTTCTTTTTTAAAAACCGTAGCCGAAATCCATTACTACATCCAATTTCCAATATATTTTTAGGTTTTAAGTTGTAAAGAGTTATTATTCTAATAGGTAAATCTTTTTCATCAGCTAACAAACTATTTTTATTTCTTTCAAACCATTTGTTACCTTCACTAGCCAAAAATGTGTCTTGTTGATTTGTCATTTTTTAAAAAACTGTTTTATTGTGTTTATAACTTTGTTTTGTTCTGTTTTTTTTAGGTCAGGATAAATTGGTATACTTATTATTTTTTCATAAAAAGTTTCAGCTTGCTTACACAGTCCCTTTTTGTAGCCTAATTTTTTATAATATGGATGCCAATAAACTGGTATGTAGTGGACTTGGCAAAAAATGTTATTCTTTTTCAGATGATTAAATAATTCAAGTCTTATTTTTTTATCTTTTACTTTTATTATATATAGATGATGTGGGTTTAAAACATCTTTGCTTTGTTTTATTATTTCGATGTTTTTATCGTCTTCAAATGTTTTAGTATATTTATCAGCTATTTTTCTTCTTTTCCTAACGAATGTTTCTAATCTTTTTAATTGATTTAATCCTAATGCACATTGAAAATCAGTGATTCTATAGTTATAGCCTAGTTCTTGCATTTCATGATACCATGGTCCATCACTTTTGTTTACAAATTGTTTTGGGTTTTTTGTAATTCCGTGATTTCTTAGAATCTTTAGTTTTTCATATAACTCTCTTGAATTGGTTGTTATCATTCCACCTTCACCGGTTGTAATATGTTTTACCGGATGAAAGCTAAAGCAAGCCATATCTGAATATTTGCAAGAGCCTATTTTTGAATTTTTATATCTTCCTCCAAGTGCGTGACAGGCATCTTCAATTAC
>Ga0180007_10005979_pt1 | contig 12064 bp, 21 predicted proteins | sample MM_PC_MetaG_FD_121122 | JGI IMG/M metagenome (GOLD analysis project Ga0180007, IMG submission 121122) | Groundwater microbial communities from the Aspo Hard Rock Laboratory (HRL) deep subsurface site, Sweden - MM_PC_MetaG | ecosystem: Environmental > Aquatic > Deep subsurface > Groundwater...
CTCACCGGCTTCATAATGGGACGTACACATGACAACGCAATAAACTGTGTGCCCGGCGTTCGCAAGTCTTTTAAGCGTTAAGCTGCAACCTATTTCAATATCATCCCAGTGAGCACCAATGGCCAGTATGTTCATTTTAACCTATTCCTTATCCGATGATAACAACATCTTCGACATTCATGGACAGCCATGTTTTGATATTGGCAATTGCATCCAGCTGCCAGGCGCCGCCATTGATTGTCGTTAATGATAAAACTTCGTCTTCTTTCATGATATTATTCCTCCTTGTTTTTTTGATGTTCGTTTAAAATATTTTCGAACCTGTTTAACCATTCGTCCATATATTGCCTATGTTGCATCATTGTCTCATCAAAAATTGATGCCGCCCTTTGCATAGTATCGGCCGCGGAACTAACTAAAGATCCAGCCCTTCTTATATCTTCGGCTCCTATTAAATAAACATATTGATCACCTGCCATAATTTATATCTCCTTCACTGCCAAAAATGATGGTGCATCCCCGCCAATCCGATGATAAATCTCATAGCCCAAACCTTCAAACTCTATGGGTAAAAATCCGCAGCGATGCCTTTGAAGCTCAGGGTTTTCTTCGCGCTCCTGTGGGATAAACCCTTTTGTCGTAAAAATCACTACCCGTTTTCGAGCCACCCTTTCCATTTGTCCAATCGCTTTTAATGCGGCTGGTTTAATCAAGTGCTCAATTGCATCGATGGCCATTACAACATCAAAACTTTTTGTCTTAAAATCCGGAAGATATTTTTCAATCCTGCCGCAATAAACATACGAAAATCCTTCTATCTTTAATTCATCGATATAGGGCTTATAGGCGTCTATGCCGAATATTACTTTGCATTTCAATTCCCGGGTTATCTGCATGCGACCACATCCGAGATCCAGCACTTCATCTTCCGGGTCTACATATTGCTGAAGCCAATCGATGCCTTCGATTTTAAAGGTTTTCATCAAACAAATTCCGTATGTTCAACCTGGGCTGTTTTTAATTCGAGCAGTTTATTGTAATCATCGTAATAACACCGGATACATTGGCTGCCGTCAAAATGCTTTTGTTTCTGATAAATTTCATAAAAATTTTCAGCCGGTCCCATACACATTGATTTGTCATAATCCTCCGATGGCGGATTCATTGAATATTGGCTGCCACAGCATGGATATAATTTACCATCAGCGCCAATAACCGGTTTAAGTAAGCTGATCAGGCATTTTTCACGCCCATGCACAAACTCTTTGCGGCCCTGATATATAACCAGATCATCCGGAATGCCGGCATAGTTTAAACTTTCCTTTATTAGGTCCATATCAGGTATATGTTTTAAATCGAGAAGATCTGATACGATTCTTACATGGGTAAAGCTCTTTGTATTAGCATAATTCACTACTTGACAGATATTGTCAAAATTGGGCTTGTCCGAAATTACATAAGAAAAAGCCCAATCTATCATATCGGTATCAAACATATATTTTGTTAAATATCCGCGATATTTAAAATTAAATGGCCGATAATCCATATGCGATATCCGAATCCATTTTATTTTTTTTAAAGATATATAATTCAATTTTTCAAACTGGGTGCCGTTCGTGACTAATCCGATTTGAATATTTAATCCAAACAAACAATCAATCAGCTCATTTATTTTTGAATACAAAAGCGGTTCACCGCCACCGGTAATTGTAATGGATCTACATCCCATAAGCGCAAAGTCGTACATTAACACTTTTAATTTTTCAAAATCCACTTCAAGTTTTTTATTCCGCTTTGCGCAGCTGCAGGGCTCGCAATCCAGGTTGCAAACATTAGTTGGATTCAATTGAATATGGATAGGCGGTATTTTCCCGAATCGATCGGGTACATCTTTATGCTTTAAAACCTTAACAGGAAATGTATTCGCTGCTGTATAGCTGCTTGTTTTATCGATCATTTATTAATCCTTTTTTATGGGTGCGGGAATCCGAATCCAGTTGTTGTCTTCTATCTGCTTGCCGCTTAAAGAAGATTACTTTCCATAAACGAATCCCCGCATAAATTTAAACCGAAAGCAACCAGTTCGCCCGCAAACCTTTTTGAAAGGTCTTATAATTTTTTATTTTTAAGCCCAGCTTCGAAAACATGCCGAAATAATCATGCTCAAAACAATGCGGCGCCAATTTATCAAGCCCGCCCGCGTAGGTAGCGATAAAAATGTATTGATTTGTCACCCGGGCGTGCTCTGCCAGAATCTGTTCAATCATTTCCGGCAGCACATGTAAAAGAACGCTGAAGGAAATAACAAGATTGAATTGACCATCATTATAGGGTAGTTCCTTACCATCCCATTTTTCGGGAAGCATATCAGTTTCCCGCAGGCATTTATAGCGCATGCTTTCAACAAAATCACACATGCTATAATCAAGGGGCTTTGTAATAAACAGCATCTTATTCATCTCCTGCATGATCCTGCCGTAGCCGGAGCCCACTTCTAAGATCGGGACTTCGAGCAGATTATATTCCAAAAGCAAATGTTTTAGATTGTCTACTTCCGGCGCTTCGTCAATCTCGCCCGGAGCCACATAATTCATTCCGCGCTCATGCCAGTATTGTTCGGGATTGTATATCATAGGTATTTTCCTTTCATTAAATATCGTTTTTCATGCCAGGTTAATTGCGGCCATATCTGTGTATGATAAACAAATGGGCAGTCAGTAATTAATATTCCCCTGATCGCCCTTTCGTCGGTAATACGTATATTTTTCCGTCCTTTGATGGCATGCAAGGCATATCTTTCCGCATACATTTTTCCGTCTTCATCGTTGGGCTCATCCTCTCGAGAACAAACCGCTACGCCTCTCCCGAACTTGTTTTTATCTTTAATCGTGCATACCGTAACAATATTCATTCCTTGCCGTGGCCCCCGAACTGCCTTATAGTTCTTAAAATATTTTTTCACCAGCGCATCTCCTTTTATTTTAAATGATCTCCTTTAATTGCTTTCATATATCCAGCAGTTTGTGAATCTTTCTTTTCGGATGTACACTTTTTACAATGCTTATCATGATGTTCTTTCGAGATGCCGGCGCAATGCAGACCATCATTAAAAGGTGGCGCCACACAACACATTATCTCTACCGCACCCATTGCTCGATATGGGAGATCCAATGTCTCAGTAATCAGATTTTGATAAAGATGAATCTGATTATCAATACTAAATTCGTTTACCACAAATTGATGGTATTCGATCGGATGATAATCCGGAGTCATAATACGATGCATGAATTCGCTTCGATCTATCCAGCGCCATTTATCGGGAAAAATATTCTCAGCGCCTGGAAAATCAAATATAATCGGTTTCAGGCCGCAGCACATCGCTTCGAGTATTCCCAGGCCCTGGCTCTCAAAAATACTACTGCACAGGATATAATGCATATCCTTCATGAATTCAGGCAACTTATTATTGTCGATCCGGCCATGGAAATGCATATTATCATTGATACCGGCTTTATCCATAAAATTAGCCGCATAATATGTCAGTTCCGGATCGGATATTTCTCCCACTATATGCAATTGATATCGATGATCCAGTTTTAAAATCTCATGGAACATAGTAAGAGCCAGCGGAAGATTTTTGACATAGCTCATGCGCCCGAGCATTAGGATGTTGTATCCCTTTTGGCGATCTGTGAATGGAAATTTATCGGTATCGATCAGGTTTGGTATAACCACGCCTTCGCACATCCAGGGAAAATGCATGGTCCCGATCTCTTTTACCTTTTTGGAAACAAAAACCAATTTGTTTATCTTTTTTATTGCTTCAATATTTAATTTGTTTAGATCCTGAATTACTCTTTGCTGAAAAACCTCATATCGATGAATCCGTAAAATTGTTTTCGGCAGATCAAAACCTGCTAAAAACGCAATATTTACACCATCGGCCCATTCCATCCATAAAAGATCGGCCGATGCAATTTTATCTAATTCAATCCGGCTATTGTTTGAACCAGGCATTGATATGGCTTCAATGTTAAAATCTTCAGAAAGTGCCGGCACAAGATACTTAATGAAATGAAAATTGTTTGCGGCGGCCGTGATTATTATTTTTCGTTTTTCGTTTTTCATGATTCACCTTACTTTTTCTTCCACATTTAATGCATTCGTACCATTCCTTGAAGGTATATTTCACATGCGTATGCATAGTTTTAAACCGGCAGAATACGCATAGACGCATAATTGTTTTAGGCGGTTTCATTTATAGGCCTTGCCGGATTACCGACAACGGTTATTCCGGATTCCACGTTTTTAGTTACAACTGCACCGGCGCCCACAATAGCCTTCAGTCCGATGATTATTCCGGGTAGAATAATAGCCCCGGCTCCGATTACTGCGCCATCCATTACAAAGGTTGCCTTGTAGTTTTCTCCAGTCATAGGATGCGTCATGTTACAGAAAATTGCACCAGGGCCCACAAACACATCATTACCAATTATAATCCCGGGCGGTATAAAGGCGTGGCTTTGAATCTTACATCGCCTCCCGATCGTAACGCCAGTCCCGATCTCAACGAATGCCCCTATTTTAGTTTGTTCCCCGATCTCACATTCATAAAGATTAATCAGCCCAGGATGATGGCAAATACAATCTTCAAACCCTTTTACGTTTACGATTGGCATTTATTCCTCCTGTATTTCCAATATCGTGTTAGCCGGCATTTTAAAACCAAATATACAGCAAAAATTACTGAACTGATTTATTGCCAGATTGGGACAATTCACCGGGCAACTTAAAACCGATATTCTATCGCGCCATTGATGGATGTCTTCAGTCATCTATCCTTTCTCTTTTTCCGATGCCGCCATGGCAGATGCCCGGATATTGAAAACATCATGCGACGGCGACAAACAGGTCTAATTATAATAAATAAATTGCTGATATTTTTCTGATAATCCAAGGGCTGATGCGGATAATTATTATTATCAAGAAGTTTATCCGCTCTCATCGCCTCGCAAAACTTTACAAATTCTTCAAGCTTTGCCAGTTGTTCTATGGAATCGCTATCGTTATTGCTTGCCTTGGTCGCTGTATTATAACCCGCAATCAATCCTTTCCTCCCTCTAATTGAAAATAAATCCATGGCGCCACCCGGGCGAATAGCTTGCAGGTTTCCAGCACATCATTGCGGCAATAGTCACGGATCTTATCGAATTCGCCAGCCATATACGCCGGATACACATCGGCGCCGGACATGCCTTCTTTACTTCCCAGGCCGAACAGCTGGAGATAATATTCAAGTTTATTCCATCTCTGCTTGTCCCAGCCGGCCAGGATCTGCATAAGATCGTAATGATATTGATTCTTATATTTCATCATTAATCGATTATACATAAATCCATCAACTGGCACATCCTGCAGCATGGCTCTAAAAAACATAATCGGCAGATCAAACCCGATTCCATTAAAACTGACCAATGGGATTCTTTCATGGTAAGCCCGGGCGATAAACTTCCAGCCATCCGTCACGGCCAGGTAGTCATCATTCTCGTCTTCAGCAGTTACTTGGACTATGATCTCCTCAATGCTTTTCCCGGAGTCGGTATCGTATATGATTCCCACAAAGGTACACAGTTGGCACAGGGTCGGATCCGTGCTCATGGTTTTGGATAATTTTTGTTCAAAGATAACCCGTTCTTTCTCGATTTTTTCCATGGCTTTTTCAGGGCCTGCGTTTCCGGTCTTAATGTCATCCGGATTGAACTGCGGCTTTAAACTTTCTGGGATTGATTGGTTTGGGATAGTCTCAATATCAAATCCAAGAATTCGCATTATTTATCTCCTATCGTTATAGTAATTCATGTCCTATTTCAATGGTTTTACCGATTATATTTCGGCCATATCCGAACAGTTCGGAATTGCGTCTTAAAAGCCAGTCGAGATAAAAGAGATCCCGCGGCTTTATTCCGCCGCCGCTGATGATATCTTCATACATGTAATTATAGCAGGCTTGGTTGTCTATTTTCATCAGATCAACCGAATTTTTCCAATATCCATAATCAATACCAGATTCATCATAAAGATCGATGTGATAACTATTCGTTCTTTCGCAATACCTATTTGCTCCTATTGGAGTGTTATAATCGATGCATTGAGCTTCAAGTTCAAATCTCCTTGGATTGTCCGGAGATCCGACATTCTCGAGTTCTTCATGAACATAATTACTTAAAACCTTTCTTTCCTGAACCCCTTCGGTTACAATTCTGCCTTCAAAGTCGGCGCCCAGTTTGTGAGCCATATAAATGTAGTGGATAAAAATATTATAAAAAATACCACCGGTTTTCTTGGGATCACCTTTCCAGGATTTGAAATATGCTTCATCCCGAACGGCCTGGACGATAATCTTGTCAGCTTTTTGGGGTAGATCCTTGGCGTATTGAAGTTGCAAACAGATATTTATTTGGTCTGAATCAACGATCGGCTCCCATGGAAGAAACGCCGGCTTTTCGCAGATGATCTGGGTTTTTTGGCAAATATTTAAAATTTCCTTGATTTGAGATCTGTGCATATTTGATGGTGAGCAGATTACAATATAATCAAATCTATCGTCTGTGACCCACCATTTTGATAATATTTGATCACCATAAAAAGATTCACATAATGTTTGTTTGGTTAAAAAGGTCGGAAAGTCAGTATATTTCATTCCATCTTTTGAATATAAAAGATTCTCATTGCCAAGCCCTGAATACTTCATATATTTTGGGTCTATAATATTGAAATCATCAAGCTCGCCGCCAACATGCTCAATAGCCTTACGATGATACTTTGCAACAGCACCATCACCTATAAGTGCGAATTTCATTTTGTTGTTAACTTTTCTTTCTTCCGATGCTTTGTAATGCCTTCATCTCAAATTCTTTATCTGATTCTTTTTGCGCCCAAGCTATCAGCTCATTGGCCATTTGTTCATCTACGCGCCGAATATGATTCGCATAGGCTCGCATGGCTTTCCTTGATGCCGCTGCGAATCTGTCTCCGACTCCTTTTGATCTTGGCTTCAACACAAAATATTTCATATCAAGCATAAAAATTCTCCTTAAATGGTCAGCGGGGGGCAGGATTTGAACCTGCACGTTGTTAGACCGAACCTTAGGGCTATCTAACAACTACCGTCATAGCGTCTACCAAGTGGCAAGCAGGCACCCGTAAAGGGCTGACTCGTCGCTTAACCTACTTGCCACATTCCACCATCCCCGCTGTTAAATTTTAATAAACATGCGCATCCATTTCGTCTCTCCAGCTCCATAAAGCGTCTGCATAATGGGAAACGATCGGGTCATGGCAATTCGTGGCCAGCGTCCTAAGATAACTCGACTTAACATCATCTAATGTTTTCCCGCGATAAACGCCCCAGGGTAGAACATAGTCCATGGCGGTTTCAACCACTTTCATTTGGGCAGGAGTCATAATGATCGAATTCCTTTTAAGCAAAATTTGGCTTCCTCTTGTATATTTTCGTAAGCTATTTCAAGAATTTCATTATAACTCAAACCATACATTTTAGCTTCTTTTCTTAATTTGGAAGGACTATGATATTTATTACCTATTTTTCTGAGCGTGGATAACATTTTTACATAATTTGATTCTTGTTTAGGGGTCATTTTATAAGTCCTGATTCCCGCGCCAATTCATCCATTTTATCAAGGAAAGTAACTGTCCATTCTCGAGATCAGTTTTCTCTATCCCCTCTCGAAAATTTTCCGCACTTATCATTCGCAAACGCTTCCGCAGCAGGTATAAGCCTGTTGCGTTTAATTATATAATCTCTGTCTGTCATTTTAATTTTTCCTTTTTAAATGAACACTGGTATCGTTCTTAATGTCGCGACCGACAAATATTTTATAAGCGAATCTGAATCTTATTGGAAAAGGCATATTATGGATATTATCAATAAATTGTTCGGTTTGCTGTCGGGAATATTTTCGGATCTTTTTGGCAACTTTGACCTTATTGCTCATTTAGAATTCCTTTTATTTGGAGGGAAATCGTTTCGATGGTTAAACTGTTTACAGTAAGTCGATTTAAATGTCAAGAAAAATAGTTGAGAAAATAGTTAAATTATATATTAATTTTTTTGTTGACATTTTTTGGCTTTGATATTATAAGATTTATCGTAATTCACCGCTTTTCAAACTTTTAGGGAGATGCCATTCATGACCAAATCTTTTACTAAACCTCCTGTAAAAAGATCAACGTCTGTTTGTTTTAGAGATGATCAGTTTAGGCTGCTGCAAAAAATAAAGAAGCGAGATAAAATTCCCGTTGCCCGCATTATTGAACAAGTTATCGATAAGTATTTCGAGAAAGATCTAAAACTTAAAAAATAAACCATGGGTTTATTAAATGGAAAATGATAAGCTGGCTCCACCCGTTGATTCACAAACCGTTAGATTTCCATTTGAGGTAATACAGGGCGCCGCACATAATTTTACAGAGACTTATTATAGTCGCCTTGAGGTGCCCCGGGAATTCCTATATATGTCCTTTTTAACCTGTCTTGGATCCATTCTATCAAGAAGGGCCACGATCGACACCGAGATTCATCCTCAACCCCGCCTTTATACCTTGCTTTTAGGTGAAAGCGCTGATGATCGAAAGAGCACGGCTATTAAGAAAACCACCGACTTTTTCAGGGAATGTGTGAAAATCATCTATAATCAACCAATTTCTGAATGTTGGGGTGTCGGAAGCGCTGAAGGTTTGGCCAGCCGATTGGGACATAAAGCGTCTGGAGGTATGGTTCTGTTGTGTTACGATGAGTTTAAATCCTTTATTTCAAAAGCAAAAATCAAATCGAGCACATTACTACCTTGTGTAAATTCACTCTTTGAAGACAACCGGTATGAAAACAGTATAAAAAGATCGCATATCCTGATAACCGATGGCTATTTAACCATGTTGGCCGCTTCAACCGTTCAGACGTATGAGGCCGCATGGGATAAAAGCTTTACTGATATCGGATTTAATAACCGGTTATTTATTGTTCCCGGTACTGGTCAACGAAAATATAGTCTACCTCTCACGGTTACTCTCGAAGAAAAAAAACCCCTTATTTCTAAAATCAGAGATATTTTTCAGTTTATCGGTGAATATCGGGAAATCGAATTAACCAAAGAGGGTAAAAAGTTATTTCAGGAATGGTATGAGAATCAAACAAAGTCTATTCATTCCAAGAGATTGGACGGATATGCTCTCCGGATTATGCTTTTAATGGCTATTAATCGAAAGGCCGCTCGAATCGATGCAGAGATTGTCAGCAACGCGATTGAACTGGTCGATTGGCAGCTTCTTATGCGCCAGGCCTACGATCCGATCGATGCCGACAATGCAAGCGCAAAAATGGAAGAAAAGATTCGAAGGACTCTTGATAATAAGGGTCCTCTTACCGATCGGGAATTAAAACAATGGTCAAACGCGCATCGTTCCGGTCTTTGGTTGTATTCGATCGCTATGGGGAATCTTCGAAGGGAAAAGGAAATCGTTCTGGACAGAAAGTCTCAAAAATGGAAATTGGGGCATTAAAGGAGAGAAAATAATGAAAGTGACAAAAATAGAAATAAGTGAAGAAGAATTTTGCATATCTCATAATTGCGGTGGCGGGCATGTCCATTCTCAATTATCCCAGGTGCGCAAAATTACATTAAGTACTGATGGAGGCAGAAAATTTTCATTTATGCAATCTCTTTCGGAAGATCCACATACCCATCTTCCAGTAATAAATAAGACTTAACAAGCACATTAACAAAGCGTTATTTGTATATTTAGTAATTATTTCACAATTATACAAATCGGGCAACAAGGATATTAACAATGGAAATTTTCTTTAAAGTAGATGGGATCAGAAATCCGGTAAAGGCAGCATATTTTTTTTTAAAAGAAACAGGTTGTGATATTGATGAAGAATCTTTTGAAGATGTTGCTTTTTGGGTAGGTGATATTGAAACTAATGATGAAGGTTTTCTTGTAAATGATTTAGAGGATATTCAAAGGCTTTGTAGAATCGGAAAATTTCAACTCTGGTGTATAAATGGAAAAATAACGGTAAAAATATGAATAATGCTTTCCATATTCCCATATCGATCGAAGAATTCAAGTATGCCATCGGAATCTGGTCTGCAGCCATAACCGGCAAACTGCCAGTGCCGGAAATATTAAGCATCCCGGAAGATTCTGATAATGTTGTTGTCTTGGAATTTTCTATTAGAAATAATAGTATAAGATTTTATAAAAACAAAGATCATCCAGCCCTGGCGGCTTACATTGCTGTCGCAAAAACGTTTTGTGACGATCCCGAAAAGAGCGTTTCTGTTTTATTGCATTGTTTTATTTTAGAAAAAATACTCACGAATCCAATTTTCTATCAATATACTCAAGATCGTTCGTTTTTTAATGGTCCGTATCTCGATCTGATAAAAGATATTCCTATAAAGATCGGTGAAGAAAGATTATTAAATAATATAAATATGGAATATATCTTAGAAAAGTTTAAATCTTTTTAATATTTTTAAAGGAAAATGGTTATAAAAACCTATATTGATCAAGAAAAGTTAAAAAAATTAATAGAAAGAAAACTTTCTTATTATCATATTCATGCCATAACCGGTTATCCGATTTCGGTTATCCAGCGGATAAAAAAAGGTAAAAAGGTTGATTGGTTTGTTTCCCGGGAGAATCTCAGGGTTGAAGCCAGGAAAAAATTTAAAGGAAAACTTATTTGCAGTCATTGCGGGCTCCAGCCCGTTGCTGACGGAAATCGGTTTTTATGCTATCATTGCTTCAGAAACGCCGATAATGGGAGTGTAATATAAATATTGAAACCAGTCATGCAAAACATAATGATTAAAGGGAATTTGATAACTTGAAACCATTTTTTAAAACCGATAATGGCATCCTGTATAACGGGGATGCGCTGGAGGTACTCCGCAGTATGGAGTCGGGCGTTATACAGACCTGTATAACATCCCCTCCATACTGGTAGATGGGGATTAAGGGATTATGGGATTGAGCCACAGATTTGGGATGACCCGGGCAATTGTGATCATAAATTCCAGCTGTTTGATGAATTACGCCAGATCAAATACGGATTCTGCATCCATTGTAACGCATGGCGCGGATCGCTGGGCCTGGAACCGACACCGGAATTATATGTTCAGCATATCGTTCAAATATTCCGTGAGGTTCGCCGGGTTCTTCGTGACGATGGTACGCTTTGGGTGAATTTGGGATCGAGTTACGCCGGTGGTGGCCGTGGGTTTGGATATGGCGGGAAACAAGACACAAATAAGGGATGTGACGGTATGCCGCCGAGCGAAGTTCCAGAAGGGTTCAAACCAAAAGACCTTGTGCCTATTCCGTGGATGGTCGCTATGGGGCTTCAAAAAGACGGCTGGTATCTCCGTTCAGATATTATCTGGCACAAACCAAATCCGATGCCGGAGAGCGTAACCGACAGGCCGACAAAGGCGCATGAGTATATATTCCTAATGTCGAAGTCTGCTAAGTATTTTTACGATGCGGATGCGATAAAGGAGGGTGTAAGCGAAAACACCCATAATCAAATATCAAAAACAAGGATAGAAGAAATCACTAACGCTCGCGCTGCAGGTGCAAACACAACCACCGGAAAGGGATCAACACCTAAGTCTATCAAGCCCGATGGGATGGTAAAACAAAACGATAGTTTTACAAACGCCGTTTGCCTGCCAGTAAATAGCCGCAACAAGCGCACCGTCTGGACAATCGCCACGATGCCCTACAAAGAAGCCCACTTTGCCACGTTCCCGCCGAAGCTGATTGAACCCTGCCTGCTTGCCGGTACGTCCGAGAAGGGCTGCTGTGCGGCTTGTGGTTCGCCGTGGGAACGGGTGGTGGAAAAACCAAAAGCGCCGAAAGAGGTATATACAAATACAAGGCAAGATGACGGATTTACAGTAAATAAAGGCTTTCATAAAAATGGTGCGGCTGTTGGAAGTGGGCAGAAATATCAAAAATGGTTAAATGAAAATCC
>Ga0180007_10005980_pt1 | contig 12064 bp, 15 predicted proteins | sample MM_PC_MetaG_FD_121122 | JGI IMG/M metagenome (GOLD analysis project Ga0180007, IMG submission 121122) | Groundwater microbial communities from the Aspo Hard Rock Laboratory (HRL) deep subsurface site, Sweden - MM_PC_MetaG | ecosystem: Environmental > Aquatic > Deep subsurface > Groundwater...
CGAAACGTCTGTCATTCCGGCATGTTTCTAGCCGGAATCCAGGTGATCCGCTGGATGCCAGCTAGAAACATGCTGGCATGACGGAAATCATAAACGGTAAATTTGTAATTTCCATCTCCCTAAGTTCGTGAAAATTAACAACTCAGAAAGTTGAGAGTCTCAATATGGTTGATGCAGAGCTGCTTTCACGCAAAATTTCACACCTGCGCCATTATATTTCAGAATTGCGAAACGCAGAGGATATAAATTGGGAAAAATATTTAAATGATCCTCGAAGCAAGGCTTTTGTTGAACGTTACCTTCATCTTAGTATTGAGAAGGTCTTTGATATTGCAAATCATATTGTTTCCTTTTGTCGATGGCGGGAGCCAAGCGGTTACCGAGATCTGCTTTCAGTGTTGCATGAGCAGGGAGTTATTCCGAAAGAGCATTTGATCACTTTCCAGAATATGGCCTCTTTTAGAAATATGCTGGTACACCACTATGAAAAAATAGATGATGAAGTTGTCTATGGACTTTTTAAAAAACGTCTTTCAGATTTTGAGCTTTTTATTCAACTGATTACCAAATGGAATATGGCCCGGAAATAGTTTTGTTTCCCCCTGTTCAACTGTATCAAATGCCCGGTGATTACGATGAAAGGTAACTGCTCAGGTTGTTTAGACTATTAGACTGTAGTCTGTTAGGTATAAAAACAAAGCATTACAAGCCAGTTAGGAATTAAGGCTAAAATTTGTTCACAAATAGGTCGAAATTAAGAGGTCAAAGCGGGCCTCATCTGGTAATTTTTCATCACTAATAGACTAAACACCTACAGACTATGCGCCTGAGTAGTTATGCTAAAAAGTAGCAAACCAATAAACCGATGAGCCATCACCCATGAGCTATGAGCCATGAGCCATCATCCATCACCCATGAGCCATCATCCATCACCCATGAGCCATCAGCTATGAGCCATTCAGATGATAAGAAGTACGAAATTGAAGAAGAGCAACTTTTCGAGTTGATAAAACAGGCCGGTAATGAGGCACGAATCCGCAAAAAAGAAGCCATGGCAAAACATCGTGATAGACTCCGTGCTGCAGCAGAAGAAGGAGTGCTTCATCGGCGGGATTCAGTGCCGATATGAATGATATGCATATGCAAAAACCAAGGCTCATTGTGGTTGCTGGGCCAAATGGTTCTGGAAAAACGACCATCACCGAAAAATTGTTACGACATAAGTGGATGGAAGGTTGTGTCTATATCAATCCCGATATTATTGCCCAGCAAGAATTTGGTGATTGGAATTCTCCAGAAGCTGTAATGAAGGCCGCAAACCGCGCTCAGGAAATGAGGGAAAATTTTTTGGCCAATATGGCCAGCATGGCATTTGAAACAGTTTTTTCAACATCTGAAAAAGTGCAATTTGTGAGGCGAGCCATAGATTCCGGTTTTTTTGTTCGATTATTCTTCGTCTGCACTAACGATCCATCTATTAATGCTCAAAGAGTTGCATTACGCGTTATGGAAGGTGGTCATGATGTTCCAATTCCTAAAATCATCAGCCGGTTTTATCGGTCAATCTCGAAATGTATTGAAGTGGTGCCTTTGGTTGATCGAGCCTATTTTTATGATAACTCTGAGACTGATACTGATCCGTCCTTGATGTTTAGGGTCAAAAATGGGGAAATTACTAAGATTTATCAAAAATTAGTGCCATGGGCAAAAAACATTGCAGATTCAATATAATAGCCCACCAGCCATGAGCCAACCAACCATATCCCATCTCGGAGGTGAAAACTGCGTCACCGGATCATGCCATCTCCTGCGCGCCGCCGGATTAAACATCATGGTTGACTGCGGAGTGGCCCAGGGAAATGACCCTTTGCTTCCCATGGCGGATTGGCCTGTTCAGCCAAAGGAAATCGATTACCTTTTCCTGACCCATGCCCATATTGATCATATCGGCCGCTTGCCAAAGCTGATCCAAAACGGCTTTCAGGGAGAAATAATCTGCTCCCATCCGACGAAGGCCCTTCTTGTCCCCATGCTGACCGATGCCATGGGCTTTGGGCGGCTGGAGGCACCGGAAATAAAAAAACTCTCCGACAGGATTGATGAACTTTCCTGGGGGTTTGAATACCAGCAGGATTTCAAGTTGAAGAAGGGGATTAGTTTCAAACTGGGAAGGGCGGGGCACATTCTTGGCTCCGCTTTTATCCGCTTTACCATTCCGGTAAACGACAAGCAAAACTATGCGGTTCTTTTTTCCGGCGATTTGGGCAATAAAGATACCCCGATTATTCCCGATCCGGATATTCCCGATTCATGTGACTTGCTGATTCTGGAATCAACCTACGGAAATCGACTCCATGAAAACAGGGAAGGCCGCCTGAAGCGCCTTTCGGTAAAACTTGCCAAAGCCTTGTCTGATAACGGCAAGGTCTTTATTCCAGCCTTTGCTCTTGGCCGCACCCAGGAGATCCTGTATGAGCTGGACCGTCTGTTCAGCGCTGAAAAATGGCAGAAAAAGCCTATCCCTGTTTTTGTCGATTCTCCTCTTGCCCTTGAAATTACCAGAATCTATTCAGATCTTTCTCAGTTCTGGGACAGCGAGGCCAAAAAACTCCAGTCATCCGGCGACCACCCCTTTGATTTTGCCCATCTGTACAGCGTTGAAAGATTCAAAGACCATAAGGCAATTCTTGATATTCCCGGACCTGCAATTATCATTGCCGGCAGCGGAATGTGCACTGGAGGGAGAATTATCGATCACCTGCATCAAGGCCTTGCAGACCCTCGCAATGATGTCTTCTTAGTCGGATATCAGTCCCCTGGAACATCAGGATATGATATAGTCAAATACGGTAAACAGCCGGGAGGGTATGTTTTTCTTGATAATGATAAAGTTTTTATTCGAGCTAATGTGGAACAGCTGACCGGCTATTCCGCCCATGCCGACCAGCAGGGGCTTCTCGAGTGGGTAGAATCCATGCCGGAAAAACCGGGCCGGATCAAATTGGTCCATGGCGACCCTGCAGCCCAGGAAATTCTCTGTGATGAATTTGTTAAACGCGGCTATAATGTTTTATGACCCATGGACCCAAATGACGTGATACCAAACAGGAACTCAGGGAGAGCGCCTTGCGTCTAAAATCATAGTGTTTTATTTAATGGGCGAAAAATGGGAATAAATATCGAAATTATTCAAGGGCTGGCCAAAAAAGAGCGGATTGCTTTTAAACGACACTGTTTATCACGCTTACATGAAAGGAAAATATCGGTCGATGAAGTAAAAAATGTGTTGCTGTCTGGAGAAATCATTGAGGAATACCCTGGTGATTATCCTTTGCCAAGCGCACTGTTGCTGGGATTTGCCCAAAACAATAAACCGCTTCACGCGGTAGTAGCTATTGATACTGAAGACCAGATGCTTTGGGTTATAACTACCTATATTCCTGATATCGAGCTATGGGACACCGCCTTTCAAAGGAGGGAAATGAAATGAAATGCGCGCTTTGTAAAGGAAAGATGGAAGAAGGGACCATTACACTTCCTTTTGACATCAACAAAGATACGCTGGTAATCATTAAAGATGTTCCTGCTCTTGTCTGCACGCAATGCGGGGAATCTTTTATTGAGATGCCGGTTGCGAGAGTAGTTGAAAAGATTGTTGGAAATGCTGAACAAGATGGCATTACCCTGGGGATTATTAAATATAAAGAAGCCGCCTGAGTATTTTCGACAATGAACACCCGAAAAAGCTTTGAATTTTTTACGGTAAATTGTCCAGTAACCCATGACCTCAACCCATGAGCCAAACGCTATGAGCCAAGAGCCATGAGCCATGAGCCATGACCCATCAGCCATCAGCCATGAGCCATCACCCATCTTGCCAACTATGAAAGACATCTCAGAAATAACAAAACAATTGAAAGAAAAATTGCCTTTGCTGTCTTCGAAATATAAAATAGAAGCTCTTGGACTTTTTGGTTCTTATGTACGGGATGAGCAACAGGAAAATAGTGATTTGGACCTGCTGGTAAGTTTTTCTGAACCTCCAAGTCTGCTGAAATTTATGGAGTTAGAAAATTATTTGTCTGATATTTTGCATACTAAAGTTGATGCATTCGTAAAAAGTCGTCACCCCGGTGAAAACCGGGGTCCAGAGAGTACTTAACTCATTGAAAATACTGGATTCCGGCTTTCGCCGGAATGACGAAAAAAGAGGAATTTCGACTTTTTACGAGACCATCAAAGTTGATCTGGTCATGAAAGAAGCCCTCAAGCCCAATTTAGGCAAAAGGATATTGAAAGAAGTAGTTATGCTATGAGAAATGGCAGGCATGCGAGATAAGCTTATTCACGATTATATTGGGGTTAACCTCGAAGTCGTGTGGAAGACTATTTTTGAAGATTTGCCGGTTCTGGCGAAAAATCTTCGCAAGCCCATTTCCTCAGAAAATACTCCATCACCCATGAGCCACGAACCACGAGCCAAACGCCATGAGCCATCTACCCTTTGCCGATATAAGAAAAATGCTGACTGGTGTTGCGCAGGCTTATATTTTTGGGTCATATGCAAATAATACACAGGACGAGTATAGTGACCTTAATATCTTGATTGTAAAAAAAAGGTAATTACACAGGTTGTTTAGACTATTAGACTGTAGTCTGTTAGGTAAAAAAACAAAGCATTACAAGCCAGTCAAGTATTAAGGCTAAAATTTGTTCACAAATAGGTCGAAATTAAGAGGTCAAAGCGGGCCTCATCTGGTTATTTTTCATCACTGACAGACTAAACACCTACAGACTATGCATCTGAAGTAGTTACTAAAAAAGAGTCTAATAATGGCAGTAACTCACACAAAAGAATCACTGGCGGAAGTAATCCGTCGAATTACTGAGGCATTGAACCCAGAGAAAATTTATCTTTTTGGTTCCCATGCTTGGGGAGAGGCTACGCCGGATAGCGACATTGACTTGTTTGTGATTGTCAAGGAGTCCAGCCAGCCGGCATACCGACGTTCCCGCGAGGCATATCGTTCCTTGCGGGGCATCCGGGAACCGTTCGAGGTGGTTGTCAGGACTGTTGCTGAAGTTGAAAAAAATAAGTCTGTTGCATCATCACTTGTAAAAAAAATTCTTGAACAGGGAAAGTTGCTGTATGGATGAGGCAACGGCCAATGAAGTGCGGCAGTGGCTTCTCAAGGCGGATCATGACCTGCGGTCTGCCGCGCGGCTCATGTCCGGCGATGGTGAGGCCTTGCTCGACACAGCGGTATACCATTGCCAGCAAGCAGCGGAAAAAGCCTTAAAAGCATACCTTACTGCTCACTGTGTCGTGTTCCCAAAGATCCATCTGTTGTTGCCCCTTCTCGCTTTATGTACAGACATTGACAACTCTTTTTTCCAATTGATAGATGCCGCAGAGTTCTTAACTCCTTTTGCAACAGAATTTCGATACCCTGGGGACATTCTCGAACCTGAAACATCAGATGCGGAGGAAGCATACAATCTAGCGGCAAGGGTTGTAAGGTTTGTCATTTTGAAGTTGCAGTAATAAAAAATGATTCATGGGATTCGGAGGAATGCCGGCTTCTGATACGATTCAAGCATCTTTCCCATTTTGCATGACACCTTCGTGAGCTCCAACAATGCCGAACAAGAACCGGATCCTAAAATGAATGTGGAAATAAGCTGGCAGCAGCTCAAAAAAGAATTTGAACATTTGGTTAAAAAATATCTATAACAAAATACCATGACCTCAACCCATGAGCCAAACGCCATGAGCCATCAGCCAAACGCCAATTATGAAAGACATCTCAGAAATAACAAAACAATTGAAAGAAAAATTGCCTCTGCTGTCTTCGAAATATAAAATAGAAGCTCTTGGACTTTTTGGTTCTTATGTACGGGATGAGCAACAGGAAAATAGTGATTTGGACCTGCTGGTAAGTTTTTCTGAACCGCCAAGCCTGCTGAAATTTATGGAGTTAGAAAATTATTTGTCTGATATTTTACATACAAAAGTTGATCTGGTCATGAAAGAAGCCCTCAAGCCCAATTTAGGCAAAAGGCTATTAAAAGAAGTAGTTATGCTATGAGAAATGGCCGCTTATCAACTGCTTTGACATGGATAACAATATCGAAAGATTGTAGGCTGTTTTATTTTGAATTCGAAATTATTAAAAGAATTATTGCTCTCTGGTGAGAGCGAAACGGTAGAGTTCAAAACTTCTTTTGGTAAAGAAGTTATTGAAACCCTTGTCGCATTTGCTAATACAAAAGGGGGCACCATATTGATTGGCATCAATGACAAGGGGAAAGTGACAGGTGTAAAAATTGGACAGGAGACTATACAAAACTGGGTCAACCAGATTAAACAAAATAGTTCACCGTCTATTATCCCTGATGTTGATATCACTAAAATAGATGGCAAGGAAGTGGTGATTTTTTCCGTTGGAGATTTTCCCATTAAGCCTATCTCCTTTAGAGATCGTTACTTCAAAAGAGTAGCAAATAGTAATCACCTTCTTTCTATAACGGAACTTGCCAGCCTCCATTTAAACTCCCTGCAGTTATCTTGGGATGCTTATGAAGCACAGAATACCAATCTGCTTGATTTAGACGAGAAAAAGATTCAAAAATTTATTGACAGAGTGAACGAAAGTGGACGATTTCAACTTGAAGGAACATGGAAGAATGCACTGGAAAAACTAAGTTTTCTCAAAAACGGAATCCCCACAAATGGCGCTGTGTTACTTTTTGGCCAGGATGCCCCACCATACAACATTCATATAGGTAGGTTTAAAACACCATCTACAATTCTCGATGACAGAATGTTTCGCGGCACTCTCTTTGAAGCAGTAGAACAGAGTATGCGATATATCATGTCTCATCTTAAGGTTGCATTTGAATTTACAGGCGAACTCCAGAGAAATGAAATTTTCGAATATCCGTTAGCTGCTTTGCGCGAGATATTACTTAATGCTGTAGTACACAGGGATTATACCAGCCCTGTTGATATTCAAATCAAAATCTTCGATGACGCAATTACCTTTTTTAACCCCGGAAAGCTTTTTGGAGATTTAACAATTGAACTGCTGAGGGGCAACAATTATCAGTCCAGAACCCGTAACAAGTTGATTGCCGAAGCGTTTTATCTAACAAAAGATATAGAGAAGTACGGTAGTGGCTACATCCGAATTAGGCAGGAGATAAGCGCCTATCCAACCATGAAATTTGATTACGAAGAAAATGGAGATGGGTTTTTAGTGAAACTGAGTTATGCAGAGCAGAAAATAAGTAGTGGCGGAGTAAATGGCGGAGTAAGTGGCGGAGTAAGTGGCGGGGTAAATGATTTGCTGGATTTTATCCGCTTAAACCCAGGCAAAAAGACAAAGGATTTCACAGTAGCATTAGGGCAGCCCCGACGCACAATTGAACGTTGGCTTCGACAATTAAAAGACCAAGGTGAAATCAAATTTCGTGGTGCATCGAAAACAGGAGGGTATTTTGCCGAAAATGAGACATGAAATTTTAAGAATCTATATATCTCGTTATTTTATACAAAACAGTTTTCCCTCTGTGCGCTCTAAGGTCTCTGTGGTAAATAATGCCATGAGCCATCAGCTATGAGCCACCACCCATGAGCCATCAGCCACGAGCCACGAGCCAACTCCCATCATTCATGATACTGTCCAGAAAAGTGCAATGGCTGATCTTATGCATCTTGCTGATTGTTCTTTATCGCGATGTTCTGCTGAATTGGGGGCTGGATCTATGGAATGATGACAATTATTCCCATGGGCTGCTCATCCCGTTCATTTCTCTGTATTTTATCAAAGCCCGGTACACATCTCTCAGGCAGGCCGGCGTTTCCCCGAAAAACAGCGGTCTGCTGATTGTTCTTGCCGGACTGGGTCTATTTATCCTTGGCTCCGTCGGCGGCGAATTATTTTCTAAACGCCTTTCTCTGATCGTCGTTCTTTATGGATTGATCAGTTTTCTGGAAGGCCGGGAGATTGCCGGAATCCTGCGCTTCCCGGTGTTTATTCTGTTTTTTGCCGTCCCGCTGCCATACATTTTATACAATGCCGCGGCTTTCCCCTTGAAGATTTTCGCCACCAAGATCGCCGTGAAAATCCTGGCCCTCTGGGGAATGCCGGTTTTCAGGGAAGGGAATATTGTCTATTTGTCGCACACCACACTGGAAGTGGTCGATGCCTGCAGCGGTATCAGGTCTCTGATGACCCTGATTACTCTGGCTTTTTTTCTTGCCTATATGATGCATAAGAATATTTTCAAACGCCTGTTGATTATGGCTTTGGCAATCCCCATCGCCGTGCTGGCCAATGCCGGCCGTGTGGCATTAAACGGCATTCTCACAAAATATAATCCCGCCTGGGGAGAAGGATTCTGGCATGAGTTCTCCGGTTTGATGGTGTTTGTTCTTTCATTTGTCGCTCTCTGGGGTATTTCTTTTTTTATGGGATATACCCGCAAACCAAAAACCAGCCGATGTATCCAGGTAGATAGACTGTAGTCTTTTAGGTGGAGAGGAATAAACTATTTTTACATATTGAAAAGATGGGGGGCACTTTAATACACTCTTTAAACAGACAATCTACCGACAGCCCTTAACCCCTTAACCCCTAAACCCCCTTAACCCCTAATAAAAAACCATGCGAGATCACAAAAAGCTCAGAGCATTTGAATTGGCCGATGAAGTTGCGATTCTCACCTATCGCGAAACAAGAAATTTCCCCAAAGACGAAATGTACGGATTGACTTCACAAATGAGAAGATCGGCTGTATCGGTTCCATCGAACATAGTGGAAGGATGCGCGCGTGAAAGTCAGACGGAGTTTCTCCGTTTTCTTGAAATCGCATTTGCATCTCTCAGGGAGTTGCATTATCAGTCCAGCTTGTTGCCCTGTTTCCCTCTATCTGTCTTACCAGATGTCATCTGCTGAGGCTGATATATTGATCTAAAAGTTTGAATTATGGCGATACCAGAATGAACCTACCCATTAACATCAACGATCTGCTGACCTCGCGAACGGTTGAATGGGAACGACTTGAATTTAAAGCTGGATGGAATCCGGAAAAGATATTGCACACCTTATGCGCCTTTGCTAATGATTTTTATAACCTTGACGGCGGCTACATTATTATCGGGGTTGGCGAAGAAAACGGCCGCCCTGTCTTTCCGCCAATCGGGCTTCCTGCAGGCCGGCTTGATACCATTCAGAAGGAAATTGTTGAACTGGGATATCGGATGGTGCCTTACTATCACCCGCTTATCGCTCCTTGCGAAATTGACGGAAAACATCTTCTTGTGCTTTGGGCCATGGGCGGACAAACTAGACCTTACAAGGCGCCGGTATCACTGGCAAGAGGGGAACGCGAATTTGCCTATTATATCCGGAAGGGATCAGTCACTTTGCGTGCAACGCCCCAGGATGAAATGGAGCTAATGACTCTTGCCGCCAATGTCCCTTTTGATGATCGGATGAATCAGAGCGCCACCCTTGATAATCTGGATCTGGGATTAATGCGGGCATATCTTCGGCAGGTAAAAAGCGATCTTTTTGCCGAAGCAGCTACGATGGATTTTGTTCCGCTATGCAGAAGAATGAATATTGTTGATGGCCCGGATGAAGCGGTGCGTCCCAAAAATGTTGGACTTATGTTTTTCCATGATCATCCGGAAACCTTCTTTCTTCAAAGTCAGATTGATGTAGTTCATTTCCCTGATGGTCCGGGCGCCGATACTTTTACTGAAAGAATTTTTACTGGGCCACTCAATATTATGCTGCAAGATGCTCTGACCTATATCCGTTCTCTTGTGATTGAGGAAAAAGTGGTGAAATATCCCGATCGGCCTGAAGCGGACCGTTTCTTCAGTTATCCTTTTGCCGCCATAGAAGAGGCCCTGTGTAATGCAGTCTATCATCGCTCCTATGAAATTAGGGAGCCAGTTGAAGTCCGCATACTCCCTGATCGAATCGCTATCTCCAGTTTTCCTGGTCCAGATCGTTCTATCCTGAAAAAAGATATTGCTGAGTATCGTTTTCTGTCGAGGCGTTACCGGAATCGACGAGTGGGGGAATTTTTGAAAGAGCTTGAAATGACCGAGGGCCGCGGGACGGGTATCCCCAAAATGTTACGGGCAATCGAGCATAACAAATCACCAAAACCTATATTTCATACTGATGAAGAAAGGACCTATTTTATGGTCGAGTTGTCTATCCATCCTATTTTTAAAAGAAAAATCCCCACCCCGCAGGTCGCCCCGCAGGTCACCCCGCAAGTCCAGAGTCTGCTGGAATCTTTGCTTGGGGATATGACAAGAACAGAGATTATGGAATCCACTGGCTTGAAGGACAGAATGCATTTCAGCCGTGAATATTTGCAACCAGCCCTGGCTGCCGGACTCATCCAAATGACTATTCCGGACAAACCAACGAGCAGCAGACAGAAATATAGATTGACAGAGAAGGGGCAGATTGTACTGGATGAATTAGAAAAGAGGGAGAAAATAACCCTAGGTGGATAGTCTGTAGGGGGGTATGTACATAGCTATAACCACGCTGATGCGAGAACTTTTGAGACTGAAGAGGTGTTGGGTACTCTATTTAAACAGACAACCAACAGACAGCCCTAAAAGCCTACAGCCTAAACCCCTTAATCCCTAAAATCCTAAACCCCTAATAAAAAACCATGCGAGACCACACCCAACTCAGAGCATTTGAATTAGCCGATGAAGTAGCGATTCTCACCTATCGCGAAACAAGGAATTTTCCCAAAGACGAAATGTATGGACTGACTTCGCAAATGAGAAGAGCGGCTGTATCGGTCCCATCGAACATAGTAGAAGGGTGTGCGCGTGAAAGTCAGACGGAATACCTCCGCTTTCTTGAAATCGCATACGCATCTCTAAAAGAGTTGCACTATCAGACCAGCTTATCGAACCGTTTGGGATACTTTGATGAAAAAAGTTTTGCCGCCTACGACTCCAAACTGATAGAGACCGAAAAGGTATTAAGCTCCTTAATACGTTCTTTGCACAAACCTAACAGCCTTAACCCCTTAACCCCTTAACCCCTAGCCCCAATGAAACATTTTCTTATTTCCACCGTACTTCTCATTGCGGTAATTATTTATGTGAATTTTTTAAGCTCTGTCCATGCCGTTGCGCTTCTCCGGCCTCTTAGTGAATTTCCTGCGAAATTGGGCGCATTCACCATGGTATCGGAACAGACTTTCAACGATGCGGTCATGGACAGCCTGGGTGTTGACCATTATATCATGCGCGAATACCGGAACAAAGACGGCTATCCACTCTGGCTCTATGTTGGCTTTTATGAATCCCAGACAGAAGGGGAGATAATCCATTCCCCCAAGCATTGCATGCCCGGCAGTGGCTGGAACCCCCTGCAAACAGATAAAATTTCGCTCCCTGATCCACTTGATAAGAAATCTTCAATTGTAGTAAACCAGATGGTGTTGCAGAAAGGCCTGGAAAAACAGCTGGCCTATTACTGGTATCATAGCCGAGGCCGGGTGGTTGCCGATGAGTATTGGGACAGGGCCTATATGATACTTGATTCCATTGTAAAACGAAGATCGGACGGGGCGCTGGTAAGAATTACGGGACCGGGAGATAACCTGCCGGATGATATAAAAAAACAGCAGCAGTTTGTGGCTGAATTGATGAAAAATCTTGATTCATATCTGCCCGAATAAGCTGTAAATTGCCGGTTAGGCATTTAAGTACTTTAGGCACTTTAAGGGACTCAGCAATTGTTGATATACCGCTTACCAAGTCACGAAACGTTCGTCATTCCGGCATGTTTTTAGCCGGAATCCAGGTCCTCCGCTGGATGCCAGTTAGAACCATGCTGGCATGACGGCAAAGATAAACGGTACTTTTATAACTTCCAAATCCCTAAGTACTTTAGACACTTTAGGCACTTTTAAACCCGGAATCCTCTTGTTTTATCAATCAAAGCCCTGTACGATGTATTGCAAATGCAACGCATGGAGGTGTTTAATGAAAACAGCAAACATACCA
>Ga0180007_10005981_pt1 | contig 12062 bp, 13 predicted proteins | sample MM_PC_MetaG_FD_121122 | JGI IMG/M metagenome (GOLD analysis project Ga0180007, IMG submission 121122) | Groundwater microbial communities from the Aspo Hard Rock Laboratory (HRL) deep subsurface site, Sweden - MM_PC_MetaG | ecosystem: Environmental > Aquatic > Deep subsurface > Groundwater...
AAATTTATAAACCATAGTAACTCTGGAATGATTACAAAATGAAAACCAAAACATTCAGCTTGTTAAGTTTAAGCATTTTAGCGTTGGTAATCTTCGCAAATTTGGCAAGCGCAGTGACTTTTTCAAATATTAATTTGGTAAGTAAACCTACCAGTGTTGATCAAGACGCAGGTTCTTTTAATATTGTTTTTAATGTTACAAATTTAGATAGTATTCCAGGAACTCTTGACTTTTCTAATTCCACTGTGACTTCAGGAGCAACAATTGTATTTAATGATACTTCTGTTGCCGCGGACGCTACAGAGGGGATAATTGCAACAATAACATTCCCTATTAATATAACCAGCCCGATTTCAGGAATTATCAATCTTACAAACAATGCTGTTAATCCTACATTGGATTTTAATGTTCCGGTTAATAAAACAATCCCTGATGAAATAAAAACCTGCTTTACAACAGATGACCGGGGCGGAGACTTAGAAATTGAAATTAGGGACATTAATGTTATAAACGGATTCGGTGACGACGACAATTTTTGGTATCCTCTTGATGAAGTAGAAATAGAGATCAAAGTTTCAAATAACGCAGATGAAAGAATCGACGACATTGAAGTTAGATGGGGGCTTTACGATGTTGATGACAACAATTTTGTATTTGATGAAAAAGAGAGCGACTTTAATCTGAAAAAAGGAGACGACAAAACAATAACAATAACTTTCAAATTGGAAAATGTAGACGACTTCAAGGGCAGTAATTATGTGTTCTATGTCTGGACAGATAATGCAGAAACTCAGGATACTAATATCCATCTTTGCGCAAGCGACTCCAAGAAGGAAATTGACATCATTAATGACGACAATTTTGTGAGACTTTATGATATTAACTTTCCTGAAGTGGTTTCATGTGGCGAAGAAGTTCAGATTTTAGCAGATGTTGTAAACTTAGGAGACACAAACCAGGATGAGGTTTCAGTTTTAATTTCAAACACTCAATTAGGAATCAGCAAAGTAGTTGAAATCGGCGACATAAATGATTTTGACTCTGAAAAATTAGATACCTTCATAACTATCCCCTCAAATGCAGAAAATAAAGTTTATTTTATCTCTTTGAAAGTTTACGACGACAATAATGATATTTATGAGACAGACGAAGACAACGACAAATCTGAGTTCTCTGTGAGTTTGAGAGTTGAAGGATGCAAGACTGCTTCAAAGGCTTCGGTTACTGCGAGTTTAGAATCAGGTGGAAAAGCTGGAGAAGATTTGGTTGTTAAGGCAATCGTGATAAACACAGGGGATAAATCAGCAACTTATTCTATCAGTGCGGCAGGATATTCTGAATGGGCTTCTTCAGTAGGAATAAGCCAGCAGACATTCACTTTAGACAAAGGATCTTCAAAAGATGTTGCTTTCACATTCAAAGTTAAAGACGATGTTTCAGGAGACAAATCATTTGACATTGAACTTATCTCTGGAAATGAGTTAATTGTAAAACAGCCTGTTCAGGTAACAATTGAAGGCAAGACAGGAGGATTTCTAACTGGCTTCACTACTTTTTCAGGAAATGGTTACTTGTGGGTAATCGGCGCTTTAAATGTAATTCTTATTTTTGCGATTATTATTGTTGCAATCAAAGTTGCCCGAAGATAAGTCAAATTATTTAAATCTCTTTTCATATTTTAATTTATGAATAAAATAAAGAGGAGATTTTTAGATGTTTTTGCGAGATATTTCATTCTGATTTTAGTAGCCATGCCAAATCTTTATTTGTTTTATCTGATGTTTACCCCTCTTACATTTTACCCTGTTTATTTTCTACTTAATTTATTCTTTGGAGCATCTTTGATTGGAGGAGTTATATTGTCTGGTCAGATTCCAATAGAATTAATTAATGCGTGTATTGCTGGCTCAGCATATTATCTGCTTTTGATTCTCAATCTATCTATCCCAAATATAAAAATCCGAAAAAGAATAAAAATGGTTCTCTTTGCTTTTGCATTTTTATTAGTTATAAACATTCTGAGAATTTTCCTGCTCAGCACACTATTAATCAACGGCTCTGTTTTTTTTGATTTAACACATAAAATATTCTGGTATTTATTCAGTATGCTTTTTGTCGTCGGAATTTGGCTCTTTGAAATAAAGATTTTTAAAATAAAAGAAATTCCTGTTTATTCTGATTTGAAATTTTTGTGGAAGAATTCTTTGTTAAAAGATTTTAAAAAATCCAAGCGTGCCGAGAAGGATTAAAACTCCTGCAACAAAAACTCCTGTGGAAATTGCAAGAATGCTTTTTTTCCTTTCAAGTCCCAGTAACCATGCAACAAGACATCCAGACCACGCGCCAGTTCCAGGCAAAGGAACAGCGACGAAAATCGCGAGAGCAATAAATCCCTGCGAGGCATAGCGTTTTTCAAACTTGTCAATTTTTCCCTGGATTTTTCTTAAATAAAATCTAAAAAATCTCTGGTAGATTTTGACTTCCATTAATATTTTGTGCAGATTGTCTAAAAAATAAAAAACAAAAAATACCAGCAGGATATTCAACAAAACCACTATTGAAAAAATAAGAATGATTGGGATGCTCTCCTCAAATGCATAAGTTAGAGCCAGAGGCAAACCAATTCTTAATTCGCTGACTGGAAGGATTGTCAGAATTAATGCATAAATTATTTTAAGGTTCATCCTTTTTTGGCCTTGGCAAAAATCTCTACCAAAAATTTTTCAGTAGCCTTTAATATCTCGCAGTCATTAACATAAAAATTATAGCACCTATTTTCAAACTGCTCAATTTTAGTTTCTTCCCCTGGCCTTATCTGAATAAAGACATATTTTCCATAAATATCACATCCTGCTTCAGGGTCTTTAATCACTTTTGCTCCAAATTTGTCCAACACCTGAACGAAATTCGCTATAGCAATAATTCCGTCGCCGTCGCAATTAAACTCGTCAGTCATATTCATAACGACATTTTCCAATATTCCAACTTGTCCTTCAAAAGGAACCTTGTCAAGTTTTCGCGGGTCATTTCGCAGGTAAAAATTATAATCTGCAATATGATTTCCTGCACTGTCAATCATTGGAAAAGCTGTGTTGTAAAATATTAAATTACCTTCTTTAATTATTTTGAAATTCACCCCTTTATATTTAAAACTTCCCACAGAACTAATAAATAAAATTCCCAATAAAAATATTATTAAAAATGCTCCTATAATTATGAAAATATTGCGCAAAACTTTATCCTGCTCTTTAATCTGTCTTTTAGTGGGCATCTTATTATATCTAAATTCTCATTTATAAGTTTTATCCTTGTCTAATTCCAAATAGGTTAAACAAAAACTCATCTGTGGCTTTTGTCAAATTTTCCGTCGGGCTTTCAATCAAAACACAGGAATCTTTCTGGATTATTCTGTTGCTTTCGCCTTCAACTATAATCAAAAAATTGTTTTCACAGCTTTTTATCGGAAGTTCTGAACCACAGTCCAGACTCAAATTCAAGGAATTATTTTTATTCAGGCAAGCAGGTTGCATCCTTTGAACAATATTATTTTGATAAAACAAGTTCCTGTAAATTTCTAGTTCTGCCTCGCTATTTTCCGAATAAATATAAAGTGGTTTTCCGTAATAATTTTCTATTGGCTTTAATTCTGCATTAATATTTTCAACTTGCTCGGGGTTGTTTTTAAAAACAAGATTAAAGTTGTCTTTCTCCACAATCCAAAACCCGTTTTGTTCGTTAAATAAAATTCCATTATAAACCACTCGCTGATTCCCGCTATCCTGCCCAAATGAATTAACAATTACCCCAAAAACACTGCCCAGCATTACAAACACCAAAATTATCCCAATGATTAGCTGGTTCCTTTTTTGCTTTTTTATCTCGTCAGATTTTGTTTTTATTTTCCGCATAGGAAATAATTCTTTTTAGAATATAAAAACATTTCGCGACTTCCTCGGAGGTCGAGAGTTTACACGAGCCTCGCCTCAGAACCAAGAGCGAGAGTGGGCTCGAGCCTTAAAAAAATCGCTCACCGGAACAGGAAGGAGATCCCAAAGAACCTTGGTTCTTTTGATTTACGAGACTCCTGTCAGGTTGATAAAAAAAGAAAGAAAAAGAAAAAATAAATTAAGTTTGTTTAGGCTGATTCTGTTGTAACAAGTGTAGCACTAGTTGCTGAAGTTCCTTTGTATTCCTTGCTTGTATCAAGAGCCTGATTTCTCAGATAAGTTGCAGCATTAACAGTGTCTGCAGCGTCGTAACCCGCAACCAACAAAGCAATTTTGTTAGTTATAGTCGAGCTCGCGTAACCCTTAATAAGGAATTCTCCTGTTCCTACATTTGTTGCAGTTGTCCAAGCAGCACTACAATAAGCACCGCCGACCAAACTCGCAGCAGCTGAATTAATACAGCTTCCACCGACGACAATCAAATTCTTTGTAGCAACAGAACTAACTTCACTGTCCTTAACCAGAACATCTCCAAGTTGACTTGCGCCTCCTCCAGTTGAACCTGCAGTTATAGTTGCAGTTGGCTCTGCAAAGTACACATCAGCATACATTTGCTTAGTAGTGTAAGTCAATCTTGCTAAGTGGATGTTAGTGTCTATCTGGTCTCTTAATGCATAAGTACCATAGTTAGTCAAGTAACCTTTCAGCTTAGTTTCATCCCAGCTTTCAGAGACATACTGTGAAGTTCCTGAGAACAACACATCTCCTGATTGCTCAGAATATGTTGCGTCATCTGTTGTGTTAATTACAACAACATTTCTCGCATCACCATCTGACTTGTCCTTAGCTTCTACAAGCATTATTGCAGGTGATAAAAGTTTACCATCTCCAGGGAGAGTGGGTGCACCATTAGTAGCATTAAGCCATGTGCTTAAAGTTACATTATTTACTGTAACATTTGCAGCACCTATAGCAACAGCACCAACTAATGTTGTAGTTCCAAAGATATACCATCCTTCACCAACTTGTATTGATGTGTGGTTTCCACCAGACTTGTTACTACCTGAAATATTTGCCCAGGTTATACTTCCTCCTGTAGGAGTAGCACCATATTCTACCCAATTAGACTGAGCACTACCATCTGCATTACTACCATTAGTTATTGCAAACTGAACAGTTCCAGTTGGTAAGTCATATGTTTTGCCTGTAACACGAGTGCCAGCTGCACCAGCAGTTACTTTATCTCCTGTGCTATCATTAAACCTATTTGTCTGATTAATGAAAGCAACTCTTGGGAAATCTTCACCAGCAACTAACTCAATGTAAGGGAATACTGCTCTGTTTGCAGAAGTCGCAGCACCTGCACGAGTAATTACAACTCCAGCAGCAGTTCCAGAACCTTTAGATGTATTTGTAATGGTGTATGTCTGACTGTTTATTGTCAGGTTTTGTCCACCAGTTTGTGTATGCACATCACCAGTAAAGTCCACACCAGTAGTATCACCAACAGTATAAGTTGTTCCTGTAAACACATCCAATATCTGAACCTTTCCAGTTATGTCATCAAAGTTAAGATGCTTAACTCTCATAAGATGCTCATAATCTCCGCTATTCAGGATAAAATAATCTTCATCAGTCATATTATCTCCTTCAATAGTATGGAAAATACTTCTTTCATCTGATTGCATAATATTGTTGTATGTGAAAGGAATTGTTTTAACAACTCCTGACGAGTCTGTCATCTCCACCTGAAGTTCTCTGCTTCCTCCACTAGTCAACTTAAGTGCAATTCTTCCAGTGTCTTCTTCTGCTTCAAAAACAGGTCCGTTGTAAACTCCTGAGAAGTCAATCTTAAGAGTTTCAAACACAGGGTCTGTAAATGCACCTCCCACTAAAATGTGGTTTGCATCACTATCTTGAGCAGCAACAGCAATCTGTATCTTAGTCACGTTTCCAAAACCAGGTCTGTCAGGAGTTGATCCTGCAGGAGTTGGAGTTATAGTAACTAAAGTTCCGTCAATATCTGTATTGTCAGTACCGAACTTAACTGCACCGCCTGTTTCAAATGTCAATTTGCCAGAACCAATTTCTACCTCAACATAGCCAGTACCAGAATCACCTGTTCTGAACACTGTTTTAGCATATACATCAACTTGAGTTGCATCGCTAAGAGTGAATGTCTTAGTTTGCCCTTGAGTAAATGTCTTGTACTGTCCATTAACAGTAATTCCTGCTTCTGTTGTAGTTGCAGAACTAAGTCCGTCTAATGAAACAGTATAATCTACTCCGCCTACTGTTAAAGTAGCTGTTTCTCCAACATTTATTCTTGTAGCACTAGAACCTCCTAACAATACCAAAGTGTCTACATCAGTAGCAGTTCCAATTGTATATGTCTTGCCAAAGATTTTAATTTCTTCACCTTCTGAAATACTTGAAGTAAGATTTGTTGCCTTGTCAAAACTTAGCGTCCAGGTGTACATTGGAGTACTGGTTGAAGTTGACAGGTTTATCATTAATGCAGGGTCATCAAAATCATTATTTGAATTCCCGAATGTAAATGCATTTAGTCCTGATGTTCCAACTGCAATAGTTTGCTCGTATTCAAAAGTACCACCATTATCATCTGTGAAAGTTCCGTCAGCTAAAGTAGTTGGCAAATCACTTTTTGTGATTGTCTGAACATTTTCAGCCAAATCATCATTTAAGTAAAGAAGATCTGAACCACTCGCTAAACTTCTCGCATCACCTGAAACAGTGCTTGAAGTTCCAACGCTTGTGCCCATTTTGGACTGCAAGTTGGATTGGATATTTCCTGCTTGAACAACGTCCAATGCAGAAACACCTGTTCCTGTTCCATAAACAATTGCCACATTAGCTGTTCCTCCTGACACGAATGGTGCAGGGTACGCAGCAGCAGCAATTGGTGAAGCAATACTCATACCTGCTAAGATAAGACTACATCCTAAAGCTGAAATTTTTCTAAAGTTAAATTTCATATTTTTTATTTTTAACCTCCTTTCACCTATATGATTATGTTGCCTATGACAACGTTCCCAGCTCAATAGTTATAGGGTAAACTATCTTGCCAGTGAATATGATCCCCTATCAGAACACCTCAGAGAACTCTTGTTCTCTCGCAACTTTGTAAGTTGTAAGGTGTGCCTAAATTTTCATTAGGTAATCTTATCAAATGAATTCAGTTTAAAAAGCTTGTCCCCTATTTTTCACAAATTTTTAGTCAAAAGGTCTTTTTTAGAGGTTTTACTTATAAACATTACGGTGTCACTTGCTCATAAATACAACACGGAATTTTTAGCAAATCAAAACATTTATTAATATAGGGTAATTAATATTAATATATAGATTAGTAAAACCCATAAGTAAAAAATAACCTTTTAAGATATGTATTAAACAAGAATAGATAATTAAATGCCAAAGACAAAAACAATTGAAATCACTTTAAAGGAATCTAAAGGTGCTTTTTCAATTTTCAAAAAATCCGGAACTTCTAAAAAAGATTATGATTTTTCAGGTGTCCTCGCACTGAGACAGCTTCTTAGCAATGAAAAATCGCGAATTCTTCACACAATAAAAACCCAAAAACCAAAATCAATTTATGAGCTCGCTAAAAAATTAGGAAGAGGGTTCAAATCTGTGAACGACGATATTAAACTTCTTCAACGATTTGGATTTATAGGGTTAATTGAAGAAAAAACTAAAAATCGGATAAGACACAGACCAGAAATAATTGCCGACACCATAACTATTCACTTAAAAATCTAATAGTAAACTTTGAAAAAAATCTCATAACTTGCTCTGTTCAATGAAAATTTTTGAGAAGAACCTTTGTAATTGTTGGTACTGTTTCCATCTTGAATAGACGGAATAACCTCTTTATTTCCAGAAAGTATCTCCCATTTGTACCCTTTTATTGGACTGCCTTCTTTAACATTCCAACTATTTTCAATAATCCCTCTTAATGTTAAAGCCAATAATTCACAGCTGTCTCTTCCGTCTAGACACTTTTTTTCATCAATGCATTCGGAAATCATCTTCTGAATTGATAAGTGCTTTTCTCGATTATTCCCGCAATCAGTAGTGTATTGTAGCGTCGCTGAAACAAAACTTTCAGCTTCGTAACTTTCCACTACTTCTTTTTGAGAATTTCGAAGTGAGAATCCAAGAAAAATTAGCAAAATTACTGCAACCAACATTATGATGAGTGCAAAGCCCACTATCTCTTCCTGTCCCCGTATATTTTTTCTATTCATTTCCTAAACTCCAATCTTTATAACTTACCATAATCTTCGCGAGGACACACTTATCATAATTTTCTTCGTTTTCAACTTCTTTCCAGCACAGCGAAACAAAATTAGAATACTCCCCAGAAATTCTTTCTGAACGCAAGTTTATGACTTCACAATTCGGATAACTTTCCCTGTTGCATACTTTTCCTCCCTCTGGATATATTTTTCTTATTTCAATATTCGTGTCCACCCCCCAGAAATTTTTATATTCTTCTTTTTCTTTTAACATCATAACCTTATCTGCGTCGATGCAATTAACCCTGTCTTTTCCAAAAGCATTTCCGCACGAAAATTCCGGAGAATTCGCAATCCTCGTCGCAAGAAGCATTGCGTTTTTTTCCTCAAGTTCAGTTGCAGATTGTTTTATTCCAGAAAATTTGAACGATAGTATAAGTATTCCTACTAATACAAAAAACAGCGTAACAGCAAGTAGCATAAATGCTGTCTGCTGAATTTTCATTTGTGCCCGTTTGTTTTTTGTTACCATAGCCTGCAATCTGCAATATTATTTTTTAATTCAATCTCTTCGGCAATATTCTTGACTGCCTTAAGCCCCGAAGAACTTGCTAAATTTTCCGCGGCATTTTTTAATAAATCTAAATTGAGATATGAAAAGCATTCGCGATTCTCGACAAAATTCGCTTTTTGCTGATACAGCGAAGCAAGAACTGAAACCCTCTTCATGATTCTCTTTATCTGGCATTCATAATTTTCTGCCGAAGAAAAAATCGCTGCATACATTGTAGCGTCGTCGTTAAAATAAACTTTCCTTCCAACTTTCTCAACATATTTTCTATTGTAGTCAACATTAATATCACAATCTGAACTTGCACCAAAGCAGATTTTTACTGAGTCAGAAGGGCAGTTTTCCAGAAATAAATTTTTCTGTTTTTTTAAGGAGGTTAATTCTTCATTAATCGCTTCTGGTGCGTCTAAAAAGCAATAGTTTTTTCCTTCTGAAGTTAGATAAATTAAATCTCCGACTTTAAACGGAAAATCAAATGGTTTGGAAAACACATAAAAATTTTTCCCCTCGGGGTTTTCTGAAAAAATGTATTTATTCTCGAACTTTACTTCTGCACCCTTTGTCCACTTTCCAAGACTTTTCTGCGAGATGCTAATAATTTGTTTTCCAAAGTTTCCTCCTCCTTCACAATTAGTAGAAATTCGCGTCTCAGCTGGCAAGGTCATCAGCGTCGATACTGCGTCGTCAAAACCTGTTTCAAGTGGATTAAACAAAACCCCAATTTCTTTTCCTGTTTTAAAATCCTGCGTCGTCTGCTCGTTGCTGATAAGTTGCGTCGTGATATAAATCGCAAGAAATAAAATAAACGCACCTGCTATAATTGAGAAAAGCCAGCTAAAAGAAATTTGCAAATACCCTCTTTTCATGAAGGGGCAATGAGATTAGAACTTATAAATTTAATTAAGATAGGTTTAAATTCTAATTTCTTTTAGTTATAAATGATTCCTGTCATTTTGAAAAACTATTCCCACAAAAAGGTGAAACTCTCTCCTCCACCCCGATTCCTATCTGCAAAAATATTTATGGATTTGACGAGGCAGCAACGGCAGATGTCACACCAGACGCTGCGAGTAAGATGTATTTCGCTCAAGGTGATTATATCGACGGAATCGTTTCTGCAGCAGCATGGGCAGCGAGCGTCGCTACAATTATAAAAATGGGCGGAAGCTTGTTTGGGTTTGATGAGGATAAAACTGGAGCATAATAATCTTTAAATAGTTTGAATTGATAGATTTTTTATGGAAAATTTGGCTTTAGAAAGAAAGGTTGAAGTCATTTCTAGCACACCAAATGAAAGAGCATATCTTGAAAGTATGATGCCTGAAATTAGGCAAGAAGAATTGACTCCTATCTCTGGATGTAGTATTTGTTATCATTGTGCTAGTAACGATTATCTCACTGGAAAATAATTTTTAATAAAAATAGTAAAGAGCAGTGATTCTTAGTAGGCAGAATGGTAAAACAGCAAATACTTATACAGTGGGATTCTACAAATAATTGCAATCTTAAATGCAGGCATTGTTATCATAATTATGAAGGGCAGGAAAAACATGAGCAACAAAAAGAAAGTTTAATGAGTTTTTCTGAAGTTAAAAATATGGTTGATGACCTTTTGACGACGGGCCAAAGGTGGAATATGGTTCCAAGATTCCATATATCTGGAGGAGAACCTCTTTTGCGAAATGATCTCTTCGATATATTAGATTATACTCAAGGGAAAAATCTTTCAACAAAACTTCTCACAAATGGAACATTAATAACCAAAAAAAAAGCTAAGATTCTTAAGAATAAAGGAATTGAAAGAGTACAAATATCTATTGATGGAGATAAAAACCGGCATAACTTTGTTAGGCAAAGAAACTATGCATTTGACAAAGCAATGCAAGGAATTTCTAATAGTGGAGAAGCAGGCATAGGAGTTACAATTTCATTTACTGCGATGCAATCAAATAAAGATTATATCGAACAAGCAATAAGAGATTCTATAGAGGCAGGAGCAGATGTGTTTGGTATTCAATCTTATGTTCCAAAAAAAGAACTTGGAATAAATGATCCAGAATTTATTAATGCACATGAATTATATGGAATTTATAAACAACAAAGAAAATTCATGAAAAAATATGAAAATAAAATTAATTTATTGGAAACAGAAGTTTTATGGAATTTAATGCATTGCGACGATCCTCTAATGCAAGTTTCAAGAAAGGAAGGAAAATACTTAGGCGGTTGTGGAGCGGGATTTTCAGGAGTTTCAGTTCTTTCTAATGGGAGAGTTTACCCTTGCAGGAGATTACCCATAGATATTGGGCATATTAGTGAGGGATTAGTCGCTTTAATAACCGAAAAAGAGATAATGAGGGATTTAAGAGATTTTCAAAAAATGACTGAAAACACTGGCTGTGAATATGTTACTCATTGTAAGGGTTGTAGGGCAATTGCTTATGCAACAACAGGGGACTACATGGCAAAAGATCCAATGTGTTTTAGAAAATTAGTTAAACCCGCAGATCTAAAAGAGAATATCGAAAATGCAAAGAGCTGAACCTATAATTGTTGAATGTATGAGGAGATTAAATCCTAAAACTGTTTTAGATTTAGGTTGCGGAAAATGCAAGTTTTCCAAATTATTTATTGATAGGGGAGTAATTGTTACAGGTGTAGATAAAGAAAACACAATTGAATCAGAAAACAATTTAATTTTTATTCAAAAAGATATTAGAAACTTTGAATTTGAAAAAAAATATGATCTAGTTATTGGAACCGGAATTTTGCATTTTCTCAAAAGAGAAGAAGTTCATAAATTAATCAAAAAAATAAAAGAGAATACTTCCTCAAATGGATTTAACTTTTTTATGTGTATGTCAAGTGAGGAAAAATATTCTGATAAGATTCATTTCTATCCCAATAAAGAGGAATTAGATAAATTATATTCTGATTGGAAGATAATCCAAAATGAATTATGTTTGTCCGAGAAGCATGGAGAAGACTTACACCAGCACAAGATAGTTATCTTCTTAGCCAGAAAAATTTAATTTTTAAGGGCATTACAATTGTATTTTATTTTTGGCAAAAGAGAAAGCCCTATAAAACAGAAAAATAAAATTAAGAAAAAACTTCTAGAGATTGTAGAAAATTTAGTTTAAGTTTTATCGTGTTCCAGTGCTACTCATTAAGTAATCGCAACATTTAAATATTTCAATATCTTATACTTTTTATGCCTTATTCCACCCGAGAGGTGAGCGATCTGGTAACCGATGATAGGTTGGAAGTAGGGGCTTCTCG
>Ga0180007_10005983_pt1 | contig 12061 bp, 8 predicted proteins | sample MM_PC_MetaG_FD_121122 | JGI IMG/M metagenome (GOLD analysis project Ga0180007, IMG submission 121122) | Groundwater microbial communities from the Aspo Hard Rock Laboratory (HRL) deep subsurface site, Sweden - MM_PC_MetaG | ecosystem: Environmental > Aquatic > Deep subsurface > Groundwater...
CAAAGTCGTTCCAGGTAACTATTTTATCATTAACTTTTATATCGGCGATTTTCTCTACCACTTGCCTAACTTCATCCTGCAAATCAACGCCTTCAATAACTTCAATCATTCCTTCTCCCTTTTCTTGCGCCACCAACTTCTTATCTAATCCCTTCTCCCCCTCTCCCCCTCTTGAGCCTTCTTTGCCCTCTTGAGCCTTCTTTATTTGATATTCCAACCGATTCGGATTATTCAACTTAATAAACTCATAAGATAAGTCTAAAATATTCTGCTTATTGCGGTAATTTTTAACTAAAACAATCTCTTTACTGCTGGGAAAGTCTTTTTTAAACTGCAAAATATTAGCCACCGAAGCTCCTCTAAATTTATAAATTGCCTGATCATCATCGCCAACAACAACCAGATTGTTCTGCGGTTCAGTTAGCATTTTAATCAGTTCATACTGAGCCCAATTAGTATCTTGAAACTCATCTAATAAAATATATTTAAATTGCTGTCTATATTTTTCTAATATTGCTGGTCTTTCACGAAATAACTTTAAAGTATAGTTAATTAAATCTCCAAAATCTAGAGAATTATTATCTAAAAGTAATTGCTGATAAACATGATAAGCATTGGCCACCTCATTAATTCGCATTATCTCCTGCTCCGCCATTTCTTTATCAATTTTACTACTTGCATTTGTTATATTAGAAACCTGCCCGTCCGGCAGGCGGGTTAGAAATTGGGAATTAGAAATTTTTTTCGTCTTTCCTCCGCTAAGCATATTATTTAAATTTTGCTTTATTTCTTCTGCATATTTAAGGTAATCAGCAGTTGATATATCTTCATCTTTAGCTCGGGAAAAATGCTTAATCAAGCCATTAATAAATTTAGTGGGATTGCCTAATGGCTTATAATAATCCAAGTCAAACTTGTCTAAGTTCTTTTTTACCATTGCCCATTGTTCAAATTCATTAAGTAGCTTAAAGTCAGCAGGCAAACCAATCGCCAGTCCATGTTCTTTTAATATTCTTTCACCAAACGAGTGAAAGGTAGAAATCCATAAATCCAAATAACCCATTGGCAGTAGCTTATCCACCCGCTCCTCCATCTCTCCAGCTGCTTTTTCAGTAAAAGTTAGAGCTAAAATTTCGTCTGACTTAGCCCAGCCTTGCTCGATAATATAAGCTATTCTTTGGGTAATAACAGTAGTTTTACCAGTGCCTGCTCCAGCCACAATTAATAAAGGACCTTCTTTATAAGTTACAGCCTTCACCTGCTCACTATTCAATTTTTCCATTAAGTTTATCATGTTTTAATCTTACAATTATAATTTTATTTTGTAAAACCCCGCACCACATTTCAAATATGAGGAATATGGTGCGGGGTAAATAAAAAGCAGCTCATTAAAAGCTGCTTGTTCTGCTGATCGCGTAATCCAAATTGAAGCCCAATTTTCTAAATTCCTGTTGATCGTAAAATCCATTTTGAAGCCCGAGAAAGGTAACTTGATCCACGGCCCAAAAACCACCGCATCATATTATTTTTGATAATTATATCAACTAACAACGGGGGTTGGCCATTACTTTTAATCCAAGTTCCATGGTTTAAATCATGATCTTTTAAAAAATTTAACTTTCTCTCATCTTCTATCCCTGGTACTTCAATTGGAAAAGTTTGAATTGGATTTTTTTGAATATTCATGTCCACCTCCTTTGGTTAGAGGTTAAACACACATATATATATTAAAAAGGTGCAAAGTATCTTTATGTTTATAATTATATAACTATTTTAAAAACATGTAAAGAAAAAGCGGACGCCTATTTAACATCCGCCAAAAATTATTAATTATATGAATCCTATTGAATTTTTTTTCTTACAATTTTTCCTCTTTGTTTATTACTTCTACTCTTTTCCACTTCATCCCCCGACCGAGGAACCAACCTGTTGCTCAACAGCCACTTTGTTTATAAATCAAAATTTCTCTTTCTTTTTCTTTCTTTGTATCTATCCAACATCCATGAGTAATACCTTTATTTTTTTTACAAAATGCCTGAAGATCTTCTGGTAAATCCATTTCTCCAATTGGTGTTAATTCTAAACTTTGTAAATCAATAATTTCTACATCCATTTCTAATATTTCTCCTTTCTTTAGTCTCGCATAATTACAACTTTAAAATCTTTAAAAATTTGCTTTTATTTTTAAAAGGTCCAATTATTGCTAAGTTAAGTCCAATATTCTTAAAAATATTTTTAGCTACTCTTTGAATATCGCGAGCAGTTACTTTATTAATTATCTTAAAAAAGTTTTCCGGTGTTAATATTTTATCTCGTAACACCGCACTTCGCCCATACCAATTAGCCACATTATCCGATGCTTCAAGTTGCAAAGTAATTCTACCTTGTAAAAGCTGCTTGGTTTTATCAAGTTCTTTGTTATTAACTAGAGTATTAGTTAATTTTTTATATTCGGTTAAAATTACTTTGATAGCTTGTTCCAGCTTTTGCAAAGGTACGCCTGCTTGAGCAGCTAAATAACCTGAATCAGTATAAAATTCAGCTTGACTGCGAACATAATAAGCCAGTCCTCTACGCTCACGCAATTGAATAAACAACCGCGAACTCATAGAACCACCCAGCAAAATAGACATCATTTTTAAAATAAATTCATCCTTATATCCTAAAGGAAAAGTGCGCACACCTAAAGATAAATGCGCTTGGTCAGTTTTTTTATAATGCAGCTTAATTTGTGGTTTAGTTTGCTTTTCCTGTACAAGTACTTTATTTTTAAAATCAGAGGTATTAATTTTAGAAAAATATTTACTAACTAATTTGTTAACATTTGGATTAATTTTACCTGCTAAGCTGACAAAACTATGCTGACTGCCATATTGGCTAGATAAATAATTAATAAAATCTCTGCGTTTAAACCTATTAACGTTTTGCTTAGTGCCGCTAGTATCCCAACCAGCTGGTTGGTCACCATATAAACATTGCTCAAAAACATCTTCAAGATAATATAAAGGGTTGTCTTGATACATATTAATTTCTTCGATAATTACTCCTTTTTCTCTTTCAATTTCAGCTGAATCAAATTTAGAATTAACCAGCATATCACTAACTACATCCAGAGCTAATTCAATTTGGTTAGCTGCAACTTTTACCCAAAAACCAGTATATTCCTTGCCAGTAAAAGCATTATAAATCCCGCCTGCTTTATCCAGTTCGGATGATATTGCTAAGGCAGTCGGCCTCTTGTTAGTGCCTTTAAAAAACATATGCTCTAGAAAATGAGAAATGCCATTATTATCTTTGGTTTCATATTTAGAGCCAGTGCCAACCATAACTAAAACCGTGACTGTCTTAGTTCCTTGCATAGGTATAGTTATTAAACGTAAGCTATTTGATAGGGTTTGTAGTTTATGCATAAAAATTTAATACAATCCTAATAATATCCGAAGGAAAATATAAAATAATGTAGATATTGCTAAAAATATTAATCCAATAGTAAATAGAATTTTACCTTTCCTTTGTTTTATTGGAGTATCTTTATATAATTTATTTTTAGTCATTATTAATCCAATAAATACTGGCAATAAGGCAATTATATTTACTAACCAAAAATATATATTAATTGATTTTTTTAAATCTTCTTTTGGGTTTTCACCATATGAACTTATTATATTATCTGGTGAACTTAATGGAATTAAATGACAAACAGTTTTTATCCAATTAATATCATAATCTTCAAGTCCTCTTCTTTTTCCATCTTTTATAAAATACTCTTCTTTCTCACAGGATATATCTGCTGTATTACAACTGTAATCAATTACCCATCTATCAGGACAATTTTCTGTTTTTTTAGCCTCATTAATTCTAATGAGATAAGCACTGAAAACAATAATTATTAATAAAGCTAAATATATAATTATACTAAATATTATTTTTTTCTTCATATTTTATTTAAATTTTTCATTAAACTTCTTCGCCCAATCGTAAACAATTGGGCTATATTTTTTTTCCAAGCCCCATTAATGGGGCTTGTTTTATGGTAACCCCACCATTTATGGTTGGGTTACTTTACTAGTTTCTCATTAAAATACTCTTCTAACTCATCAGTCTTCACTCTTTCCTGCTTCATACTATCCCGATCACGAACTGTGACATCTTTTTTCTCCAAACTATCAAAATCAACTGTCACACAATAAGGCGTACCTATTTCATCTTGCCGGCGATAGCGCTTGCCAATATTGCCATGATCATCAAACTCACAAACAAATTTAGTTTTTAAATTATTATAAATCTCTTTGGCTAGCTTAACTAATTTAGGCTTATTTTTTAGTAAAGGAAAGACCGCGATTTTATATGGTGCCATGTTATGATTTAATTTTAAAACTACTCTAGTTTCACCATTATCCAATTTTTCCTCTTCATAGCCTTCAACTAAGACTGCTAAAACTGTTCTATCAACACCAAAGGTCGGTTCTATGACATGGGGAATGTATTTTTCTTTTGTTTTATTATCTAAGTAAGTCAAATCTTGGCCAGAGTGCTTTTGGTGATTAGTTAAATCATAATCAGTACGATAAGCAATTGCCCATAGCTCATCTTTCCCAAAAGGAAATTCATAATACATATCAACAGTTCTTTTGGAATAATGGGCTCTTTCTTCTTTGGGAATCTCAACATCATGAAGCTTTTTATTATCAAGACCAATAACACCAGTAAATTTATGTATATAATCAAACCATTCCTTGAAAAGCTTTTTCCAATTCGCGTCTGGAGAAATAAAATACTCTAACTCCATTATTTCAAACTCTAAAGTCCTAAAAATAAAGTTGCCAGTAGTAATTTCGTTACGGAATGACTTACCCATTTGACCAATGCCAAAAGGTATCTTCACATTAGTTGAATCCAGAACATTTTTAAAATTAATAAAAATATTTTGGGCGGTTTCTCCTCTTAAATAAACCATCTCTTGGTCGTCTTCTACCGGGCCAATAAATGTTTTAAACAGCTGGCTAAATTGCCTTTCTTTAGTAAAATCACCTCCACATTCAGGACACTTAGAAGCATCTTTTAATTTATCTGGTCTAAATCTTTTATGACATTTCTTGCACTCAATAAGTGGGTCTTTAAAGTTTTTTACATGACCACTTGCCTCCCAAATTTTTGCTTTTGAAATTATCCCGCCATCCAAGCCAACCATATCATCTCTATCTTGGACAAAATATTTCCACCAAGCCTGTTTAATATTGTTTTTTAATTCCGCACCTAAGGGTCCATAATCATAAGTACTAGCCAAGCCGCCATAAATTTCAGAACCGGGGTAAATAAAGCCCCTTCTTTTACATAAAGAAACAATTTTTTCCATTTTACCCGCTGTAGCCTTCTTGTCCACTAAAACCTTGGCGTCGGTGGAGGAAGAGGAGGGAGTAGTATATTTTTTTGACATAAATTTATATATTTAATTAATAAACAATAAAGCAATTTAGCAATTTAGCAATTTAATTATTACTCATGAGCTAAAATAGCTTGTAAAACCTTAGAATTATTACCTAGCTCCTCAAAGTGGACAATTTGATCACGCACAATATACATTGTTCCTGTCGGACCATGGGTTTCCTTGCCTCGTTTGACTAAGCGAATACTTTCAGTTTCACTCTTTTCCTGTGTTGAGCCTGTTGTTTCATCACCCTTGATCTGATCATAATCATAATAAACATTACTGACCTCAACCGGATCAGCTGATAAATCACTTATCTGGCCGTAATAAATTTTGCCATCAACTAATTTAATACTATACCAGCTGATTTCTTTGTCTGATGCTGCTTGTTGATTGTGAAAAAATGACCAATAAATTATGCTTCCAGTAATAATAACAACCAGTACTAAAATTATTCTTTTAATTAAACCTTGATTAACTTGCTTAACTTCGGGTCGATTGATCTTTTTTAAATCCTCTTGATTGCTTTCGTCGTTATAAACACGATCAATCTCTGCTGGTCGTTTTTTTTCTTTGCGCAAATTTACTGTTTGTTGAAAATCGTTATTCATAAGTTTATTAATCTACTGGAATATATTCTAAAATATTTATTATAGAATTATTCATGTGATGTTGCTTTTGATTTTGAATATATTTTCTAACAAATGGTACTCCTTTTTTACTTAAAGATACTATACCAAAACCTTGCTGCCAAGCTAAATACTTATTACCTCTTAATAAATTTATTTCATGAGCACTATAACCTTTTATTTGACCAGTAAAATCAGATATACTTATTTGAGGAGGAATTTTTAAAAGACTGTGGCAATGATCCGTAACACAATTAAATTCTAATTGCTGACCACCTAATTTATTAACTTTTTTGTCAACTAAATTTTTCAACAATTCTTCTATATCATTAGTAATTAGCTCCATTCTATTTTTTGTTCCCCATACTATATGATAATATAATTCGTAATAAATATGAGACATATTCTTCTGCTCCCTTGCCCAATCGTAAACAATTGGGCTATGATTTTTTTTCCTAAGCCCCATTAATGGGGCTTGTTTTATGGTAACTCGACCATTCATGGTTGGGTTACTGGACTATGACAATGCTATTCTTCTCCGCCCAGCCGTAAACGGCAGGGCTACGTTTTTTTCCTAAGCCTCATTAATGGGGCTTTTTTTATGGTAACTCGACCATTCATGGTTGGGTTACTAATAGCTGAATTACTTATTCTGTAACATTCTCCTCAGCTGGTTCAGGCTCAGGTGCAGGTTCGGGCCCTACTACTTCCTCGCTTATTGGTTCTGTTTCAGTTACAGTTTCTTGGTCTTCTTCACTAGGTGTTTCTTCTTCACTCCCCACGGCTTCTTCTTCTGCTGGTTGTTCTTTTGTTGTAACTTCTTCTGCGGGCAATTCTATTATCTCAACACTTCCTTCTTTTTTTTCTTCTTCAGTTTCATTAAATTTTTCTTCTGTACTAGCTGCTTGGCTATCATCAACAACATCACCATCCGGAGTTAAATCGCATTCATCACCGATATCATCATTATCATTATCTAATTGTTCTGGATTATAAATTGTTGGGCAGTTATCATCGGCTCCAAAAACATCATCTTGATCAGGATCATGCTCATTAATAAAATCATTATAAATTTCAGTTAAATTATCAGCACCTGATTGTACAATATTATTCCCCTCTCCCGCGACATCAGAAGTGGGAGAGGGTGTCCCGGCTAATGCCGGGATGGGTGAGGGTGGTGATGAAATTTCCTTTTTCTTCACTGGTTCATAGCCTGGAAAAACTTTGCCTGCTAAATCTAAAGCTTTACCAATTAAGCCACTATATTCTACTACTTCAACTCTTTTTTCTTCGCCTTGCTCCTGGGCTTGCTCCTGTTCTTCTCTTAACTCTTTAATTCTAGCTTGATATTCTTCAGCCAGTTCCTGGGCTAAATAAACACCTAAATCTTGTTTTAACTTTTTACTAATTTTACGATTTTTTTCTTGCAGTTGATATTGCCAAGCATTATCTATCTTAACTAAATCAATATAAGTATATGTTATATAATAGTACCCTTGACTTGCTTTTGTCAAAACAGAATGTTCTAAACTTGATTCAGCAGCCTGCCCCTGCCCCGGGCTTGTTCCGGGATCATCAGTTTCAATTTTCTCTATTCTAAAATCCATATCCATCTTAGCTAAATCTGCTTCAATTAGCAAGGTATTATCAATCCCTTCAATACTTGTTTGCTTTTGCCCAACCACCTCTCTTCCTGGCTCAGTAGCAAAAGCACTAGCACTAATAATAAACATTGCTACTAAGATTATTATTGTAGCATTATTGTATTTGATAAAATGGATGAATTTTTTAAACATATGGTTATAGAAAATGGTTATATGGAAATTAGATATTGGTTATGGAAAATAGAAACTGGAAATTAGTAAAAATTTTTAAACTAATTTCTAATCACCAATTTCTATTACTAATTTCTAATTTCCATACAACTAATTTAATTTTATATTACTTCGCACATCTAAAACCAATATCCTCGCTCACTTCATCAGGAGCATAAGACAAATCTAAGCTATATATTCCGTCAAAACCACGAACAAAACCCCGCAAAGCTTTATTATTGTCCCCGGTTCTAATACGACCTATTCCATTAGCAGATGAATAATAATAAGCGGGAGCAATATTTAAACCTTTGTAATCTTCAATCTCAAAATACTCTTGCCACTCATCAGACCTCGGCTGCATTACACCAGCTTGAGTTACAACTTGATCAATCCATTCAGAAACTTCACTAACCAAATCATAAATTTGATAATCATTAGTTAGTAAATAAGCTATTGCTGTTGAACTAGCTTTCTCTGGTGTAGCTAACTGTAATCCATCAGTTAATAAATCAATATCATTTTCTCTAACACGAATAATATTCTCAGCAATGGTCAACCACTCATTCTCACCAATTAAATGATAATCCATACCCAAAGATTGGCAAGCTATTTGCGCCTCACCCTGACTAACTCCAGTCCAGACCTTCCCCTCCTGGGAGGGGTTAGGGGTGGGTTGTCCATCTCGAATTCGTGCTTTTCGTTCCATTACGCAAAAACCTGGTAACGTACCATATTTAGCAGAGCCAGGTACCCAGATAAAACCTTCCTCGCAATATCCCTCAAAAGCACCAGCTACAACTTTGCCTTCAATACCAATGTCACCCATTGTTTCATCAACTGCTTCATCTAAGATATTTCCACAAGCTCCGCCAGAACAAACCATAATCCTGCCATCAACCAGCATCTCACCAACTATAGTTACTTTGCCTGTGTCTGCAATGTTGACAACGCTAACTCCTTCTGCTTGAAAATCTGCTACATCTCCATCACCAGCTTGATTTATTACTAGGGCAGTCTTATCTGAATCAGCACCAATCTCAACGATAGCAACGTCCTCATTTCCCTCATGAGAGGGGTTAGGGGTGTGTATATTATTTCCCATTTTAATATGACCATCAGGAGTTATAATTAAACTTTGTCTACTTGAGCTAGCTGAAACTCCTTGCTCTAACATGCTTAATCTAGTGTCTAAATCAACCATATCTTGCTGCAAATTTACTAAATTCGCATTTAATTCGCTCAAATTCTCATTTATATTTGCAAGTTGACCTGTTAGGTTATCAACTTCTACAGTTAGCTTAGCATCAAGCAGTAAAATCTGCTCATCAACAATTTCCCCGACTTGCTCTGTTAAATCTAAATTATCAACAGCATTGGCTACTAACAAATTAACTTCATCTTCAATTTCCATATTGGCAACTCTTTGAGTAATTTGTTCTTCCACTTGTTCAACAGTTAGGCTCTTATTTCTTCTAGAAATTAAAACATTAATCACACCTGTCCCCTCTTGGGAGGGGTTAGGGGTGGGTTGTCCCTCCTGGGAGGGGGTTGGGGGTGGGTTAAAAGCTTCAAGAGCCACGCCAACAGTGGGATCTCCAGCACTAGCGCGCATTGCATAACCAGGCGTAGATGAAGCTGAAGTTAAAGAATCGCCTGGTCTAATAGGACCATTTTCTGTGCTAATTTTAGCTAAAACTTGACCAAGCATACCAATAACTTTATAGTTTGGGTTATCTTTATAGCCTGGTTTAGCATTACCAATAATAGCAGGATGAGTAGAAACAATGCCCATCACATTGCCATCTGCTCCTCGCTGACATCGCTTTACTGCATTGTTGCGAGTTATATCAACACAAACTATTTCACCCGAAGCTAAATCAGTATCTTTAGTATAAAAATATTCAGCATAATCAGCTCCTCCAGCACTAGCGCCACCATCATAAGCAATATCTCCTTCAGCATCTACCATAAATCTAAGCTCATCAGGAGTTGAAGTTGCATTCCAGATAGTGAACAAATAAGAATTAGCAATAGAAGAAGATGCAACAATCGTCATGCCAGGATGCATTGGGCTCGTTGTAGCTATACCAATGCGATAATCTTCTTTAATACTACCACTACCATCAGCTACAGTGTAAATGGTAAAAATATCAGTTCCATCCACGCGGGCGCTATAACCATTAACTGTATCAGCTGTTGAAGAAGAAGTTACTGCTAAATCAATCCAAGAAACCATACCAGAATCATCTTGAAAAGCCATTGGTCCGAAATAAGCATTCTCTGCTACTTCTAATTCCCCGGAAATAAATACACTATCATTCATACTGCTAATATGAGTAGTTGAAGCAGTACCAATATGCAGAGCAACTTGCGGGGTAGAAGTGCCAATACCCAAATAACCAGCTGAACTTATTGTTAAAGCAGCCACGTTAGTATCAACTAAAGAGTCAGAAGTAGTAGCAAAGCGCAGATCTCCAGCATTGGATTGAATAAACCAGTGCTGTAAGTTACTACCTGCTCCTGTATCACTAAGAGTTAATTTAGGAGTTGCGCCGGCTATATGGAAAAGTGAATTTGGGGTGGTAGTACCAATACCTAGTCTATCAGTAGAATCATCAAAGAAAAGCGCATCAGTGTCATCAACAGTTGTATCAGTTGAAGGATAAAAAGCTAAATAGCCAGCAGTACCTGAATTAACAGTGCCTGAACCACTACCACCACCCGTAACACAAACACCATTAATAGCAAAGCAGCCATTAGCTATATCAATACCATAAGACATAGTTGAAGTAGAACTGTCTGTTAAATATGACGAGCCTGTGCCAATTTGTAAATAATCTTTTACCCATAAATCTCCATCTATAGTTGAGGTAGCTGTAGTAGAAGTAGCATAAAATGATTCCATTACTATATCTCCTACAACAGAAAGTTTGGCATAAGGAGAGGTAGTGCCGATGCCAACATTGCCAGAAGAATCAATTCTCATTCTTTCATTTCCATCAGTAGTAAATCCTAAATTATCAATATCTGGCTTAAAAATACCTACGTTTGTATCAGCATTAAAAGCATAAGATGGTGTTACAGCAGTGCCAGCACCTGCATATATAGTATTTATACGTAACATGTTATCAGCCCGCCAATAATCATTTGCTCCTATATAAATTAGATAATCAGTACCAGCTAATCCTGAATTACTTAAATCAATGCCTCTGGTTGCAGTACCTAAATTTTCAATAGTTAAACCATTGGTTGATCCAGCTCCGCCATCTATTGAAAGTAAATTTGCAGGGCTTGATGTGCCAATACCTACTTTAGCATCATCAAATACAGTAAAAACAGTCGAGCTAGCGCTATCAACCACAGAAAATGTTTCTAAACCACTAGAGCCACTGCTCCAAACAGTTAGCCAAGCCGAAGCACTAGATGTACCTACTGCAACGTGGTCGGTGGTAGCCGTAAGGTAGCTAGTAGCTCCGCCATCAGTCCACAGACCTGATCCTCCACTTTGTGCTTCTACTACCCATTTATCAGAACCAGCATCATAGGTCATCACATCATTATCTGACCAGCCAGAGATTGCATCAATCCCCATAACATACATCTGTTGGCTGCCATCATAATATGTAATAATGCCTTGATCTACTAAATCATTATCTGCATTAGTGTCAATAAATATTTCACCTGTGACATCTATTGTTGGGTCTGTACCGCTGGGTAGTGTTAGAGCATTGGCTATCTTAACATTGCCTGTACTGTCTATGGTTAAATAGGTGGAAGTTGCAGATAGTGCGTCTGTAGAGGTGCCGATATAGAAATTACCACCTTGGCTAGACATAAACCAGTGTTTATCGTCAGTGCCTGCGCTTGTATCAGATAGAGTTAAAAATGGTCTAGTATCTACAATTTGCAGGTTCCAGTTAGGTGTAGTTGTGCCAATACCTACGTATTGATTAGTATGAATGTAAATAGATGAAGTAGCAGCAGGATCATTAGAGCCATCGCCTACATAGATATTACCAGTGGCAAGAATCATATCAGATAAAGCAGTCCAACCAGTATCCCAAGTGCTGGTTGCGGTTGGCACCCAGTTAGAGCCGTCATAATAGAGAATATCCCAGGTGGCCAGGCTGGTGGTGGAAACATCGCCGATTTGGCCTAGCTGGGCAATGCTGCCTGAGGTAATGTAG
>Ga0180007_10005985_pt1 | contig 12054 bp, 10 predicted proteins | sample MM_PC_MetaG_FD_121122 | JGI IMG/M metagenome (GOLD analysis project Ga0180007, IMG submission 121122) | Groundwater microbial communities from the Aspo Hard Rock Laboratory (HRL) deep subsurface site, Sweden - MM_PC_MetaG | ecosystem: Environmental > Aquatic > Deep subsurface > Groundwater...
TATAAACTTGTGCCTTGTATCTTTTAAATCTCTCACAGAGTTCTCAGAGTCACAGAGTTTTTTAAGAATTTTTTGAGAGGAAAAATTCTTAAAATGCTGACATGCTGCTATCGCAGGTAAGTTATATTTAAACGTTAATCAAATTCCTTTCTGCGTTTGTCTGCGCGTTAGTCGGCGGCTAATGATTCATGAGTTTTGTGCTTTCTCTTGACCCACTTGCCGTAGGTGATGGTTTATTGACTGTCCGGCTTCCGGTCGGTCAGGCAAAACATCCTGAAAATTTTAAAGGCGTTTGAGAAAATCTGCCGGATCTATTCCTGATTGGGACAATAATGCCCGAATAAGACCAGGAGCAAGTTCTTTATGATCCGGAATGGTTATTGTTGGCTTGCTTGAATGTTTCAAAATAATATGGCTACCAGTTTGACGGGCGAATTCATATCCATATTTTTTGAAAATTGTTACTGCCTTACGTCCGGATATGTTGGAATATTTACCCAACAGCGACTTCTCCTATAAAGCTTTCCTCAGGTAGAAAATATGATTTCTCGCCGTTACTTTTATCTTTTTCAACATCAAGATAAGCCTTGATTGCTTCCTTAATGTTCGTTTTTGCCTCCTCTATTGTCTTTCCTTGACTGACACAACCGACCAGATCAAGAGCATCAGCAACATAGCCTTTATAATCCGGATCATAATAGTAGTAAACTCTGTATCGCATATTAAATTACCTCGTCTTTAAGTTTATCATAAACTGCTTTGCTCATGGCTTTGTCAATAAATTTAATTATCATGTTATACTACCTTCTTACAGCTTGGGTATGTATTTGCCGCAGACAAGCGGGGACGTTCGCAGATATTATAAAGATTGTGTTTGTCTGCGCGTTAGTCGGTGGCTGAATATATTTACTGCAAATTAATCTCTCACAGGGTGCGCAGGTTTTGTCTCTCACAGAGTACACTGAGTCACAGAGTTTTTATTACTGATTCTTTTAGAGGAAGAATCAGTAATACTAATCAGCTTAACGGGATTAGCAAGAATATTTCAGACCCAAATGATGGGCTAATTGTTATATTTTTCTCATGCGTAAGCAGTGATAGACATTTTCAGAATTTTCCTCTAAAAAATTCTGAAAAATCTTTGTGCTCTCTGTGGGCTCTGTGAGATGTTTATTCCTTACAGAATTTGCAGTTTATGCAGAAATAATGCCATTCCCCTTACGAACCTACGAGCTTATTAGCTCCCCTGAATCCGGGCATTGTTGAGATAATTGCTCAAAATAAGAATCTTAATTTCCTTAATTCCAGCGAGTTTCTTGTCATTGGTTAAAAAAACATCTGCCTCTGCATATAGTGCTGTTGATATCTGAACCGCATCTACGGTTTTCAGATGGGGATATTTCCCTCGGAGAATACCTGCATTTTCGCCAATGGTTTCCGTAATAGGAAGCATTGTAAGATTCGGACCGTTTTTAAGATATATTTTAAATTGTTCTATCAGTTCGTTATTGCCTGTTTCAGCAGGTTTCGACAAGACTTCTGAAAGGGTCAGAACGGAAGTAAATGCCTGAATCATATATTTATCTATTAATTTAAATGCTTGTTTAGCAAGAGGCCCAAATTGTTCATGAGCCTCAATGAAATAAATTATAGGTGCTGTATCCAGAAAAATAGTTTTGATTTGCCCAAGTTCTTCGGGAAAGTTCATATACGCTCTTCCCTTGTCCGGTTAACATATTCCTGGGCATCTTCCCCTGACCATATACCTTTTCCAATTCCGTAAAGATCATTCCAATTCAGGGTTGTACCTTGTTTTGTCTGAACGGATCGGACCCATCTGGCAATGCGTTCGATCAAATGAATCTGCTCAGATACAGTTAATCGCATGATCTGGCTTTCTATTTTCTCTAATTTATTTGCTGTTCTCATAAAACTATCCTCACTGATTTTGATAAAAGTCTATTCTTTTACTAATATGCGGGTTGGCAAGTCGAAAAGTCAAGCTATTTCAGTAATACTAATCAGCTTAACGGGATTAGCAAGAATATTTCAGACCCAAAGGATGGGATAATTGTTATATTTTTCTCATGCGTAAGCAGTGATAGACATTTTCAGAATTTTCCTCTAAAAAATTCTGAAAAATCTTTGTGCTCTCTGTGGGCTCTGCGAGATGTTTATTCCTTACAGAATTTGTAGTTTATGATGTTGTATGGCTTATTGCCTGACCGGCATCCGCCAGGGGGAAGGCAGAATATTCTGTCTATCCTGTTAATCCTGTCTAAAAACCTTATTTCATAATTTTGCTTTTAATTTTAAAAATGGAATAACAGTTTTTAATTATCCGTGAATAGTTCTTCAAACTGGCGTGGTTTGATGATTTTTATTTTTCCATATTTCCGTAAGATCAATAAATCATCGTCACCTGTTACCAGATAGTCTGATTCTGACGACAAAGCACACTTGAGAATATTATCATCAGTAACATCGCGGCATGTTCTATTAATGGAAATTGAGGGTTGGTTGACTTCAGATGCTACTTCTTCAAGAAGCTTTATGGCTATTTCTATTTCCTGGTTTGATGCTTTGATTTTTTTCTGAAGAAATTTTCGAAATTCTTGCAAGATAAAAGGGCACAGAATTAATGAAAACTCATTGTGACGTGCCCTTAGTAGGAGTTTGGCACATAATCCTTCAGTGAGGAATGCAGCTATTAATACGTTAGTATCAAAAACCGCTTTCATGAAACAGTTTTGAAAACATCATCTTCCGTTATAAATCCGGCTTTCTTAGCTTTGACAGAAAGTTGTTTTCTCGTTTCCTTGAATTTAATTTCCCATAAGTATTTACTTAGTGACTCTTTTAAAATATCGCTTTTATTTCTTCCCGTAATCTTGGCGTAATTATTCAATTCCTTTGCCATCTGTTCCGGCAGACTCAAAGATAATACATGTCTCATTTTCCCACCTCCTGTATTACAATACACTGCAATGGCACTTTTTGTCAAATGAAACCATGGGTGAAGATGCTATCGAAATAGCAACTTGTCGGACAGGATTAACATGATTAATTTCAGGCCGCTCCGGAAGAGCAGTCTGAAGCATGCATCCGCTTTGCGGAGTCTGGTAAACACATCCAGTTACTAGTTACTGGTCCTTATCACTATTTTTCATCTTCTTGCTTTTGTCTCTCACAGAGATCACTGAGTCACAGAGTTTTTATTACTGATTCTTTTAGAGGAAGAATCAGTAATACTAATCAGCCTAACGGGATTAGCAAGAATATTTCAGACCCAAATGATGGGCTAATTGTTATATTTTTCTCATGCGTAAGCAGTGATAGACATTTTCAGAATTATCCTCTCAAAAATTCTGAAAAATCTTTGTGCTCTCTGTGGGCTTTGCGAGATGTTTATTCCTTACAGAATTTGCAGTTTATGATGTTGTATGGCTTATTGCCTGCCCGGCTTCAGGCCGGCAAGGCAAAATATCCTGTACATCCTGTTAATCCTGTCTAATTATTGATATTGTTATATTTGAGCGGTTTCCGGTTGTCAGTTGACAGTAAATTGATAAGCATAAAGTGTATAAACTTGTGCCTTGTATCTTTTAAATCTCTCACAGAGTTCTCAGAGTCACAGAGTTTTTTTAAGAATTTTTTGAGAGGAAAAATTCTTAAAATGCTGACATGCTGCTATCGCAGGTATGTTTTATTTAAACGTTAATCAAATTCCTTTCTGCGTCTGTCGGCGGCTAATGATTCATGAGTTTTGTGCTTTCTCTTGACCCACTTGCCGTAGGCAAAATCCTGTACATCCTGTTAATCCTGTCTAATTTATAGTCTTTCTTCTTTTTAAAAGAATGAGCGCTGGAAGTATTAAAAGCAGAAGCAGAAGATAGGGATATTGAACGCTATAGACAATTGGGGTAAGGGCAATTCGTGTTGCGGTTCTTGCGGTGTCATGTTTGCGGATGAAATTTGCGGCAGGGGGTGAATATTTATAATATAAGTTTAAAAATGCTTCGCCCACAAAATTAGTTAACAAATAATTATCTCTAAAGCTTTTCAGGAGAACTATATGTTTATCAAGACTTGATCCATATGCGGCTGTTGCTATAAAGCATCCCCCGCCCCCTCCACCGCCGCCACCATCAGTAGCAACGCTTTTTGTTGTTGCCGTTGCCACAGTGCCAACGGCTACCGGGTCGGTGATGGTGCCCGACGTTCCATCACTATCACAATCTTTGTTGTCCCAAATGGTATAGCTAAGAGTTAAGCCGCTTAATGTAACGCCTGTAATTCCGGAGGTAGCATTTGTGGGATATATTTGCTTCCATACACCGCTCACAACTTTATAGAATACAGGGCTTGCCGGTAAAGAAGGATAGGTAATACTGACATTGGCACTGCTGCTTACACCTGTTAACGTATAACTTACAACCGATTGGGTTGTATAATCCGAAGGGGAGCCTGATGCTGAATCGGAGACTATATATTCTGAAACAGTTGAATTGGTTGAGGTTACATTTGTGGTTGAGGTGCCGTTGCCGGATAAAGGTATCTCATAGGGAGAGTTGCCTGCATCAGATGTGATAGTAAGAGTTGTTTCCTTTTCTCCTCCTGTTGTTGGCGCAAATGTTACACCGAATGTACAAGTACTAAACTTTGGTATATCCTGCACTGTGCTGCATTCGTCATTTACTATATTAAACAGGTTATCATTTCCACCTGAAAGATCAATAGTACTTATGCTGAGTACCTCATTTCCGATGTTTTGAATGGTAACTGGCTGAGCCGCAGATGTTGCGTATGTATTTACATCCTGAAAAGATATCGAAGTAGGTGAAATTGACATATAAGGGATTGGTATGGCAGTTCCTGTTCCGCTTACAGGTATGGTTTTTATTGGAGAATCGTCTGTATAACTCAAAACAATATCTGCAGATTTTGCGCCTTCTGTTGACGGGCGAAAATATGCCTTGAAACTACAACTTTGGTCCGGAGCCATTATATTCCCCGAACAGGTGTCTTCTCCGACTGACAATGCAAATTGGTCATAATCGCCATCTTCATTTGCCAGGGCAACTGCTTTTACTTTAAGATATCCACCGCCAGCGCCATTTGAAACCGTGAATGTTTGTGTATCGGTTTCAAAGCCGATAGTGATGCTTCCAAAATCTTTTGTTGTTGGTGATACCGTAACCACAGGTTGAGGGCAGAGGGCGGTTTCGGGATAAGGTGAAGAGGCACAAACAAGGGGATGGGGATAAGTATATGGTGTATATCCACTCATTGCAGCGGGTTTTGTTTCTGATTCAAAATAATCACGTCCTTCTTGTATTATATCTTCCATAGTCCAAGAACCTTCGCCACAATCTGTTATTGCACCTGCTGGAATTGCTGGATAAATAAATGAAATAGGAGATCCATTTTTAGTGTTCCCCCATATATATAAAGGTTCACTAGCAGCTGACTTAGGGTCAATCCCAACACCAATCTGATCATCTATTGGGTAATCACTTAGGCATTGATATTCGCTATCAAAGTTAGGCCATTTATTTAAACACCCAAATTCTTCCAATAAAAGCCATATAGATGCAGATGACTGTATGGCATTATCAAATATTCTACCCCCACCGCCACGTATTTCCATAGCAGCCCAATAATTAGTGGTATTTGTCCATGTGTTGTTATATATTTCCAAATGCCTAACACCATGGGGTGGTGAGTTGCTTGCTTTACCATGCCCATCAATCTTGCTTATCCCATTTATGGTATTGTATCGGACGACTGCTCTTCCATTAGAATTAATATCGCACACATAACCAATTCCATTAAATATATTATTTTCAATAAAAAGATTATCTGCCTCACCGATAGAATTAGCTGTTTGCCATGAATCAGTCGGCCCCCTTGCAAATATAAGTTCGGAAGAACCGGATGCGCCAGTTATATTATTATTGTCAATTAGGCCATACGATCCGGCATAAACAAAATAAGCTTCATGTGTCCCGCCGTTGAAATCAATGTCTGTGATTCTCCATCCATCAACTGTCCCAGCAGAAAAAGCACTAACAAAAGCAGCGTCGGAACCGTTTATTGTCATACTCTTGACGGTAGCAGCAGCAGTTATCCTTATGACTGCATTAGCATATGTTGATCCGCTATCAGCAAGATTAATTATCGTAATTCCTCGTCCTGCACCTTGTAGAGTGATAGCTTTATTGACAAGAACATATGTACTACTTGTCCCCCAAGTACAAGTTCCAGAAGGTACTGAAACCGTATCGCCGTCAGAGGCAGCTGAAATAGTGGCTGAAACATCAGATTGAGAGCAAGTATTAGCTGCAAAAGTAGCCGCAAATCCACTTTCTATCAATAAAGGTAAACTAAAAATTATTGCAAATATAAAAGAGAACAAATTTACTTTCATTTTTGCTACAATCCGCAAGAACATCCATAAGTAATATTTATAAAAAGTCATAAGATGTTTCCTCCAATTGCTGTAATGGTTAAGTAAAAAAGAATACCACATCAAAGTTATTTTGAAATCAAGCAATGCATCGAATATTGTCACGTTATCATAATGGTCTTTTTTTAATGGCGATCCGGCGAACTCAATGCCAAAACACAATTTAAGAATCCCTTAAACATGGTTTCAATAGATGCTGCATTTATGATTACATTTCTCGCCTTTTGCGAAAATTGATCACGTAATTCGTCATTACAGAGCAATAATATGATTTTGGCCTTCAATTTTTCTATATCATTTTCCGGTACAATGAAACCATTTTGGCCATTTGTCAGATAGTGTATCTCTGGGGGTTGAAGACCATCCTCAGTTACAACAGGCAAACCCCAATAAAAAGCCTGGTTTAAGCCAAGTCCCACATCTCCAGGGATACAAAATATGTCTGATGCCTTGAATAACTTGCTTATTTGAAGATTATTCGGATCATGAATTTCTCCAAGGTAAAGTATATTATCACGCTTAATCAGGTCATGGATATTGTATGCCATAGAATTACCAACAATAACACAACCTAATCCTGGCTCATCAAGAGAATTAAATACCTGTATCAGATGTTCCACTTTTTTGACAGAGCGCATGCGACCAACAAAAAGCACTACTTTGTTAAAAGGGATACCAAATTCTTGCTTAATTTCTTCCTTTGTCTGTAAAATTTCAGGAAAAGACTCAAAGTTTATTGTGTTATTGGCAATAAATACCTTATGCTGATTTTTGGTCCAGATATCTTTTACCTCATTTTTTGAATATAGTATAAGGGCATCGCTTAAAGTATGAATGTAGTAGAAAAAGAGATTGCGAAGACCAGGGTTATGTACTTCCAGGTTGATACCCTTATTCCAGTAAACAACAGGTATTCTTTTGAGTTTTAGCCAGTGTATAAGCGGCCATATGATAATGTCTTTGAGATGTAGAAAAAATATAACCACATCAGGGCGGATTTGCTCAATTTCGCGCTTATAGTTGAAAAAACTGAAAGGCATTTCTTTGAAATCAAATTCCAAAGGGAAAGGATTTTGTTTTTCAAGTTCATTCGAGCGTACTATAAACTCCCATTCATAATCCTTAAAACGTTTTGCAAAATAATTATAATTTGAGACCCTGTAATGAAATACTTTGTTTGATACCAGTAAAACTTTCTTCATAAATTAGTATCTTTCTTTATATAGTGGAACAAGGGCCTTACAAAGATTTTCCCATTTGTATTTTTTTGCCTTTGCTGCAATTATTTCCCTGTTAAATTTATCTTTTGCCTCAAAAAAATGCCTTAGTCCATCGGCTATTCCCTGTGGATCATTGGTTTCTGTTATGATTCCCATATCATCTCCAATAAATTCAGGAATTGAGCCAACAGGTGTAGATACTATCGGCAGGCCAAAATTAAAACAAAGGAATACTACCCCGCTCTGGTAAATATTCCTGTAAGGTAGAACAAGGACATCAGCACTTTTGAAATAATATTCAACCTCATCATTGGGGATGAATGCTTCATGCAGATAAATAGCTGCTCTATGGTCGGCATTATTAATAGCTGAAGTAATTTGTTGGCGGTAGGACGAATCTGGAAACCATCCGGCGATAAGGAGTTTCATTGATGGCAGGTTGAGCTGATCGAATGCTTCTATTAGAATATCCAGACCTTTATATGTATCAGCTTTCCCAAAAAAAAGTACAATATTGTCTTGGCTGTTGAAACCCAAATGCTTTTTTGCTTCATTTTGAGTAATTTTCGTGACCGGTATTTCTTCATTTAGACCGATAGAAATAACAATTATTTTTCTTTCTGGAACATGAAATTTTTCCACAAGTTGCTGTTTTGCCAAGTGAGTATGGACCAGAAGGATATCTGGTACTATATATATTATTCGGTAAATCCATCTAAATAATTGGCTATTTTGCTTACTGTGAGGAAGAATGTTGTGAACCGTATATATATACCGCGACGATACTAATTTAAAAAACAAGTTCAGTATAATGCCATCATAAAGAATTGAAGAGTTTCCGAAGAGGCCAGTAAAGTGGATGACATTTCTTTGATTTTGCAGCAAATATATCAACAAGTAAGCATAATACTTTATAATATTGATTGCCTTAGACAGAAAAGTCCTGTTGTGGTCCTGTGAGCCACGTAAATTAATATTATTAATACCTATTTTCGTAAGTCTAAGCTGATCTATATCTGACGAAATAACGCAAAGGTCAATGTTGTGTGCAACGAGACCTTTAACAAAACCTAAAGTATAGTTAGGTTCAAAACCGTGGGGAACTATAATAGTCATAATGATAATTAAGCATTCAAATTCAATAATGGAAATTAGTCATCGGGATGTACTGCAATTAAAACTCATTTACCCCTACAATACTGCTATCTTTATAAGGTGCAACAGTTAATGCAGCAAGAAGGAAAATAAACCACATTTGGTGATTGAGCCTTAGCAATGTTGATTCAGTGATATTGATGAAAAGAATTACAAGAAAAAAGGTCATTCTAAATCGACCATATTCATAGTCAAAAGAAAATGTGCGAACGATTTTTGGGATAGTGAAAAATATAGAAGCTATAAGCAAGCAGATACCAACCCATCCCAGTTGAAGATATATATCAAAATAGCCGTTATGTGCTTGATTCAATACCCAGGACATATTTTCTGACCATGGGATATTAACCAGCCTACCAATCCAGAAAGCACCATAGCCCGTGCCGAGCATAGGTCTGTGAGAAGCTACAGAGAAGATATCGCTCCATATTTCCGTTCGCCCAGTCAAAGTCATATCACGTCCCATCCCCTGAACGAGGAAGCCCAATGCAGAGTCTTTGGGGAAAGGACTTAAGGTGTGACAAATTAAAGTCAATTGTATAGCGAAGATAATGATACAGACTAGCTTGAAAAATGGTTTGATTCTTTCTGTTTTAATCTTCATAAAGTTCAACATTATAAAAATCAAAAAACCGGTGGCAAATACAGAAATGGATGTAGCACTTATGGCATTATCTGATCCTTTTAAAAGATACAAGCTCATTATAATATATAAAAAATCAATCACTCTAACATCATTGCTATTGTGTTTGCGCATCTTTTCCCAAATGAAACAGAGAGCCCCGGTTGTAGCAACTTGACCTAGCGTATTCTTTGACATGGATAGACCTACCCAAGATGCTTCTCCAGACCAATTTCCCCATTGGACGCCAATATTCCGGAAGTACTTTATGGTAATTATTGAAAGTGGAATCGTAAAGTAGGCGCATCTTCTTAGCGTTGCTATAATCGCTTCTACGGGTTTGGGTTCTGTGAGGACAACCAGAGCCATGACTACTGATCCGAAGGAAGTTATAACTCTCTTAAAGGAGACCATAGGATATTGTGACCAAAAAATGCTTAGTGCCATAAAGAAAAACAATAACAAGAACCATATATTTTCTCTTATTATGGTATGCCAACGATAGTGCCTGCTATTAAGTATATAGATTCCAATAACAATTAATATGGTTAACCAACATGCATCAATAATGCTTCCTTCTGTTGGTGAATTGGAAGAAGGCAATTTGAAGCCCCAGATATATAGCCAAACTCCGATAGGCCGTGTTGCAGCAGTCATATACCAAAGCAAAGGCCAAATCAGTGCCCGAGAAACTTGTGTATTTCGTTTGCGTTCAGAGTATAAAACGTAAATTATAAACAGAAAGCATAACAATAGAACTAATTGAGGAGGCATTACGATAATTTTGTGCAAATCTGTGGGAAATTATGTTTAACAACCTTATTTTTATATCGAAATAATATTTTTAAATATTTAATGAACTACCCCGGAGCAAGTTGTGACGTATCAAAAAGCAATGAACGAATAAGCTTCGGGGGATTAAACAGCAAACCTTAAGAGATTAAGCATGCATTTATCAAGGGTATATTAAATTATTTAAGCTTCTTAATTATTGGCATAATTTTCCAGCAATTACTTTCTGGGTCACAATTTTTATAAATGAAAAGATGAAGTGATAAGCTTAAATAGCCTTTTGGTTTTATATAGGAAGTTAAATATATATACCCAAAAAGACATTTGATTGGAAAAAGACTTCAAATCATTTTTTATTAAATATTCATGAAATTTTTCCTTACTGCTCTGTGCAATTTTAATCCGAATCTTTTGAATTATTTTGCTAAAAATTTTTATTGATTTCGATGAAGGCGATATTCTTTTCTTTGGTCGCCATAATCCATATTTTCTTGAAATAAAAAGCCGATAAGATAGTGCCTGTCTTCTTTGGCGAAAACCACCATCCTGGGAAAGAATAACATTTTTAGGATCAATATCCTCTAATGCTATTTCACCAGTATCAGCAGCTTGTAGGAAAATATCATGCAAATCATTTCTTCTGCATATAATAATATTGGTTCCACGGCTATCGGTAACATATTCAGGTAACCAGGCATCTCCTAATGAAACATCAGCAAGTTCCGCGACGACATCATCACAATATTCACATGCTTTTAACATAAATGCGTTCAACCCCCAATTACCTAATAAAACATCCTTCATTTTTATATGATGCTTTTCAACATTATTAAATTCATTTTTTGCGGTGACTTCAAAAGCATAATCTGAAGCTTTTTCATTAAGGAGTTTCTTTCGGAAATCAACAGTTATTACAGAGGTTTTTTTTAAACCGCATTGCCGAATAAGATAATGTGAAAATTGCGTTGTCTTCAGGTGCCCACAGAACAATCCTATCATGCAATAAAATCTTTCACGAGGTAAAAATCCATGCTGGATTGCTAAGCGCAAGCCTTTTATAAAACAAGGTAAAGCCACAATAGCATATTTCCCATCAGATGCCTTTAATTCTTTAATAACTTTTGATAACTCGATGGTATAATATTTAGATTTCTTGCTTTTATCGAGATCTTGTTCTTTTCGAATTATACTATACTCAAAAAATATATCATTTGAATTAGTAGGATTAACACAAATAACACCATCAATAATTTTATTTTTTAATAGGTATTTTAATAACCATGTTGTTAATCCCCCTGCACTGGATGATATACGATTTGAATCATTTGTTACCCAACCAACGTATGTGTTTAAAAAGTACCCTAACTCTGATAAATGATTAATTCCTGCTAAATTTCCAAACTCTTCTTGGCCAAGCCTATCTTCGTTTTCTCCAACTCCAGTAAATGGGCAAAACTTTTCTGCTTTGCTAAATATTTGATTAAGATTATAGTTATTTAAAAAAATAGGGTGATATTCACCATACTTGGAAATTTCCATTTTAAATGATTCTGGAAATATTCCTGAACAAATACCGCAACCGACGCAGAGCCCTTCTTTTATGACCATCTCAAAGTTGCTATAGCCGTTTGATAAATCAAAATTATTTTTACTAAAATAATTGTTCTTCATAATTGATGGACTCGTAAAAAGTAATATTTTATAACACATTGAATTATTTTATTATTTATTAATATTTCTCTTGACTTTTACTTCTTTGGCTTGTATAAATAGTTAACAGATTCAAAAGGTTAAGA
>Ga0180007_10005986_pt1 | contig 12053 bp, 15 predicted proteins | sample MM_PC_MetaG_FD_121122 | JGI IMG/M metagenome (GOLD analysis project Ga0180007, IMG submission 121122) | Groundwater microbial communities from the Aspo Hard Rock Laboratory (HRL) deep subsurface site, Sweden - MM_PC_MetaG | ecosystem: Environmental > Aquatic > Deep subsurface > Groundwater...
ATCATCCACGACGTTGCCATGACACTCTCCAGGGCTAGAGGGAAGGGGAAAGGGGATACGCCACCAGCACTTGCCGGTGGCGCATGGCCCACGCCTCTTCAGGCGGCCTTGCGGGCAATGCGGGCCGTGTAGGCAACCTTCTTGCCGTCGACGGAGCGCTCACCCGTGTAGTCCTTGCCATCCCATTGCTTGACGTAAGCGTGGAACGCAGCGGTATTCTCGGCAGAGAACACCCGCTCCCACTGCTCAACGTACAGGGTGACGGGCATACGGCTGTTCACGCCGTATAGGGAGAGGCCGCCTTTCGGCGCAACCTTCCAACGCAGGGCGCCGCCGGAAAATGCGGCCGAGGCAACCGCGGTTCGCTCGAGATCGGCCAACATGGCCGCGGCTTCGGCGGGGTCGATGCCGCCCTTCGCCTTGCCTTTAACCAGTAGGGCAAGGATTTCAGCACGCTTCTTGTCGTTCTCGGTGGACGTTGTGGCACCTTTGAGAAAGGGGAAAACGTGGTTCGTTCGTCGTTCAAAATACAACGCGGTGAACCCCCCAAAAGCCGTAAAAAAAGCCCCTCACGGCGAGGGGCTAGGGCGGCTGGTGGGGGTGGGCTACGCTGAACGGTAGCCGCCAAGGGCGGTGAGCCATTCGTCGTGTTCACGGGTAGCGTAGCGAGTACGCCACATGGCATCCTGGGCCGCGTTGGGTCGGGGCTCAGTAGCGGTAACGGGCACCGCTACCGGGCAGGGACAAGGGTCGGTGTCATCGGCCGGCCGATCGGCCGGCTTGGTCGGCTCGAGCGCGGGCCGTAACCAGGCCGCGGCCTCGAGCAGTTCGGCCGCGGTATCATCGGCCCATTCGTGGTCGTCTGCCGTGGTGTTCCGCAGGTGTTCCCACGCGGCACGCTGGTCCGCAATGCTCTCATCGTCCCAGTCTGCGCCCTTACCAAATGCCCTGGTAAAGGTAACGGTGGGCACATCGGGCCGGTGGTTCGTGCGTCGATCTGCCCGCACGTAGTCCGTTGGTCCTTTCTCGTGGCATTGCGCCTCCCAGACGAGCTCGCCTTCGAGATACACGGCAATGCCTTTGGGCCGATACTCCATTCCGGCGCCGTTCAGGATCATCCTGGAGAGCGGGGCGAGCGGGGTAAGGAGTGGGAGAGAAGAGAGCGTTAGCTCCTCCTCCAGCAGGGTACGGGTGCGCTCCTGGGGTAGAAGCGCGTCGACGCGGATCGTTTTCCGGGTCATGGTAGCAACCTCCAGATTCGGGTTCGTTCCGGGCCAAGTTGTTCGGCCCGTCAAAAGCATCTACCCGCCTCGGCTGAAAATCGCCGTCAAAATACAACGCGGTGAACCCCCCATTCGAGTCATTTTTTCGAGCATGTAGGCCAGTAGTCCGGGTACATGAGCACCCACTACACCACCCAGGACGCGAAGCGTGAGGCGATAGCCCAGCGCCGTGACAGGCGCCGTGACAGTAGGCGGGCTGGGTAGCGAGGATGAGCGAGGGACAGGAGGGGAGGCTGTCACACCCTTGTCTGAGCAGCACGCGATTATGGGCCATTCGAGGGGGGCTTCGTGGCCAAGCCGGCTGCGGTCGCCGAAACCGGCCCGAAACCGGCCCTCTTCTCCACAGAATGACGCAGGATCGGTTATTTACGAGGGGGCCCCATGCCGCCTCAGAGTGAACCGGCACCCCCCCGCCTCGCCGGTTCCGGTACTTATATAGCTGGTCTTTCCCCGCGGCAAAAAAACTGGCAATGGGGCTGTGGGGTGGTTGTTATGGGCTGGCGTTCCGGCGTTGGTAGTCGGCTGGGGCGGGGTTCTGGTGGCGTGATTGACGGGGTTCCGGGCATTTAGTATAATAGCAGAAGTGCTTTATGCTGGGTATGCTAAATATTGGGAGGTTTTGTACGATGGGGGGGCGAGCAGGAATCAGTCGATTGGGTCCGGAGGCTCGGCGAGAGCGAGCGCGGGCGGCGGCGGAGGCGCGTTGGGGAGGTGATCCGAGGGGGAGGGCGGGGGTTTTGGCGAGGAAGTTGGTGGTTCAGTTGAGAGGTCTTTCTGGTGGCGAGAGTCACGTACGAAACTTGGAGCGGTTGCTGGTGTGGTTGGAGCGGGAGGAGTGAGGGTGGGGTTCCTCGGAAGGGCTTGGCGGCAGGTTGGGAGGGTGGTAGATTGCACCGGGGGGGTTGGAAGGAAAAGCGGGAGGTGGTCGCATGAACGTCTGTCTTTACCGCGGCTCGGACCTGGACGGCAAGTGCTCGGCGGCGATCTACGCGAGGGCGATGGAGCAGCGGGGGGGGAGCGGGTGATGGGGCCTTACCCGAAAGTGTCCATAGCGGCGTGCGGCGCGCCCTTGCCCCCTGCGGAGCTGGAGGGGCACGAGTCGGCGTGTTCTGCGTGCTCGGCGGCGAGGATGGAGGGGAAGGCGGAGGCGAGGGCGCGGGTGCGGGCAGAGGGGCGGCGGCGGGCGAAAGTGTTGAAGGCGAAGGCAGGTGCGAAGGAGAGGCAGGCAGGTGCGTGTTCGAGGGTGCCGGAGGAGTTATGGGACACGATGACGCCAGCGGAGGCGGGGATCGCGGTGAAGAATGCTCTACCTGGAGAGACGATCCGGCAGTACAAGGATCGGATGGGAGAGCGAATCAAGAAGGGTTCGGACAAGTATGCCGAGATGCGGCTGACGAAGAAGCAGATAAAGGCCAAGATCGCGGCTGCCCGGAAAAAGGTGAGGGTTCGGTCGTTGAGCGAGGTGGACCTGGCGGGCGACATCCTCTGGGTGTACGAGAACATGGGCGACGTAGAGGTGGACTTTGACGATGCGCCGGGGGTGGGGGCGTTGAACTTGCTGGACTGGGCGAAGAAGGACGAGCAGACCGGCAAGGCATTCTTCAACACGACGCTGCCAAAGGCCCTGTCGATACAGGAGGGGAGGGAGAGGGCGGTTCGGGATCACGAGCAGCGGCTGGCGCCGACAAGGGAGGGAAAAGTGGCGGACTTGTCTCTGGGGGAGGTGGAGCGCTTGCTGAAGGAGTTTGCCGGGGAGGAGGCGTGACGCGAAGCAGGTTTCCACGACGATGCCTTTGGGTCGCCCCGTGGCGGCGAGGCGGAAGAGCTCTCCCTTCACGGCGTCCGTTTGCGTGAGGGCCGTGTCCGGGAAATGCCGTGGTGCAACCCGGGACTCGTAGTTTCGGAGGGACCACGCAATAACCGGCCGGACTCGCCGCACTCGGGCGCCAGCCTCGAACGACAGTTCCGAAAGGGCAAGATCGTCCGCCGCGGGGTTTTTTTGGAGAAGAGCAGAAGAGCAAAGGAGCGAAGCATGGTCAATCATCTGATTCCTGACGACGACATTCTCTGGGTCTACAGAAACCTGGGCGATGACTCTGTGACCTCCGACGATGCTCCGAACTCCGGGGCGTGGCGTTTGCTGAGGCGGGCGCGGGAGAAACCATCCTGGTTTATGCACCAGATCATCGGCCTCCCGAAAGAGGAAAAAAAGAAGCTGATGGTGTGTGGCGAGGACGGGGTGCCCCGGCCCTTTTGTTCAGATCGTTCAGAAACGCCTGCCAGTTGCGAGGAGCACGTCGCGCTGTGCGAGCTGATGCACGGGTTCTTTCATCGGATTTCCAAGCTGGAGCAACGAGTAAACGTGCTTGAGGGGCTGCCGATTCCACTTTCCACTTCAAAAGGAGCGAGCGATGGATGAGAAAGAAACGGCCGATTCGCCCAAAAGGAGCACTTAATGGAAATCAAACGTTCCAACGGTGACGAACCCCCCTCCGAGCCGAGGCCCCGCCCGTTTTGCGGAGCGGTGGGCAAAGGGTACATTCACGTTTTCATGCCGCAGCCGGGGATCACGGCGGACGAGCTGGCGAAATCCGTGGAGCTGGTGGCGATCGGGATCGGAGTGCTGATGCGGGCCATTGATCCGTCGGCGTGCGACATGGTGTACGCGGAAATGGACGAAGGGACTCGCCGGCACTGGAGGGTCCACGAGCTGCCGAATGTCGTGACGGCGAAGCAGCAACCGCCGAAGCTGCACTTGCCGCCGGGAATGAATTACAGGCAATTACCTGGATCGGAGTAAGGCCATGAGCGTTGAGATCAAGCCGGGCATCGCATTGGACCGGGCCGTCGCGGAGGCGCTTGGCTTTACGGTGTTTGCGCGTTCCCCGGATATTAACCGTCCAATCCAAACGCTTCTGGTAACGCCACGCGAATGGGATAAGCTGCGTGGCGTGGAGCATACTACCTGCGAAGGTGATCTGGCATGCGTGCCGTTCAGTCCGTCCACGGACTTGAACGCGGCATTTGCGGCGGCAGAGGCGACGGGGCTGTTTTCGGAGACCTTTTGGCGGACCCTGGGTATGGATGAACTTGGCGAGACATGGGACGTATTCGAGCAGGATGGCTGCGTGAAACGGTCCATTATTGGTGAGTGCCCTACCCCTGCCCTCGCGATCAGCATGGCGATCCTGGAACTGAAGAAAATAAGGAGTAAGGAGTAAGACCATGACGGTGACGCACGATGAGTTGGAGCGTGTTGCGGCGCTTCTGGAGAAGTTTGCCGCGGAGTCCCACGAGGAGGCGGTGAATCTCGATCTGCCGATCGAGGAAAGGCGCATGTGGTTGTTTGAGGCGATCGCCTATGAGACGGCGGCGGCGCGGTTGAGGAAGGTAGCCCTGACGGAAGGGTGATTCCAAAACGAATCGCTAAGAATGTAGCCGCGTGGAGCAGCGGTAGCTCGCAAGGTTCATACCCTTGAGGTCGGAGGTTCAAATCCTCCCGCGGCCATTTTCAGGTGTCAGATGAGGAGGGCGAATGAAAGCCGTAGCGTAGCCCCGGGCCGGTGCGAGGCCGACATTTGAAACAATCCGAACCGCGTGCTTCCCGGACGGCCATCCGGGAGTAGCGCACATCAACCCCACTGGACTGCATGCAGGTGGTCCGTGGGGTTTTTTGTTGGGCCGATGGAGAAGAGAACGTGGACGCCTACAGTATCGTTCCCAAGGATTTCGTCGAGAACCTCAAGTTCCGCATCCGAATACGGAAGCGCTGCGAGGAGGACGCCGACTTCCGCAGGGCGATGATCCAGCTTTGCCGGGAGGACGTGCTTTGGTTTTTTTCAGTGTTTTGTTGGCTGCACGAGCCGCGCCCGGCGAAGGACGAGCAGGGCCGCACCCTCCCAGAGGTGATTCCGTTTATCCCGTGGAAACACCAGGAAGAGTTGGTCCGCGAGATTCGCGAAGACTTGGGATTCGAGGACATCGGCGTGGAGAAGTCCCGGGGCGAGGGGATGACGTGGATCGCCATGCTGATGGCTTTGCACGACTGGATCTTCGCCGTTCCCGGCACGCGGCTCGTTACGATCGCGGTCGTGTCCCGCACGATGGAGATGTGCGATTCGCCCTCCGATATTTCCAGCCTCATGGCCAAGTTGGATTTTGAGTTGCGGCGTCTTCCCAAATGGATGGTTGGCGAAAAGGACGTGGACTATAAGCGATTGCTCAAGGACCACACCCTTCGCAACCTCCGCAACGACTGCCTTATCACGGGCTACGCCGCCACGGGCGAGGTCGGGTCCGGCGGAAGATATACCTACGTCGTTCTTGACGAACTCTCGAAGTTCGACGCGGGGAACGACAGCGATGCGCTGACCAGCACCCAGGCGACCACCAAGAGCCGGCTCATCATCGGAACTCCTTACGGTTCCCAGGGCGCGTACTACTCCATCATGCACAAAGCCAGCTCGATGAAGAAGCTCGTGCTGCGATGGGAAGACAATCCGACGCGCAACCGGGGTCTCTACCGGATGGTAAATGGCATCCCCGTGGCTGTTGATCCGGCCACGAACCCGTTTCCGGCGCACTACAACCCGCCGACTCCCGAAGTGATTGAGCTGTTCTCCAGGTTGCGGAAAAACGGGTTCCGCCTGGAAAAGCGCGTGCGCAGCCCGTGGTACGACCATGAATGCGATCGGGCTGACGCAAACCCGTACAAGATCGCCCAGGAGTTGGACCGGGACTACGGCGGCTCGCTCTACAAGATTTTCACGGACGACTTCTTTATTGCGGCCAGGGCGGTCGTTAGAGCGCCCTTCTTGCGCGCCAGCGTGGTCTTTGACGAGAATCTCAAGCCGACGATCAACCCGGCCGGCGATGGGGAGCTTGCGCTGTGGATGACGTTGGATGCCCGCCACCGACCGCCGGATCACAGTTACGTTGTTGGAGTCGACCTGTCCACGGGCATTGGAGGAGTGCACACGTCCAATTCCGCCATCGAAATTATCGACGCGGTGACGAGGGAACAAGTGGGTGAGCTTGTCACCAACACGACCCCTCCGGACGAGTTCGCCGACCTCGCGGTGGCGATCTCGAACTGGTTGGGCAATGCCTACCTGGCATGGGAAATCAACGGCCCCGGCGCGGCGTTCAGCGCTCGGATCAAGGAGATCGGATACCCGAACGTGTATCTTCGCACCAAGCTGTTCGATGCTCGGCGGCGGAAGAAGATCAAGCAGCCGGGATGGTGGACGGACACCAAGAGCAAGGAGGTGCTGTTCTCCGAACTGAGGCGGATCGTGGCGGTCGGGGACCTGAAGCTCCACAGCGATTCCCTCGTCAAGGAGTGCGAGCAATACATTCGCATCGGAAACACGATCAAGCACGTAGTCAATGCCCGCGCCAGCGACGAAACAAGCGGCCCGGACCGCGGCGAAAACCACGGCGACCGCGTGATCGCCATGGGAATCGCCGTGCAGGCGCTCGGGGACCGGCCGGTGAAACTGCCCGGCCAGGTCTCCCCGGAGAAGGTCGAGCCCAACTCCATCGAGGAGCGGGACAGGGCCTATCTCAACCTGCTACAGGACACGCTGGGCGACGACTGGGACGAGCGCAGCACCTCGGACCTGATGATGGGTTCCTCGGGATTCCGGGGCAGTGGGCCATTTTAACGGGTCAAGACGGGCTCTCCGTGCGGTAAGGTAACATGCACCTGCAAAGAACTTTGCGTGACGTGAGGCTTCCCGAAGAGTTGGCCGATACGACCATCCTGGTTCTGGGGCTTCTTCACATGGGATACGAAGACGCCGCGCAAATCGCGGATCTCTTGCACGTGCGCGACGTGCGCTCTTTGCGGAGGCTGTTGCGGATGCTCGAAACATCTCGCAACCCGGTGGTTCGGCGTTGCGTGGATTTTGGACTTCCGCCGGGACTGTGCCGGCCCTTTCCGTATGAGGGAGCCAAAGTGCTTTGCCCAGTATGCCGTTCGATGGTGGACCACGTTCCGTGTCCAAAATGCAGCATTGAGCCGAGCTGCTGCGCCCCGAGCCCTTACATGCAGGACCATCCAGTCGACCGCGATCCCACCGCCGCCCTGCCCGGTTCCCGGGAGAAGACGGACGTGATGCAGTGCCGCGCCGGGAAGAGCTTGTCTCTTTTCCATCCCCACGACCGGAAGCGATGCGAGCTGTAACCAATGAACCCGAACAAAGAAACTGACCGCAACCGCCTGTTCCGCGCCATGGAGTGGAGTTACGCCCAGTTGGCTCCGTTCAGGTCGCTTGTCCACGCGCTCGTCACGGAGTATGCCGGCAGCGCCTATGGGCGGCCGGGCACGACCCGGCCAAAGTATGAAGTGCTCGTGAATCTTATGAATCAGACCGTGGACGCCTACACGATGTCGCTGGTGGCCAACCGGCCCCGGGTGTCCATCAGCACTAAACGGCATGAGCTGACGTACTTCGCTCGTCAGTTCGAGGTTGCCCTGAACAGCCTGGTCTGCGAGATCCAACTGGAGCAGACGCTGCGCAGAGCGGTGCTCGACGCCTTCTTCTGCATGGGCATCGTCAAGATGCACCTGCGAGAGTCGCCGCAAGTCCGGATCGAGGAGGACGTCGTTATCAACCCGGCGATGCCGTTTGCCTCCAACGTGTCGATCGACAACTGGGTTCACGACATGGCGGCTCGCAACTATTCCAGCGTCCAGTACGCCGGGGACTGGTATCGCATTCCGTTCGTGGACCTGAAGCTGGACATCTTCGAGCAGGCCGTCGTCAAGGAGCTTGAGCTGAAGCCAACGTCGAAGTGGAATTTTGGAGACCAGGACGAGCGGCTGGACCGGATCGCGGCCGGCGAGCAGACGGATTCCGATGAGCTGGAGCCGATGATCGACGTGTGCGACATATGGATTCCACGAGACAAGACGATCTACACTTTCCCCATTGACCCGCGCAAGCCGTTCTCCGGAGCCACGAAGGCCATCGCTGCGCTTTCGTGGGAGAACCCGCAGGCTGGGCCGTATCCGATGCTGTCCTTCAACGACGTGCCCGAGAACGTCGTGCCCTCGTCTCCGGCGTCGCACCTGTCGGGCATGGCGAGGATCATCAACAACCTGGCGAGGAAGCAGGCCCGCAAGGCGCACGGGCAAAAGGATATCTTCACCTACACGCCGGCCGGTGCGTCGGACATGGAGAGGATCAACAAGTCCGGCGACCAGCAGTCCATCGCCGTGCAAGAGCAGTCCGAGGTCAGCGTGATGAAGATGGGCGGCGTCGACCAGGCGCTGCAAGCCTACATGCTGGGGATGCTGCAACTCTACGACCGCATGGCCGGAAACCTGACGGCGATGATGGGCCTCGGGACCCAGGCCCCGACGCTCGGCCAGGAGGAGATGATCCAGGGGGCCGTCTCGAAGAAAGAGGCGGCCATGCAGTACCGGGTGACGGACTTCTCCGTGGCGATCGTTCGCCACCTTGGTTACATGCTTTGGCAGGACAGGTCCATGACCATTCCCGGCCAGATCACGCTGCCCGGCCTGGAGGACTTCGAGCCGATCGACGCGACCTGGACGCCGGACGACCGCGACGGCGGCTTCTTCGACTACGATCTGGACATTGAAGTCCATTCGATGCCGTACCAGTCGCCTGGCAAGAAGTTCCAAACCATGCTGACACTGGTGCAGAACGTGTTCGTTCCTGCGACTCCCGCGATCGTCGAGGCGGGCGGCAAGATCGACTATCAGAAGATCGCCGAGATTGCGGCCGAGCTTCTCGACCTGCCCGAGCTGGCCGAGATCATAAAGTTCGGCGCGACGCCGACAGGCGGCGGGGGGGGTGGTGAAGAAGATCAGTCCAGGATGCCGTCGGCCACCAGCCGGGAGTACGTCCGGCGGAGCGAGTCCGGGGGGCCGTCGCCGGAGGGCCAGTCGATGATGGACCAGCAGGCGTGGCTTGGACAAGGGCAGGGACAGGGTGGGCAGCCATCACCTCAAACGGTTGGAGGACAGTGATGACACAGAAGCGTTCTACCCCCATTCCGGTCGTCAGTGATGCTCTGGGGTTCCCTGAGCAGTGCCTTGGGGACCGTAGGGCCGAACTGAAGAAACACGGTTTCACAGACATCGAGTTCCGGCGCGACCCGCGTGTTCCGGAGTTCTTCCAGGTTCACTGCGCCTCCGAGGCGGCAAGGGACCGCTACGCGAGACATCGGGGCCTGGTGAACCGGACGGGGTCTCTTGGGGGTGGCCCCATGCTCAGCCAGGAAGACCTGGACCGGGCGGCGGAGCTGGTGTCCCGGGAGTGAGCATTTTGGCGATTCAAGTCATTGGGGGGGCATGGTAGACTAGACGGCACAATTTGACCACGAGAGCCCGGACGGCCATCCGGGTGGCTTCGTTCCGAACCCCGCTGGACTGCATGCAGGCGGACCAGCGGGGTTTTTTCGTGGCAGCCTGACAAGGAGAAAACGATGAGTGTTGGTGAGGAAACGACCGTTAAGGAAACCGTCGATCAGGCAGCCGAGATACAAGAGCCTGAAGTCCAGGAGGTTGGGACCCAGGAGTCGGAGGCTCAGCCGGAAGGCGAGGAGCAGGAGTCGACCGGCGACGTTCCGTCCGAGGAAGGGGAGGAGCCGAAAGCCGAGGCCCCGCCGGACTGGATCACCGACGACGTTCGCGCCCTGGCCGACAGTTACGGGATCGAGGACGGCGAACTCACCAGCTTCGAGAGCGGCGGAGACTTCCATCGCGCCTGCCGGTTGCTGGATCGGAGCCTGACTCGCGGGCGGCAGCTTGCGCAGCAGGCAGAAGAGGAGACGACGGGAAAAGAAACGGTGGGGGGGGAAGTGCCGGCAACTCCAGCGGCCAAAGAGGAGGCCGCCACGACTGACGAGGACGACCTGACCCTCGATCTGGCCAAGTACGACGAGTACGACGAGGACACCATTCGCGTGGTGAAGGCCGCCAAACGCCTCCAGGAAGAGAACAAAGCGTTTCGCGAAGAGTTCGCCAGTATGAGCCAGCAGGTGCGGCAAGAGTTCGATCGCCTGCACCAGGAGCGCGTGGAGGCTCTTAACGACATGGAGCTGGATCGGTTCCATGACGCGATGGACAAGATGGACGAGAGTCTCTTCGGAGGCGAAAAGGCGCTGACCGAGGAAATCGACGGCCGACGCAAGGCCGTGTGGGACGCCTACCGGATGATCGTCGAATCGCTTCCTCGCGGTGATTCCAGCGGGGGCCGCCCCGCCAAGCCCCCTTCGACCGCCGTGCTCGTCCGTCGCGCAGCCATGCTGGCGTTCGGCGATGAAATGCTCGAAGCCAAAGGCAAGAGCATCTATCGCTCCATCCACGAGCAGTCACGGGGGCGCCGTCCCCCGCCCGGCAAGAACAAGGTAATCGGAGGCAAGGCGTCCGACGAAAGGCCCAAGACTATTCACGAAGCGGCTCAGGAAATCGCTAATGATCCCGAGATCGCATCGCGTTTTGATAAGTACCTGGAAGAAAGCGGAGACGCTCCGCACTGACGGCTCCACAGTAGGAGCATGACCGAGGATTAAGCCATGGCTTACCTTACCCCGGACCAAATCGACGATCTGGTCACCAACACCACGAAAAAGTTCCACCGCGGCAAGTGGACGGACATCTCGCTGGAGTACCAGCGGTACGTGTCCGGCGAGTTCATCAACGACAAGCGTATCGTCGAGCAGGGCGGTACGGAGATCCAGTGGCAGCTCCAGGTCTCGAACACTGGAACGGCCGTCAACAGCGGCCTTTACGCCGAAGACCAGACGGCGGTCGACGATGTGACCATCTCGGCCGCGGTGCCCTGGAGCAAGCAGGTCGTCTCCTGGTCCTACGACGTCGACGAGCCCATGTTTCAGTCGGACAGGGAAACGATCGTCGAGATGCTCCTGGTGCGCGAGCACGCGGCGATGAACAAGCTCCACGAGTTGAACGAGATCAACCTCTGGTCGGCTCCGTCGAGCACCTCTGATCGGAGGCCGATGGGCGTGCCATTTTGGCTCCAGAAGGACGCCACCACGACTCCGGCGGGAGCTTTCAACGGCGGCAATCCGAGCACGCACGCGGCCGGTCGCGCCGGAGTCTCCAGCGTGACCTACCCGAACTGGCGAAACTGGACGTTCGGTTATGCGGCTGTGACGCCGGACGACCTGGTGGTGAAGCTGAAGAGGGCCTTGCGGTACACCAACTTCGTGCCGCCGGACCCGCACCCGCAACTCGGCTTTGGTGGAGTCGATTACGTGATCTACACCACCTACAACGTGATCGAGCCGCTGGAGCGGATGGCCGAGTCCCGCAACGAGAACCTCGGCCCGGACGTGGCCAAGTATCTCAACCGGGTCACGGTTGCCGGCGTTCCGTTCCGGGATGTGCCCTACTTGACGGAGAACGACTCCAGCGACCCGCTTTACGGGATCAACTGGCGTTCATTCCGCCCGTTCGTGAAAAAGGGTGCCAACCAGCGGCGCAGCGCGCCGATCCCGGCCCCCAAGCAGCACACCGTCCGCAACGTCTTCACCGACACGTGGATGGGCTATATGTGCATTGACCTCCGTAGCTGCTTCGTCGGCAGCACAGCGTAGCCTCCCGTCGCGCTTTGGCCCGGGTGTCCATCCCCGGGCCGGGCGCGGCGTGATCCCGTGGGCCTGTCGGGTTAAAAACAGGTAGTTTTTCACGGTTCTTTGAAAGGAACGCAAAATGTTCGGTTTTCTTCCCAACAACCTGTTCACCGCGCACCGTGCCCAGAACACGACCGG
>Ga0180007_10005987_pt1 | contig 12052 bp, 16 predicted proteins | sample MM_PC_MetaG_FD_121122 | JGI IMG/M metagenome (GOLD analysis project Ga0180007, IMG submission 121122) | Groundwater microbial communities from the Aspo Hard Rock Laboratory (HRL) deep subsurface site, Sweden - MM_PC_MetaG | ecosystem: Environmental > Aquatic > Deep subsurface > Groundwater...
ATACGAAGAGACAATACCTCCGCCTGGGTTAATAACGGTAATTACGCAAGTAGCAAATGGGCTTGATGATGTAAGTATACGGATGAAGCCTTCCGTTTTTGAATCCGGGGCGGGTTACAAGAACAGTTGCGGTTATATCAACTCCTCGAATTGGGGTGATGGCTGTGCTATGAGGTTTATTGCCCAAATACCGCAGGGAGTAAAAATCTATGCAGCCTATCTTATGTTGTGGCCTGCAGGTTTATATTCAACCAGAGTTGTCAGGAGCGAACTAGGTGTTGAAAATACTCTTAATGCTACTAGAATTACCAGCCTCGCTGACTTCCTAAGCCGTCCTAGATTAGTTACCCTTTGGGATGATATTGAGCCTTTCACCAGTCCTGGAACATGGCATAATTCTCCATCCCTAAAAAGCCACATTCAGTATCTTATTAGTAATCCTTCCTGGGTATCAGGTAATGCTATTCAGGTATTCTGGGATGATAGACTAGATAGAAGTGACCATACCCAAGAATGGACAATGAGGATGGCTGCTTATTATGAGTCGGTTGGAGGTTCTGGCTGGGCTCCTAAATTCTACATTGCATATACACTACCATAATAGGAGGAAACTATGGCAATAGACTATGATTTGGCAAGACAAAAGGTAAATGAACTGAACAGAACGGCTGTCATCTTTGTTGATATGCTCAATATTCGGGAGAAGGGAGCAATCGGGGTTCAGATAAACGCTATAGAGGAGATATCTCTGACTCCAGAGCAACTAACTTCTCTTGAGAAAGAGCTTAAAGATGCAGGCGATGACCTAAAGACTATTGCTGGTGCAATCAAGCAATTAGTTACTGTGTAGTAAGGAGCGTATTATGACTCTATCAGCGACAGCCCTTATAACATTAGCTCAAGCGAAAGCGCACCTCCGTCTCGACGCTGCTGAAGACCTTACTGTCTGGGCGGAATATGTCGGCGAGGGAGATGGCTCCGATTTGACCTTTGACCTCGATAATACGCCTGTCAGTGGAAGCCTCAGACTCTATGTCAATAACGTTCTTCAGGTGGACCCGACAAATTACAGTTTATCGACGGCCACTATAACCTTTGTCACGGCGCCCGGGAACGGCCTGGCCATCACAGCATATTATGAGAAGACGGCCAGCTCTGACACTTTCGAGGAAGCAGACGACCAGGGCATCGAGGAATTGATTGACGCAGCGACTAAAATAGCCGAAGACTTCAGCGACCGAGCCTTTGTCCAGAGGTCGATAACAGAATATCATGAGGGTGATGGAGAAGATAAACTCAGGCTATTCAAACAGCCGGTGGATTCTATCACCAGTGTTGTCGCTGAGATATCGGAGTCAAAGAATAACGGCGACGGCTCGACTGTAGCCTATACACTTTCTGAGGTTCCGACTTCAGGCAGCGTCAAGGTCTATGTCGATGGCGTTCTCCAGACGCTCACCACTGATTACACGATAAGCGGTTCGGTGGTGACATTCGTCTCAGCTCCGGCGCAAGATACTAAGATTGCCATGACATACACGCATACCATCATCAAGATTAGCGAATATATCGAGCAACTATCAAAGGGCGTGATAATCGGTGAAGGCGCATGGCGAAGTGGAATCATCTATAAAATAATCTACGTTGCTGGGTACGCTTCAACAAGGGCAGCGACTCAGGCATTAGTCCCTGACGCAGTGATGGCCGTGTTGCTTATTCTGACCGACCTCTACGAGCATCGTGGAGATAAGGTCGGTGCTGAAAGTATATCCGGCATAAGCTCCACGACCTATAACCTACCAAGCCAGGCCGAGCGGATACTATTCTCGATGAAGCCCCTGGGAGGATTCGTTTAATGCTGCGGAATCATCGGGTCCACATCCAAGTTAAGACAACAACCCAGACATCTCTCGGTGAGACAGAGGTTTGGAAGCCTGTTGTCTCTCGGTGGGCGAGAGTCATACCTTTACCAGCTAGTGCGAGGTCTATCTATATGCAATCGAAGACGGAAGTGACTCATAAAATCGTCTTCAGTAAAGGCGCCATCACTCTGACTCTAGGGAATAATCGAATCAATCACGGCTCCAAGACTTATGAGATAACTGTGCCGGCTGAGACAATCGGAAATGATATGGTCGTCATGGTTAAAGAGATATAGGTTGGTTCCTAATGGAGAAGCAAGTCATCTGCCTTGATTGTGGCAAGGAATGTGACGGAAGGGAAGCGGGGCAGCACATGATAGAGACTGGTCATAACAGGTGGGAATTGCTAATAAACAGGTGGGAATTGCTACCAAGGAGACATAATGCCGGCATCGATAAAATTAAAACTCAACACTACCGAGCTGATGAAGAGCCTCGACCAGACTGCTCCGAAGCGGATGATGGAGGCGGCTAACGAATTAAGAAATACGGTTCTGGAGACTCTGTCGGGGGATAGGTCAGGGCGGACATATAAGGTTCCTGACACGGAACGCACTTATACCGCATCGGCTCCAGGCGAACCCCCTGCGCAGGCCACATCAGATTTAAGAAAATCGGTCAAGTCATCGGTCGAAGGCAAAGGCCGGTCAGTTATCGGTAAGGTGAAGGCGGAAGCCAAACACGCCTTGCCACTTGAATTTGGACATAGGCAAGGTGGAAAGCATGTTGCAGCCCGTCCCTTTATGAAGACGAGTTTTGACAAGTCGCTTGATGCAATTCGTAGAATATTAACGAGGAAGTGGTTTTAATGGCAGATATACAGGAAGCGCTTTTAACTTACATCTACAATAGATTGACCACGGACGCAGGTTTGATGGCCGATATGGGCGGCACAGTGCGTCTCGCGCTGGCCTGGGCAAAGCCCGACACTGAGTTTCCATATCTCGTCCACAGGATAGACTTCGGGCCGGACACGGACGACACAAACATCATGCGCCGGTCAACCTATTATATCGATATCTGGAGCGACTCGCCGAACGCGGCTGAGCTTCTGGCCATCAAAGAAGAGATAATCGCTTCGCTCGATGAGCTGGAGTTTAACACGGCCAATGACGAAGCGACCAGAGCCAGGTTCTCACTCCAGACGGATGCAATGGTTCCTGAGACAGAAGACGGCATCCACCATTATGCTTTAATGTTTCTTCTTCGCTTCTTCAGGGATGCGGAGATAACTGCAATCAACGCGAGGTAAAATAATTGTCAGGAGGGAGTCATGACCACAGAAAAGGAAAAGACCAAAGCCAAGCCGAAGCTCAGCGCTGAAGCCATTGAAGAACGGCGCAGGGAGCATGAGAGGCGCGTCGCAGGGCCGGCGAAAGTAAACAAGGGAGGTAGTTAATCATGGCCAAGACAATAGCAAATGTTCTAGTGGGGGTCGCGTCGCTGTTCATCCGACAGCCGAATGACGCGAAAGCTGAGTGGTCTACTCAGCAACAATATGCCGGAAGCTACTCGGCGAAGCTCTACAAGGGCAATTCAGGGAACGCCGGAAGCACTCATCTCCAAATTACTCCGCCGACCGCTCAGACGCTTACAGCCTTTGTCGCTGACCCGACGGATTATAGCTTCTGGTATTGGTATAGCGCAGTGACCGGCAACTTCATTCAGTTCGAGCTACGATTTGAAGACCCAGATTCGGATGCCTGGGTAGAAGTGACGATCGTGCCTCATCAGAATACACTCGGAACGGCCGCGTGGCTCCAGAAGTCACTTGCTCTGAGCGACGTCGTTGGATTCGGTGGAATTGGCGAACTCGGTGGCTCATTCTTTGACTGGGATTTGGGAACAACCATCGCCACGCTTATCACGGATATCGATGCGAAAGCTCAGGTTACATCATCTGGAGAATGGACACTGGCCCGGGTAAGGTTGGAGATGTGGGAAGCAACGCCAGAGCGGACAGCCTACATCGATTCGGTGGAGCTGGATGGCGTAGTCTATACCGTCGAGCCAGGTGGAACCGCGCCGGCGATGCAACTCGATTCCGGCATGACCGAAGTCGGCTATTCTGAGGAAGGTTTAACGCTCGAATATACGGCCGAGACGGAGCCGGTCAGGGTCGATGAAGAGACATTCCCTATCGGCATGGCTTTGACGGGTGAGGAATTCACCATCACCATGAATCTGGCGGAAGCGTCACTCTATAATCTCCACAAGGCGATGGCCGGTGCCGCGCTGAGTGGGAACATCCTGACGCTTGGTGGCGGAATCATGAAGACGATGAATGCCAGGGTATCGCTAACTAATCCGGCCGGATATACCCGTCATTACATCATGCCGAATTGCGTGGCGACGGAAGGAGTGGCCATGCAATCCAGAAAGAACGAGAAGACCATCATCCCGTTGACCTTGAAAGCTCTGAAAACGGCCAACGAGCCGGCGGTCACACTCGTCGATAACGCGGTGTAGCAAATACGGCCAAATTCAAGGCCACACAATCGATAATAAGGCCTCTAAAACCTTTGGCCAATACTATTCTACCCAGGCATTTGAACTCGAAGAAGGAGGGTATTATGGAGAACAGGTCGGAAGACGACAAGGTTACTCAAGCAGAATTAAAGGTGACATTGGGGAGCAAAGAATACGGGATTGCTCCCCTTGTCATCAAGTATTCAAGGGAGTGGCGAAAGAAGTCCATGCCCTTGATAGCTTTTCTCATTAACTATTCGCGCGGAAGCCAGGAAGACATGGAGGATGCCGTCACGGAATTATTTGGCCAGAAGACGGACGAGATTGTCGAGAGCTTCTTTGAATACGCGAAGGATTTGCCCAGAGAAGAGATTGAAGAGAATGCCACGGAGGGCGAGATTATCAAGGCCTTCATGGAGGTGTTCAACGCTTTTGTTTCCCCTTTATCAGAAGCGGCGCTGAAGGCGGAGACGCCGGAGACGTCGCCGAAGAAGACGGCAAAAAGCTCTCAGTAGGCGGAGCATTTGAATTCCTGCTGGCCGAGTGGCATATCACTCCAGACTATATCATCCATAACTGGACGGATGAATTACTGGACATGATGATTGAGAAGCTCAGCGAGCGGAAAGAGCGAGAGAAAAAGTCCCTACAAAATGGACCCGGGCTTGATTCGAACGAAGTCTCTGAGGAAGTGTTTTTGAATCAAGCCAGCAATATGATAGAGGATAAACGGAATGTCAACAAGCATCGGTGAGGCCGTTCTGACGATAGGTATTGATGAAGGGCCAATGCAAAAAGGAATGAAGGGAATCGGCGCGTCGCTGAAGAAACACTCCAAAGCCATCGGCTTGGGAATGACTGCGGTCGGCGGAACGATTCTAGCTGTCGGCGTGACCAGCATCAAAGCCTTTGCTGACATGGGCGATGAAGTCCATAAGATGTCTCTCAGGACTGGGATTGCTACCGAGTCGCTATCACGTTTAAAGTATGCGGCTGAGCTTGGTGGTGCCAGTTTAAGCACTGTCGAGAAGGGCGTTAAGAAGATGTCCTCTACCCTTGCGGATGCCAAAGACGGCATGGCCACAACGGTTGATGCCATGACAGCTCTCGGCCTAACGGTCGAAGAGTTCGACGGCCTCAATCCCGAAGAAGCCTTTATGAAGATGGCTGGCGCGGTTGCAGCGATTGAAGACCCACTGATGCGCTCAGCCTTAGCACAAGATGTCTTTGGAAAGGCTGGAACCGAAATGCTCCCCATGCTCTCTGAAGGAACTGAAGGCCTCCAAGCGATGATGTCAGAAGCGGAGAAGTTCGCTGTCATCATGGACAAAGATGCGGCGGAAGCGGCGGCGAAACTGACCGACCAGATGTCTCAGCTCAAAGGTGGCTTTCAGAAGATACAAGGAACAATCGCCGAGCAACTAATCCCTATTCTAATTCCGCTCATTGATAAAATCGTTCTTGCCATCTCTAACGTCTCAGCATGGATGAAAGCGAACCCTGAATTGACAAAGACCATTATCACCATTGTCGGCGTGATAGGCGGTCTATTAGCCGTCCTGGGGCCACTGGTGCTGATGCTACCAACTATCGCGTCGGCGTTGCCGATACTCGGCGCGGCTTTCAGCGTTTTGCTTGGGCCGGTAGGCCTTGTCATCTTAGCCGTCGGCGCGGTCGTCGCGGCGGCTATTGCCTTGAAGAATAACTGGGAAGTCATCTGGAGAGGCATCAAGAGAGTGGCCGAGACGATGATAAACTTCATTATCGACAGGGTCAACTCTTTAATTCGTGTTATTAACCTCATCCCAGGCGTCAATATCGGTGAGATTGGTAAAGTCGGCACACAGACTCAAGCATTGTCCGACCGCACAAAAGAAATCATGGCGGCGAATCCAGACAGGTTTGCCGGCGGAGGTCTCATAACTGAACCGACAATGTTATCAAGTCTTCGGACTGGCCGGGCATACGGCATAGCCGGGGAATCTGGAGTCGAGACGATAACTCCAGGTGCCGGAGCTGGCGTGACAAACAATTTTGAAATAGCTCAGCTCGTCGTCCGTGAAGAAGCCGACGTCGAGAGAATTGCCCGGGAACTTTTCACAATGCAAAAAGCGAGATTGAGAGGGGTAGGAGCATAATGGCAAACAGTCTCAGCTATGATGGCAATGACCTGGCCGACTATAATCTGATTATATCCTCGCCAGGCGACAATAGATTGAATCAAATTGTGAGCCGTGTCCAGTTACAAGATAACGGATATCCCTTCAGGCCTCAGCGAGAACCGCGCCGGCTGGCCATCGACTTTCATGTGACCGGCACTTCGCGAGCTAATCTTGACAGCAATCTTGACAATATCAAGCGGCTACTGATTCAGCTCACGCCTCAGCAACTCATATTCGATTCGATAAGCACTCGATATTTTCTGGCCATTCTGGAGTCCTTTGATGGTCAATATCGGTCGCCGATTCACTTCAGAGGCGCGATGCAATTCATTTGCCCTGACCCTCTGGGATATAGCACAACAGAGACGACAAGCACTCACGCCATCGACGCGAACCCGAAGACTATCACTGAAGCCATCGGCGGAAGCGCTTTTCTCAAACCGACCTATGTTTTGACGGCCGGCGAGACGCTGAGTAGTGTCACTCTTCTTATCAATAACCTGACCACCATTGAAGAGCTGTCAATCGCTAGCCTCAGCATGACATCCGGCCAAGTCCTGACCATCGATACCGCTCTCTGGACGGTCACATTAGAAGGAGCGGCGCACATGAGCAACGTGACCGGCAAATTCCCCAGGCTCGAACCTCAGCTCACGAATAGCATCAAGCTAACAGCTTTTGGCACATTGGGAAGTATGGATATCATCTATCGGGAGGCCTATTTATAATGGAGGCGCATCATGGCTAACGAATTGAGACATGCTGATGTAATCTCCGGCAGAGTCCGAGAGAATGAATACGAACACATAAGCGAGCATATTCTGAATGACCAGGCAACAGGCGATATGGTTTATGCCAGTTCAGCTACGCAGCTTTCCGGTTTGCCGATAGGTTCGACTGGTGATTTCTTGACCGTGACGGCCGGAAAGCCAGCCTGGACTAATGCCTTTGCTGTCAGCATAGGCTTTGCCGATGATATCATCTTTACTCTTGGAGACGATGATGATATAGCTCTTGTGCTTCGTTCTACTATTTTGAACATCAATACACCTCTGGCAAATGTCCTCATTGGGACTCCAGTTACCCCAGCGATAGCGGCAAACTCGCTAATAATATCCGCTATCACAGCCGACGGCGATATCTTAATGGCTGGCAACGATGGAGGAAATTCAAAGGCTTTCTTATTCTTTGATGCCTCTACTCCAGACCTATATCTCTATCAAGTAGGCGGAACATGGACGGCTGGAGCTACGACTTGGACGATTCCAGCTCATACTCTAAGCGGCTCAATTACTGGTGGTTCACAGACTATGACTGGTATGGGAACTATCAATGGCTTGGCTATTACTGCCGACACAGGAGCAATTACTTCTGGTAGCTGGACAGCCACAGTTATCAGTCCTGTATATGGCGGAACAGGCGTAGCTAATAATGTAGCCTCTACGCTCACCATCACGGGGGCGTATGCCTTAACTCTGACAATCTCCAATACTACGGGGATAACACTTCCTACTTCTGGAACTCTGGCGACTCTTGCTGGAACTGAAGAACTGGATAACAAGACTCTTGACAGCTCAGTAGCTAAAGGCACATGGACAACCTCAGGAACTTGGACTATACCAGCAGTTACTCTTGGCGGAACTCTAACTCTCAATAGCCAAAACTTTGACGCTGGTGCTGGTAGTCTGCAAATTATTACTACTGGTGAACAGGTAGGGCTGAGTATTATAGGCACTATGACTAGCGACCAGAGCGTTGCTATGATATTCTACACAAACTCATCATCGCCTGCTGCTGAAGATATGGTAGCTAGGTTAGCTTTTAATGGCAATAAGACTGGTCCCACTCAATGGGGCTTTGCTGAGGAACGCATTCATATTGTAGGTTTGGGAGTAGGCACAGAAGAAGGTAGAATGGAATGGTGGGTTACTGTTTCTGGCTTCTTAAATAAAGCTATGACCCTCTCTGGTGTTGGACTGGCTTGGTTTGATGTCGGAGTTAATGTAGACGAATACTATCAAGTAGCAAGCACGCAGGTTGTCGGAGCAAGAGTAATTGACGCTCGGTGTGATGATGCCATCAATAGTGGAGACGCCACTACTGATGGCGTTATAGACGCCCTAAGAGATGCAATGATTTCTCACGGATTGATTGCAGCAACATAAAAAGTCTGGGAATAATGAAGCTGGACGGCATCGAGGCCTTCAAGCCGGTGGCCACTTATGCCATCATCATGGAGAGGCTGGAGGACTTGATAAAAGAAGAGAAGAAACAGCCCGAAAAACCATAGCCGGCCATTACCATAGGAGTGAGAGATGTCGTTTCCTGAAGTTTTTACATGGATATTTGATATATGGCTTTCGGCCGTCAAATATAAAATCGAGGTCCGAGATACTAGCGGAAACTTAATATCTATCCTCCAGAACGCTCACAGCATCCGCTATGATGAGGGCATCAATCAGGCGCCGACACTCAGCTTCAGCATACCGGCCGACGATACGAAAGAACAATATCTCGTCAAGGCAAATGAAATCTGGCTCATAAACTACGAGCCGGAAACTCCAGTGACGGTCAACAAATTCAGGCTGTCAAAGAGGATAGACCGCCGGGGAGATACCATCATCACAGCGATTGAGGCCGATGGTTTGCTGAACCAACTGGCCGACGAACAGCATATCGTAGAATACGAAGCTGACAGTCAGACGGTGACTCAAATCGTCACGGCCTTGCTTGCCCTTCAAGTATTGACGCCGGCAATCACCATCGGAACGATATCGCCGATTGACACTATCACCATGAAAGCCAGCACCGGCGACACTTTACTGAAGACACTCCTGAAGCTCAGAGACATGGTTGGCGGCTATGTCTACGTCGATAATGACCGAAAGCTCCAGTGGGATAGCTCGCTCGGCCAGGACGTTGGCCAGCAGATTCGTTATCAGAAGAATCTACTGGGAGTCACGAAAGAGACGGACTTTACCACCATTGCGAATCGTCTTTATGCCTACGGCTCAGGAAAGGGCGATGCCCGAATAAAACTGAGCGATGTCCAGGCGAATGACTACGTAGAAGACGGAACGAGTCAAGGCGAGTATGGCATCATGGTCAAGACCATCATCGACCGAAAGATAACCGATGCTACGGCCTTGCTTGCTTGGGCAACTCTGGAGCTGGCCGACCTCAAGGACCCGATTATAACTTACTCGGTCGAGAACACGGATTTGGCTGAGGCGGTCGAAGGTGGATTCGAGTTTGAAGCTATCACGCTCGGCTCTATTATTCAACTCATCGATGAGGACTTGGGCCTTGACGTCAGCGTCCACGTTGTCAAGATAAGCCATCGTGATTTGTTACATCCTGAGCATGTCCGTCTCGAAGTGACCACGATTGACTCGGCGAGCCCGCGCATCAGGACGAAGGATATTCTCGATGTCATCGGTAGCAACACTGAGGAAATATTGACAGAGCAAAAATTGCCACCATCTCCGACCGAAGAAAGCGAAGTGGTGTTTGTCATTGATGGTGGTGGAGCTACAATCGCGACCGGTGAGAAAGGTCATATCCCACTACCATTCGCCGGCGAAATAGTCAGCGCATCGATGGAGACCGACCAGACAGGAAGCATCGTGGTGGATATCTGGAAAGATACACGCGCCAACTTTCCGCCGACCGATGCCGACTCTATAACAGCCAGCGCTCCATTAACAATCTCCGCGGATGATAACGTCGAAGATACTACACTGACCGGCTGGACGACCGCTTTCAGTGAGGGAGATATCCTGGCTTATAATGTCGATTCAGTGACGACGGTTCAGAGGGTAACCATCACCTTGAGAGTCAGGAGGACTTAATGACCACTTTAATTGTTTCCTCAGATGACAAGACAAACTTTAATGGACAGGGCACGGTTCAAGACCCTGATGCCGTTTATGCTACGGCTCATGATGGTCCAGGTGAATTTGTAACGAACTATAACCAATATCATAATGTTGGGCAGCGATATACCGATGATGCCGGCTCTCCTTACCAGATATTCAGGTGTGTAATGCGGTTTGACCTTACTAATCTACCGGTTGGGACAACGATAACCAGTGCGGTCATGACCATATTAAGAGGCTCTCAATCCGTAACTCAATATCGGGATTGGAACTTTGTATTGATTGACGGTTCAGACTGCGCCGACCCTCTAGTGGCTGCCGACTATGGTGACTTACTCGATAATACTACTTCCTTGGGAGAAATCGCTATCTCGGCAACGTCCACATCTGCGGTCTTTGAAATAACCCTTAATGCAGCTGGTAGGGCTTTTCTCGAATCTAAGGCTGGTGGTGTAGCCGTTATTGCAGCTCGAAGTTCTGAGGATATAAGTTCCACCCCACCGCCGGATTATAATGCTGGCGAATATACCGAGATTAACTTTTCAATCATTACTGCTACCGAGGGAGAATATCCCTATATAACAATCATCTATCCGGGGTTAGCTCGTGGTTCACAAGCTCAAATAATCGGTTAAGGAGTGCGACATGAAATTCACATTGAAAATCGGCTATATTATCGGGAACTGGGAACACACATGGGGAGCCTCTCATACTCACGGCCTGGAGTTGATGATAGGCCTCAGAATTCTATAATTAGGAGGCCATCATGTCTGGTAAAGATATCCTCGAAGAAGCTGAATTCGAGAATCAGTTGACAGCTTTGGGCGATGACCAGCTCGGCTTGATAAAGTTCGTCGCAAGACAGCAGTTCGACACATGCAAGATTCTCATTGACCACGACAAAAGAATTAAGTCAGTCGAGAAGCAAAATAAGAAGCTCATGGGCGTCATAGGAAGTGGTGGAGCTATTCTGGGAACTGCTGTCACTGCGGTCTTAGATTATTTTGTCCGGCGAACATCGTAGAACCATCACCACAGCCCGCCAAATCGATATCTGGGTGCCTTGACGTCTCAGGCAATACAATCCCCCTACTGATGCCATAACAGGCTGACGTAGGGGGTTCTTTTTGTTTGTAAAAATACTTTGAAAATAAGCGATAAAAGGGCTTGACAAGGGCGTAAAATAGGTATATACTTTAATCAGTAAGGTTAAGAAGGAGGCACACAGAAATGACAAACCAACAAATGGCAGAGAGGGCAACCAGAATAGAAAGGGAACTAGAAGAGAATCTATGGAGAGACCAACCTATTACAGCAACCGATTGCGAGACTTGTGTTTTACAAAAGGATTGCGAGAGGATAAACGGGCTGAATGAAGATATGAGCAACAACGTTAATGGATGCCTAATCTAAAATAGTAAGGGCGGGCTAACTACCCGCCCGAAGGAAGGAGGTCAAATGAACGAAGTCAGGGAACTCAGGGACAAGCTCATGTATAATCAGCAGGAGTTTGCCGATGTCATGGCTGTTGACAAGGGGACTGTATCCCGATGGGAACGTGGGAAGCAGCGGCCAAAGGCAGTCCATCAGAGGCGAATGGCCAGGCTATCAAAGAAGGCTA
>Ga0180007_10005989_pt1 | contig 12048 bp, 5 predicted proteins | sample MM_PC_MetaG_FD_121122 | JGI IMG/M metagenome (GOLD analysis project Ga0180007, IMG submission 121122) | Groundwater microbial communities from the Aspo Hard Rock Laboratory (HRL) deep subsurface site, Sweden - MM_PC_MetaG | ecosystem: Environmental > Aquatic > Deep subsurface > Groundwater...
AAACAGCGGCTAACCGATCATTTCCATGGAAAATCTAAAGCCACAGCCCCCCGAAGACCGTTTAGGCTAATATACTGTGAATACTTCTATTCTAAAAAAGATGCCCTACGAAGAGAAAAATACTTAAAAACTACGGCAGGTAAAAAAGGGCTAAAACTTATATTACGAGAATCGCTAAAAAGCACAGCACAACGTAACACACAGCCAGATAAAACTAGCGAAAACTGACCAAGGGAAGTTTTTGTGTAGTTGCTTCTGGCCCTGCCTGTCGGCAGGCAGACCTGTACCGTTCCGCCAAAGGCGGATCTGGTGCACGGGCCGCGCTTAGCGTGCTGGCCGTTCAGAGAATGGATGTTCTATGTGAAAACAGGCACTTAGTATTAAGTACCCTTAGTATAAGTATAAATCATTTCTTTGTCATATTTGTTATTAAAATACAGTGTTAATTATGAATTAAAGCTAGGCGTAAGTAATGATGTGAATGGATTAGTGAAGGATGGCAGTGTTTTTAAACACAGATTTCAGTTTTATGTTTCTGTCAATACCTTTTTATGATAGAATCAAGCCACGTTATGCCTTCTAATCTTAGCTTTATCACAAACGAAAAAGACCAGAACCTCCTCTCAAGATTTAAAGTTTTAATTAAAGATACCCGATTCTTTGATGCCCTTGTGGGCTACTTCTATACTAGTGGTTTTCACAGCCTTTATGAGTCTTTAGAGAAAACAGAGAAAATTAGGATTCTCATTGGTATTAGCACCAATATAGAAACGGCTGATCTGATTCAAGAGGCCTCGCAGTTAGAGCTAGCCTTTTCACACACGGAAACAAAAACTCATTTTTCCAAAATGATAATGCAGGAAATGGCACTTTCAAAAGACGAGTCCCTTGTTGAAAAAGGTGTTTATAAGTTTCTAGAATGGCTGCAGTCTGGCAAGCTTGAAATAAAAGCTTATCCTACCGAAAATTTACACGCCAAGCTCTACATTATGAGTTTTAGAGAAGGTGATCGAGATGTAGGCAGAGTTATTACTGGGTCAAGCAATTTTACCAAAAGCGGACTGATAGATAATTTAGAATTCAATGTGGAACTTAGCCGACCGGAAGATTATCAATTTGCTAAAGAAAAATTTGATAATCTCTGGGATTCGGCTGTTGACGTCAGCAATGAATATACGGAAACAATTCAAACCCGCACTTGGTTAAATAACACCATTAAGCCTTATGAACTTTATCTCAAATTCCTCTATGAATACTTCAAAGCCGATCTCAGTCAAAGCGAGGACCTTTTATACAAATATCTTCCGGATAATTTCAAAAAACTTGAATATCAAGAGCAAGCTGTCCTGAACGCCAAGAAAATACTTGACGAATATGGCGGCGTTTTCATATCCGATGTTGTTGGTACTGGTAAAACATATGTTGCCGCGATGCTGGCACAACAGATAGAAGGGAGAAATCTAATAATCGCACCACCTGCTCTCTTAGATGAGAAAAATCCTGGTTCGTGGAAAAACGTTTTCAATGCCTTTAACGAGCCTTACTATTCTGAATCAATTGGTTCATTGGATAATCTTCTTGCCCGTGGGACTGACGATTTTAAAAATGTTTTTATAGATGAGTCACATCGTTTCAGAAACGAAAGCACGGCTACCTACGATAAATTGAAGCAAATCTGCTGGGGTAAACGAGTCATTCTAGTTACCGCTACCCCTCTAAATAACACTCCCAGAGATATCCTCAGTCAGATTAAGCTATTTCAGAAGTCAAAGAAAAGTACCATTCCGGGACTTCCGAATTTGGAGCAATTCTTTACTAGTATGGAAAGTAGGCTGCGTGGACTAAATCGACAAGATGATTACGAAGAGTATATGAAAGTGGTGCAGCAAAACGCTCGCGAGATTAGGGAAAAAGTGATTAAGCACCTGATGGTTAGACGAACCAGAGGCGAAATTGAGAAATACTTTGGCAAAGACTTAAAAAAACAAGGACTAAAATTCCCTGAAGTGGCTGTTCCTCAACCAATTTTCTACCAGTTAAACAAAGAGGAAGACGCCATCTTTGGCCGTACTGTAGAGTTAATTGCTCGTGAATTTACCTACTCACGATACATGCCTATGACTTATTACGAAGGCAAAGAGGGGCAAGTTGAGGAGCAGGGCCAAAAAAATATGGGACGGTTCATGAAGATCCTGCTTATTAAACGGCTTGAGAGTAGTTTTTATGCTTTCCGTCAAAGCATTAAACGCTTTCTATATTCATATGAACAATTTCTTAGTGAGTACGAGAGTGGGAATGTTTATGTTAGTAAAGGATATATCAATAAGATTTTTGAGTTAATGGAAAATGATGATGACGAAGCTATTCAAAAGCTGATTGATGAGGACAAGGCCAGAAGATACAACGCCAAGGACTTTAATCCGCAACTTAGAACTGATCTTGAGAACGATATGGCTATTCTACGGGAAATCCAACAAATGTGGAACAAAATTAGTCGCGATCCTAAAATATTGGAATTTGTCAATCAATTAAAGTCCATTAAAGAATTTGAGAAGAACAAACTCATCATCTTTACCGAATCTAAAGAAACAGCCGAGTATTTACAAAAGAATCTGGAAGAACATTTACCTGGGCAAACGCTTATTTTTACCGGCGGTTCAAGTTCGGCAACCAGAGAGCTAGTCATTGATAACTTTGATGCCAATGCGAGATTTAAGAAAGATGATTATCGTATCCTAATTTCTACTGAAGTACTATCCGAAGGCGTAAATCTGCATCAATCTAATGTGGTTATCAATTATGATCTCCCCTGGAATCCTACTCGTTTGATGCAAAGAGCGGGCCGTATTAATCGGGTGGATACTGATTTTGAAAAGATCTACACTTTCAATTTCTTTCCTACACAACAGGCAAATAATCAGATACAGCTTAAGGAAGCCGCAGAATATAAAATCCGGATGTTTATTGAAATGTTAGGCAATGACGCCAGATTACTCACCGAAGGTGAAGAAATTAAATCTTTTGATCTTTTTGAGCAATTAACAAGAAAAGAAACAATTACCGGAGAAGGAGAAGATGAAGAAAGCGAGCTTAAATATCTACAGATCATCAAGGATATCCGAAATGATGATACCGATCTTTTTGAAAAGATTAAAAAACTACCCCAAAAAGCCAGAACGGCACGTTTAATGGAACGCGAAAATGAGGCTTTACTTTCCTACATGCGTAAAGGTCGATTAGAAAAGTTTTATTTAACTGACAAGGACCAGACTCAAGAATTGGACTTTTTAACTACAGCTAACCTTATGGAGATTGCTCCTAATACTCCAAGAGAGAAAATTGGCAATCAATACTACGACTTTCTGACTAAAAACAAGGAAGAATTTACATTCTCAACTACTGACGAAGCGGAACCTACGAAGAAGAAAGGTGGTAAGGATAACTCAAGAACAATTCTACAAATCTTAAACACCAAACAAATTAAATACTTCAAGGGTTTTACTGAAGAACAAGAAGAATACCTTAGAGATACTGTCCGCTTGTTACAAGAAGGGGTTCTTTCAAAGCAAGCAGTAAAAAACCTAGCTAAAGAACTTGAGCATGAGTTAAACGAAATTTACCAAAACCCATTAAGGTTAATTGCTGTATTAAAGAAAAATATTCCTGATGAGTTTTATAAAGAAACCATGGCCGAAAGCGCCGCTCAAACTCAAGGGCCAAGAGAAGTAATTCTATCTGAGTATTTTGTCACGAATGAATAATTATGCAAAAAGATGCCGCCATACAGCTTCTAAATAACACTTTCAATAATTCTTTTGATCAGAAGCGCTATTCCTATTTAATTAAGAACCTCTTTAAAAATATTAAAGAAGCCCCTTTTACCTATAGAGGTAATACCATTCCCAAAGCTTACCAAGATCAAATAAGAACTCTTTCCCGAGTTGGCAAGTTTAAGGATGCGGACGGTAACCTTATTGATATTCTTTATGTTCAGCTGGAAAAAGAAACCTCGTTAGAACGAGCCCGAACCATGCAGCGAAATTTAATTGCTTGGTATCTGAATGGCAGTCGGGGTGATATGCTCAAAGATGCGGCGATTGTCGCCTTTACTTCTCCTAATCAAGGCGACTGGCGTTTCTCATTAGTAAAGATGGATTATGAATTGAAACTGCAAGATTCGGGCAAAGTTAAGGTAGGGAGAGAGCTTACGCCAGCTCGCCGTTGGTCATTTTTAGTTGGAAGTAACGAAAATACCCATACGGCCCGCAAGCAGTTATTGCCTCTACTTACAACAGAAGAAGAATTAACGTTAAAAGACTTAGAAAAGGCATTTGACATTGAAGTTGTTACCAAGGAATTTTTTGGAAAATACCGGGAATTGTACCAGCGCACCAAAGATGCTTTAGACGCCATTGCGTCGGAAAATAAAACAGTTAGAAAAGATTTTGAGCAAAAGGGTGTTGATACTGACGATTTTGCGAAAAAACTGCTGGGGCAAATTGTTTTTCTCTACTTCTTACAAAAGAAGGGTTGGTTTGGCGTGGAACGCGATGCAGAATGGGGTATCGGCCCAAAAAACTTTCTGCGTCAGCTTTTTGAAGGGAAATTAGCTGAATATGACAATTTCTTTAACCGAATTTTAGAGCCTCTTTTTTATGAGGCATTAGCAGTAGAACGAACAGATGACTACTACAGTCAGTTTAATTGCAAGATCCCTTTCTTAAACGGCGGTTTGTTTGATCCGATATTTAACTATGACTGGATCCACACCGATATTAATCTTCCCAATGAACTGTTTTCGAATAGCGAGAAAACAAAAGAAGGCGATAAGGGAACGGGCATTTTAGATGTTTTTGATCGTTATAATTTCACGGTTAAAGAAGACGAGCCCTTGGAAAAAGAAGTTGCCATTGACCCGGAAATGCTAGGTAAGGTCTTTGAAAACCTGTTAGAGGTTAAAGATCGTAAATCCAAAGGCACTTACTATACTCCCCGAGAGATTGTCCATTATATGTGTCAGGAAAGTTTAATTAATTATTTAACCACCGAGCTGACTATGCAAGCTTCGGGTAATGTCAGAAACCTAATAGAAGATATCCGCACTCTAATCCAATACGGCGAAACCTTTGTTGAGAATGAAGAGCAGGTACAAAAGCAAGGTAAAGAAACAGAAACTTATTCGCACCAGATTCCGGCAATCATTCGCCAAAACGCAAATTTTATTGATGAAAAACTGGCAAATATAAAAGTATGCGATCCCGCCGTAGGCTCGGGCGCATTCCCGGTGGGAATGATGAAGGAAATTGTTGGCGCCCGGAGGGCATTAACACCTTATGTTAACAATGGAGATCGCTCTACCTATCAATTCAAACGCCATGCGATTCAAAACTCGCTTTATGGAGTTGATATTGATCCCGGAGCAGTAGAAATTGCCAAACTGCGCCTTTGGCTCTCTTTAATTGTTGACGAAGAAAGCCGCCATACCATTCGCGCACTGCCTAACCTGGATTACAAAATCATGCAGGGAAACAGCCTAATCGAACTTATTTCATACACTAAAACACATGACCAGAAAAGGACCGAGCTTGTCAGCGACTTGGAGAAATTAAAGGGTGAATTGTTTGATTCTGCCTCAACTAGGGCAAAAAATCAGAAACGGGAAAAAATAGATACCCTCTCAAAAGCACTTTTTGAATATGACAGAAATAGAAAGATTACCTCTTTGGAACAAAAAATCCGGGCTATAAAGTCGCAAGGCAAGTTATTCGAAGATGAAAAAAGTAAGCGAGAAGATGCAAAGAGAGTTGACGAATGGCAGGCTGAGATTAAGAAGGTAAAAAAGCTTAAGATACCGGGCCCAACAGATCATTTTGAATGGCACATTGTTTTTTCTGAGGTTTTTCAACAAAAGGGCGGCTTCGATGTAGTTATTGCTAATCCGCCGTATGTCAAAGAATATGTCAATCGAGCTGCTTTCGATGGCTTGCGAGATTTGGAATATTATCAAGGCAAGATGGATTTATGGTATATGTTTGCGTGCATAGGAATCGATGCATTGAAATGTAATGGTGTTTTGACATTTATTGCACAAAACAATTGGGTTACGAGTTATGGAGCCTCAAAAATGAGAAACAAAGTCATTCAGGACACCCAAATTCTTACTCTTATTGATTTTGGCTCATTCAGAATTTTTGATGCCGGTATTCAAACAATGGTAATGCTGTTCAAAAAAAACTTTGACTTAAAAAAATATATGATTGATTATCGGAGATTACGTGGAGACGACCTCGAAATTGATAACGTTGTTGCTCTTCTGAATAGATCTGCGACTTCCAAGGCGGAGTATCTAAACCCAAGAATCCAGAGAGGTCAATTCGTAGACAAGCCCCTTATATTTAATGCACCTGAAACTCAGAGTATCCTCGATAAAATTTCAGACAGGTCTAATTTTTCTCTAGACCCCAAAAAAGAAGTTGCTCAGGGAATAGTGCCCAACCCAGACATTATTGGAACGTCAAATTTAAAAAGGATTCCAAAACATAAAAGAACGAAGTGCGACATCAAAAATGGCGATGGGGTTTTTGTTTTACCAAAGGGTTTTCTAAAGAAGCTTAATAATTACGAAAAAAGACTACTTAAACCACTTTATGAACCAAGTGATTTAGCTAGGTATTTTATAAAAAAAGTACCTGACAAAGAAATAATCTACAGCACAAAGTCAGATGATAAGAAACGGATGCCGAATCTATTATGGCACTTAAAAAAATTCAGAGAAATAATGGACGATAGACGAGAAAACAAAAATGGTCGAATCGATTATTATCATCTGCACTGGCCTAGGGAAGAAAGTTACTTCATCTCAGGTCCAAAAATCTTAGCAATTAGAAAATGTGCCAAACCTTCATTTACATATACCGAGAAATCTGCGTATGTGATGATGGCTATGAATGTTATCAGGACAAAACGATTATCTCTCAAATATCTTGTTGGTGTCCTGAATTCGAGATTAATTGAATTTTGGTTAAAACATAAGGGGAAAATGCAAGGGACAAACTTCCAAATTGATAAGGAGCCACTTATTAATCTCCCTCTCGTTAAACCAAATCCAGAGATACAAAAACAATTCATTAACTTAGTCAATAAAATTCTTGCGGTTACCAAAGACGACGACTATTTGGAAAATTCCACCAAGCAAGCTAAAGTCAAAAGATACGAACAACAAATCGACCAGATGATTTATAAACTCTACGGCCTCACAGCAGAGGAAATTGAAATTATTGAAAGAACCTAAATATGCAACAACCAATCGATATAAGATCTCAAATTGAAAAATTATTAGAAAATGACTTGAGAGATAAGATTTGCAAACCTCTTTTGTGCGCATTGGAAGTATCTTATGTTAAAAAGTATCACGGCTCGAGAGAAGAGGGAAAAGACCTTTATTTTGCATATGAAAGCCCATTTGGAGATTTCAAACATTCTTGCCTTTTTATTAAAGCAGGTGAAATAAAAATGAGCGGTCGTAATGATCCAAGATTAATGCAACCGAAAATGCAACAAGCAATCTGTACCCCTTTTACGAGTCCTATTGATAATCACACTCAAATTTTCATAGAGGAATTTTATCTTCTATGTAATGGAGAGATTAACATCAATGCGCGAGAATATTTACGTACCATTTTTGAGCGGAGACAATTTCCAAATTATAAAGTTTACGATATTGATTCTTTAGTCTTAATTATTAAGAGAATAATTGCAAAGTACGCTGAAAAAATTGATCGAAGTTATGTATTCTCAGTTGATACGTTTACAGGTTTTTGTAACAAAATTGTTAAATATAATGAACAATTTAGGCCTACGGAAATTTCATATGGGATGTACCTAGCGGATCAAATATGACTAAACAAGGACAGCTAACACAAAAAGGGATTAATGCACAAAACTGGGCAGCAATGTCTTTGTTTTTGCAGCATGTAACTCGGTCAAACTTTAGTTACATCGGTTTTGAAGGCGAGAAACTTGAAGATTTTCATTTGGTCTTTGCAGATGGAAGAAAAGTAATCTGTGAATCAAAAGCTGGTGTTATTAATTTATCTGATATTAGGGGTATTCTAGACAAAATTATTAAACATGCTCAAGTTACAGACCAAGATGAAATTCTAATAGTTTGTAAAAGTGTTAACAAGAGAGCAAAAAATTTAGTTGAAAACTTCAAGTACTTTACAGATAGGATTAAAAGAGAATTGAAGAGTAAGAAACATAAATATGAAGATAGACACTTAAAGTTACTGCCGCAACTTAGATTTTGGGAAGTAAGTCAAGATATAAACAGGCAAGCAGTTGAGAAATTAATGGCGAGAGTTTTAAGCTATCCTGAGCCGTTCTGGATTCCTATACATAAACTAAGACGGCTTACAAAAAGCTTAGTTGAGGATACAGTCTACAAAGGGTCTCAGGAAGGAGAAACCTTAACAAGAGACGATTTTCTAAGTCTGCTAAAGAATGAAAAGATTCGAATATTAGAAGATGACGGCTATAACTACGAAGATGTTAAACAGACTAATGAGAAGGATGTTAAAGACATAATTAAATCAATAAAGTCACGGAGTAAAAAGCTAAATGTCAACAACGAATTAACAATGCTGTACGCGAACCCCTCAATTCATCATTTCACTTTGTTAAAACTAGAGAATGAAAAGAAACTAAATTTATCTGATTGGGGAAACCTGTGGGAGGCTACATATCAAAGTGCCTTTTCAATAGAACTTTTTAAAATATTTACTAACAACATTAAGACAAAAGATAATCAACAATTTGCGCTTGACTTTGTCCTTGAAAAGCTTGGCGGACCAACTAATTACTTTAGAGAAGAGTTTATTAAATATGACATTGTAAAGCTTTGTAACGAGATCCTAAAGATAAGTCCCTCCTTAGAAGTTAAGGTTTTTGAGGTTATAAAGAAAGTTTATGAGCATTCAATAGATAGATTCCTTTATGTCAAAAGAAGAAGCGATGACAGTTGGGAAAGGGAAAGGGTAGCTGAATTGCTGGAAGAGCTTTACAAAAAGAGCAAAAACAAAGACCTTAAACAAGAGATTATTAACTATATCGTCAGTAATTTCAATCTTGTTGAAGATGATGGTCAATTCTGGCACTATACACCGCCCAGCGTTTTCAGAATTTTGAGAAAATTTGTTTCTCATGACCCGGAAAATATAGTACCGTGGTTCACCAAAAAATGTATTGAACAATACGGCAAATTTTACAAAACATTTAGCAAGAAACTTGCGTTTAGCGGCTGGGAATACTCGGGAAGTAGCATATCACAGACCGGGAATTCCTTTTCTATTGCCGACCGTCACTTTGTAACCCAAGTTTTAACACCAGCATTGAGAAAATTATATAACTCTAATAATGAAGAAGGGTTAAACTTTATCCAAGAATATTGCCTCTCGAAAGTTAACAAGGACAAACCGGATTTCTTAAATCGTGCCGCACTACCAATTCTGCTTGATGAATACCGAGATGGTGTATATAGCAAGGAAATATTCGAAATTCTCAAAGCTTTTGTTGAGATGAGAAAAGGCATTCCTTGGAAAAATGATCTTGTTTTTCAGGCGCTAAACACAGATGACTTTACCGATGAGCAGAAATGGCGATTGATTGAAATATCTCTTGACGAATTTGACAGCTTGCCGACAAATGTTTTTGTAGAAAAGATAGTATTTAATATTGCTTCAAAACCTTCTTCTAAGCTGGTAGAAAGGGCTGGAGATGTAATTACCAGTTGGATTCAGAATCCAAAATATAATGCTATGCATACAATCGGTTCCTACGAGCCAATGGATGGCCTTGGGCAACTCTTAGAAAATAATTTTGATAAAGCTGTTAATCTACTAAAGTCTTATCTATCAAGCGATCATTTTATAAATAAATTGGTTGATTTCGATGCATACGATGCAGCCAAAACTGTAGCCACGGTAATTGATAAAAATCTTGACAAGGGATTAAACCTTCTAGAGTCAATTTATTCATACGGCAATTTGTCAAAAAACCAGCAAATAGCTCTTTGTAGCGGAATTAGTGATATCTCCGACGATAAATCCGAAAGACTTCTACAAGTCTTTAATAAGTTTTTGAAGCCTAAACTAATTGAATTACTTGGAGATCGTGTAGATGTTGAAAAACTTAAAGATATTGACCCAATCGAAAGGAAAATTAGCTATCGTCATGCTCGTGAGTCTCTAGTCCAATTTGCTGAGAAATTAGCTAAAGTTGCCAAAAAAGAATATCTCGATGCCGCCCTGTGGTTAGTCAAGGTTTTTGTTCATGACAGCGATCCTCCAAAAGATGGCTCTAACTACCCAGACGATCCTAAAGGTGAATTCAATAAACACCAGAACATAATTGGTGGAGAAGATGATCATTCAATTCAGACAATTAGAGGATATTGCTGCTGGGTAATACAAAAGTTGGTCATACCAAGGAATCCTCAGACAACCGAACAAACCCGAGCTATCATTAAGGAACTGTTACCAACACTCAGGGATCTTGCCTTTGACGGCAATTACTACGTAAGGGTTGAAAGTTGTATTCCACTGATTGAGTTAGTCAAAAACCGTCACACACACCTACCAGACAAGCCAAAGGAGAGATTTGTTTCTGAAGCAATTGCAGAAAATATCGAAAAAATACCCTTTGATATGCTTTATAATCCCAAAAATCTGAAACTTAAAGCGGTGATGAAAAATCTGGCAATGGTTTTCTCTTATATAAGAACTTTGGGAACAAAAGACGCCAAGAAGGTGCTAGAAACTTTTCTTAACTCAGAATACGATGAAGTTACTACCGAGATAACCCCATTATTGATTTTCTATGCCTTATTTAGAAAAGATGCATATAAAGATTGGCAGTGGGAAAAACTTGATAAATTTGAGCATACCAAGCTTGAAAAACTCTTTGAGGAGCAACTTTCAAAAGGCAGTCCGGTACTCAAAGCTAAACTTGCCTGGCAACTCGAGCGATTACCAGATGAGATTAAAAATATCCCCGAAGATAAAAGAACATTAGGTGTTACAGACACCGTTAAACTTTCCGCTAAGTATCTACTTAAGCTTACCAAAAAATATGACCATGATGTTTTTAACCATATCTACCGGTTTATTGAAGAAAATATCGGTGATTACTTTGATATATGTCTTGAACTTTGGACTAAATGTATTGAAATAGAATCAAAATATTTCAAGGAGAACTGGGCGGAAGAAAAACTACACGAGATGTATTGGTGGCCATTTTTCTATAACGGAAAGATCTTAGCTAATATCTTGGAAAATAAAGACACGAATGAGTATCTGAAGTGGTTTAAAATTCTTGCTCAATATCCAGTTAATGTCTTGATCGCTAATGATCTTGATGTGGCCGTTAAAAAACTAGTCGATATTAAAGATAAAAGGTATAAAAAAGAAGTAGAGTATTTGTTTGATCTACTCATTAAGAGAAATCCTGAGTATTATGAATTTAAGCAAAGATGGCTTAAAAAAGACATTTAAGCACAATAATTAGTATGGCAATCGTAATCACTAAAAACGGGAAAAAACGCCCAACTTCTTAATAAAACCAGCTTTCAACAGGAAAGTGAGCTGCAGGAATACATCCATGAAAATCCCGAAAGCATTCCTTTGTATGAAATAAACGAAGATGTCCGACTGCTAGTATTGGCTCGGGAGTTTAATACCAATAGCGGACCGCTTGATGCTGTTGGTATTGATAAAGAGGGCGAAATTTATCTTATTGAAACTAAGCTCTACAAAAACGCTGATAAACGAAAGGTTGTTGCTCAAGTATTAGATTATGGTGCCGCCCTTTGGGCGCACTTCAGAAAACCTGATGAATTCCTAACTGAACTGGCAAATCATATTACCAGTTAAATACGAAGGGACCGTCCCTCCATATGGCTATGCACCAGCCCAAAATGGCCCTGCTCGTTACATGCAGCACAACGACATTGTGCTACAACATATAATGGAAAAGTACACAATACGCCCTCGA
>Ga0180007_10005990_pt1 | contig 12048 bp, 4 predicted proteins | sample MM_PC_MetaG_FD_121122 | JGI IMG/M metagenome (GOLD analysis project Ga0180007, IMG submission 121122) | Groundwater microbial communities from the Aspo Hard Rock Laboratory (HRL) deep subsurface site, Sweden - MM_PC_MetaG | ecosystem: Environmental > Aquatic > Deep subsurface > Groundwater...
TTAACTTGTAGCAGTCATACCTGGTTTATTAGAACTTATGATAATAATGATAATTATACTGATTCTAATACTTTTAATTTAAGCAGGATTTGTGGAGTTGGGTTAATAGATGAAGATTATGAATTTTTTTCAGATAATCAGCAGTCACAACCACCAGAGTCTGCAAATGGTTTTGTTGAACAAGAACAGTTAGATATACCTGTAAAAGAAACTCAGTTAGAGAAATCAGATCCTTCTAACCTTCAATCCAAAATTACCATAAATAAAAATCTTAAATTAGGTGATAAGGATGATGAAGTGATTAAATTAAAGATTATTCTTAAACAGCTGGATTTATTAGATAGCAGTATTCTAGCTACTGATTACTTTGATCAAATTACTGAAGCAGCAGTTAAAGTTTTTCAAAGATCAGTTAGTATTAATCCCATAGGCGTAGTAGGGCCTAGAACCAGAAAAGCCCTGGATAATCAAGAATTTATTACCAATAAAGATTATCAGTTTACTCAAGATCTAGAATATAATGATCAGGGAGAAGAAGTAAAACAATTACAAACCAGACTAAGAGACCAGGCTTTTTTCCCTTATTGGGTTAAAAGCACTAGTTGGTTTAATTTTATTACTAAACAGGCCGTTGAATTATTTCAAAAATTTCATAATCTTATACCCACAGGCATTATTGAATCTTTAACTAGAGAAAAGTTGAATCAAAACAATAAATAAGCAGGTATTGTCAGAGAATCTACCAGAGCTTGAATAAAAAGACAATATATTTTATAATTTAAGTGTTGTTATTAACATAAATTTTAAAGTTATTTAGGTAATTATATTAAAAAAATCGCTAAAATATTAACAAACATAAAGTATGAAACAAACGGCACATTATTTATTAAGAAAATGCACTTTTTTTGGTATTTTGGGCTTTATCATATTATTAGTTGTGGGTGTAGGAACCGTTGCTTATGTGTATGCCTCTTCTACTTCTGAAGTTAATCAGGAAATTACCGCAGGAACTTTAACTACAGATATTCGTAGTGACAGCACCACTCCTGTAGCCAGCCCTTATGTGGGAATGTCTACCAAGACTTTTTCTTACACCTGTTTATCTGGTGGTAGTGCTTCAACCGGAACCTTTGGTAGTAGTACAGAAAGAATTTATATTGATAATCCTGATGCAGCTGATAATGGTTGGACTTTAACAGTATCTACCAGCTCAACTGCTTATTGGGCAAGTAGTGCTAGTAGTACCCTGACTTTTGATTTTAATGATACTGGTGGTTCTGGTTGTACTGATGGCGGTGATGGTGATAGTATAGCAGGACAAATGACTGTTGATCCTTCTGGAGGTAGTATAACTGCTGATTGCGGAAGTTGTGGTACGGGTAATTTGTCTTTAGGTTCTTCAACGGGCTTTAATGAGGGAGCAACTGATACCATCACTTTATTAACTGCTGCAGCAGATTCTGATGATATTGGACGGTGGTATCTTACTGATGTTAGTGTTAGTCAAACTATTCCTGCTGAACAAGCAGCTACAAATTACAGTTTTTATATGACTGTTACTATTACTGCTTCTTAAATTATACTAAAACAATTCAATAACTGGTTTAAATGACAGTTAATTCATTTATGTTTAGAAAAGGTCATAGATTATTTAAATTTATCAAAATTGTTTTTAGACAATTATTTTTTAGTTTTATTACAATTTTATTTTTCTTTTCCGTAATTAATCCGCCATCAGTCTTATCCGTGGAATATGGTGGCATTGGAGGTAGACCAGCTTTTCCTAGGTCAGATAATCCTCGGACCGAGTCAATTTTTGTACATACAGTAAATCCAGGAGACGCTGTTCAGGAAGGGGTGAAAGTAATAAATAATACAGCTGAAACAAAAATTTTAATGGTTTATGCTGTAGATTCTGTTGTTTCTTCTGGTGGGGCTTTTGCTTGTGGTCAGTTAGGAGATCCGATGAAAGGCGTGGGTAACTGGATTACTTTAGAAAAAGGAGAAGTAACTTTAGGTTCATTAAAAAGCGAAGTGGTTCCTTTTTCTATTCAAATTCCTGCTAAGGTCAGTGTAGGAGAACACAATGGTTGCATTGTTGTTCAAGAAAAGAAAAAAGACACTGATTCTAAAGATTCGGGCAGTGGCGTTTCTTTAACTTTCCGTACTGGTTTAAGAGTAGCTTTAATGGTGCCAGGAGAAATTGAGAGAAAATTACAAATTGCCGGTTTTGAAATCTTACCAAAGAAAAACGGGAATTTAAATCTTCATCCTAGGGTTAGAAATTTAGGTAATGTTTCTATTGATACAGAAGTAAAAGTAGTGACCAGTTATTTTTTTGGATCAGAACTAGGAAGACACGGCGGACAATTTCCAATCTTACGAGATGAGACTTCAGAATGGAATTTTGAATTAAAAAAACCGTTTTGGGGCGGCTGGTACAAAGCTGTTTTAGCCGTTACTTATGATGAAAATCCAGAAGCGGGCGTAGGAATAAAAAGTGGTAAATCCCTAACTACTTTAACAGGATCAACAGTGTGGTTTTTTAGTTTTCCCACTACCAAGGGATTAGTTGTTGAAATTGTTGTTTTATTAATAATAATTAGTGTGATTTTTTGGTTATGGTTGGCTGCAATGCGTAAGAGGTGGATTAAGCGTGAATGGGTTTTTTATGATATTCAAACAGGAGATGATGTAAAATCTCTGGCCGAAAAAAATAAAGCATCATGGAAGATTTTGGTTAAGGCAAATAAACTCAAGCCGCCTTACACTTTGTCACCGGGGCAAAGGATTAAAATTCCACCATCTGATTCAGAAACAAAATAAGAAATCATAAGGCGGAGATAATAAGGTAGTTATTCTGATTTTTTGGAAAGTTATTAATTGATATTTTTTTCTTTCGGGCAATTATGAGTTTTAAAACCAAGAAAAATAAAATTATTCAGGATATTTTTTGGGGGGTCAGCCAAACATACTATAAATTTAAAAAAATACAGTATTATCAATTCTTTCCTCGTTTTATAATAATAATGATAGTGGGTTTGGCAGTTTTTGCCTTTCTTTTTTTTAATTTAAAAACCAAAGCAGAAGTGGCATATTTTTATCCTTCAACCTGTTTAGGTAACTGGTTAAATCCAGATCAAGCTATTGGTAAACCTAATTTGGATTTTGTAGCTGATTCTTCACAATTTAATGAGAGCAATTCTGCTATTTTTGATGGCGGAGAAAAACAAATTTTTTGCAGTGGATTCCAAGGGGAGATTCCAGAGGATTCAGAGATAAATCAGATTAAATTAAATTTGGTCTGGGCGCTTTCTCAAAAGAATGAAATAATTGATCAAGATTCTACAGGAAATATTATAGAAAAAAATATCAGAATCATTCCTCAACAAAGCAGTATTTCTTCAGATGATGGACAGAGTAAAGAAGATGAAGTTGATCAGGAAAAAGACGATGAGGATTTTTCTGATTTTTCAAAAGAAGATAAAGAGGAAAAAGATAGTGAGCAAGACGCTGGAGATATATTACCATCTGATTCTTCCGACAATAATCAGAGTGGTGAGATAGAAGATGAGCAGGAAGAAGCCGAAAATAATGAACAAGATACCAAAGAACAGGAGCAAACACCAACATCATTTTTACCAAGATTTATTAATTTAGTTTTAGCACAGGAGTCAACAGAACAAACAACTACAACCACCGAACCAGTTTTAGAAGAGGATTCAGACATAGAGATGGGAGAGCAAGATACTGATTCTCAAGGAGAGGAGGACCAGCAGGATTTAGATATTGAAAAGCAAGAAGAGGATTCAGAAACAGGTGAAGTTTCAACATCATCTAAAGAAATCTTTCCAGAAGTTTTTGAAGAAGATAAAATTTCGCAAGGTTGGCAAGAACCAAATTTGGCTGTTTTAGAACCGATTTTCATTGATTCTTCTTTTGAAAATGATACTAAAGATAAAATCCTTAAAGAGGAAGAGGATAAAGAAAATATTTTTGAAATTAAATATTCCTTAGATGGAGCATTATGGCAAAGTTTAATCTTTGTTAATAAGTATAATTTTAAGGATGATATTTATTTACCCTTTTATTCAATAGAAGATTTAACAAAAGTTCAAATTTCCATAGAATCACAAGCAATAAAAGACAAAAACATTTTAGTTTTTTTAGATGGTCTGGCTTTAGAAGTCGAATATGAAGTAGAAGAATTATTACAGCCGGAAATAGAGCAGCAAGTACCTCCCCCGGCTATTTCAGGGGTTTATGAAGACATCTTTCCTTTTTTAGTGGAAGGGGATTGGCAGAGATTAGAAAATGCGCTTAACCGTGATTTACCACTTTCTGGTTCTTGGGAAAGGTTTTCTTTTGAAGATTCTGCTTATCTTGAGGAAAATTTTGAGATTGATTTAGAGGAGGAAAAGGAAGAAGATAGTTTGGATGAGATAGTCTTAAATTTTCAAGAACAACAGGTTAATAAAAATTCTTTTGCTGGCAGGACTTATAAAAAACTTTCTAAAGATTATAAGGGTAGTATGGTTTTTTGGAATTTTACCAGCCCTAACGTTAATAAGAATTTTTATGGTGCTTATTTACAGCTTTCTTTGGCAGCTAAAAATAATAACTTTGGCGAAAAGATAATTATTGATTACTCTTTAGATGATGGCGCAAACTGGCAAAGAGTAGCTAGAATACCAATTTTAGGAGAGATTTCTAATCAACAAAATGGTCATTATTGGTCATACCCTTTAAGGATGTTGAATTTCTGGAATGATTTAAAGAGACTAAGAATTAAAGTCAGTTATAAAAATTCTGCCAGACCTTATACTCAACAGAATGTTTTAGTATTTTTTGATAATTTATGGCTAAAAATCTTGAGATCATATTAATTCCTTTAATCAAAAATGATTATTTTTAAAAGAAAAGAAGAGATAAAGTATTTAAAGAGAATTTTAAATTCTTTGTTAATTTTTTTATTGGTTTCGCCTCTTCTTTTCTTTAATTTTGATAAACCGAGTAATATTAGTGATTTATTAGAGCCGCCAAAAGCCCAAGCCCAGAATGAGTGGCTTCCTACAAGCGCCAGTGTAGAAGTGGGAAGCGAATATCCTGTTCAGGATTCCATTGCTAATATTCCTTCCTATCGTGCTTTGTTTTCCAGTGATGATTATCATTGGACAACAAGATTTGATGCCAGTAACGGTTTGGATAAAAGAGTTAATATTGACGGCGTAAGATTACAAAGCGCTAATAAAATGATTATTACTTATGAAGGATATGTTTCACAAAGTGTTGGTGTTTATACAGTAGATATTTATGATTATATTTCTACTACCTGGCGGACACTAAATTGGCGAGAAGCTTCTTTTAGTGATACCACGGAGACATCTTACACTTTTGAAATTTATAATGGTTATTGGCAGTCAGGAGGGACCGCTATTAATACACCTCTCTCTAATTTTATTTCCACTGATGGTGATAGGCAAGTCCGGATTAGAGTTTATTCCAGTTATTCCAGTAAAGCAGTTGTGCATTATTGGGATACTTTACAAATTGAGCTAGCTATTGATCCAGTGTATTATGCTTCGTCTTTAACCAGATTAAATGGTTGGACAGGCACGATCACTAATGATTACACTTATACTAATTATTCGGATGATACCAGTCTTATTGCTACCAATCAAACTGGCACTCCTTTAGATTTTTATCTTTCTTTTGATGAGATTGAAACTTATACTGGCGCTAACACTATTTTTGTAGGCCACCGTGGTAATGCTTCTAACGCGGCTTTAACTCATAATGTAGAAATTTATAATTTTGATTCTACTTCTTGGGAAACTTTAAATGGCACGGCTCTTTCTAATACTTCCTTAACGGATTACTATTTTGCTAAAAATAATGTTACTCTTACTGATTATATTTCCTCTAATGAAGTAAGAATTAGATATGTAACAGCCATGGAAAATACTTATACTCTTAGTTTGGATTTAGTTTATATTTTAATTGGTTCAACTAATGCTGATACTGACTTATGCGAAGTTACTTATGGTACTGTGGCTGGTGCCACTACTTGTGCCAATACCCGAAGTATTGATACTTCTTCAGCTGATTCAACTTGGCAACAAACTACCGCTTCTTCCACTAGTACCCCTGGCTATTATCCTGGTGATTATGGTCTTACTTGGGGCAGTTATCATGCAGCTTCGGCAAATTTATGGGTACCCATAACTATTCCCAGTAATAGAGCAGTTACTGGCATGAAGTATGCAGCGCGATTTCGTTCAAATTATGCAGCAATTAAGATGATGCCGTCAATAAAAGATATGTCTGGTCTTAATTCTACAGAGGTAGATGATGGCGATTATACTTTAGAGCAAGGTGGCTGGGTAGATGTTTATTATTTAAATAATTCCACTACTTATACTATGGTGGATCCAGTTAGCATTACGCTTCATTCTTCGCCAGAAGATTTTATTGATACTCATAATAATCGTGCAAATTTTAGGATGAGAACTTCATACAGTACGTGGAATTCTGCAGTTACCCGTGATTGGGATTTTACTATCATGTCTATCCGTACTTTAGAGGATGATACTACTGCTGCTGACAATCCACGATATGTGGCTACTGGCGGTACACTTGCTACAGGGACAGCATACGGTGTCTATAGTTGGAATACTGGTTCTTCCACAGCTCTTTATGATGAGGATCAGGATTATTGGTTTAATTATACCAGTGCTTCTGGCTATGATCTTCATGTGGATGTTGATGGCGTTAATTTAAATAATGCCAATAAAATAATTATTACTTATAGAGGACGCGTTACTACTAGTAGTTTTGATGTGGATTTGTTGATTTATGATAATGCTTCTTTTACTTGGCGTAAGATTGCTGATACGGATGATACTCCGCTTCGTACCTATTATTATCATATTTTTGATGGTTTTTGGAATGACGGTAATGATCCTATTAGCACTCCTTTAAGTAATTTTATAAATGAAGATAAAAGAATGCGATTTCGGTTTTTTACGACTCATAGTACTTCTTATAGATATCATTATTTTGATGCTTTCCGGATAGAATTAGCTACAGATCCGGTTTATTACGCTAAAGATTTTATTCAAGAAGCAGGTAGTGGCAGTGTTACTAATAATTACACTTATACTCACCCGGCAGCTATTAGTACTGCTGATTCTGATGATCTAAGATTAGGTGTAGAAAACGATCCGGTGGATGTTTCCTTTGAATACAGTTTGGTTTTTGGTAATGTGCAGACTTACACCGGCGCTAATGCTATTTTAGTTAATTATGAGGGCTATACTTCAGCTTCTCTGCTTACTTATGCTTTAAGAATTTATAATTTTGATGCTGGAAGGTGGGAAGATTTAAGTGCGGCTAAATTGGATAATACCAGTGATGCAACTTATCAATTTTCTACCGGGAAAATTACGCTTAGTGATTATATATCTTCTAACGAAATTAAAATAGGTATTTATACAACTACCAGTACTGCTGGTACTCATTATACTGATTATATGTATGTGACTATTGGTTCAGTGGTAGATAGCACAGACGATGCTGAAATAACTATTGGTTCTACCAGTTCAGGTACAGCAGCTAATACTCAAACCTTAGACACAAGTAGCGCCGTTTCTGGTTGGACATTGGAAACTTCTGCCAGTACCACTAATCCTTATGCTTTAGATTGGGTGGGTTTAATTAATATTAATCAAGGAGCAGCTGCTAACGTTAATTTACCGGCTACTTTAGCCAGCTCCACTGCTGTGACTGGTATTAGATATGCTCAAAGAATGTTAAGCGGCTCTAGTGATTTTAGATGGAAACCGTATTTAAGAGATTATTCGGGATTAGCAGATTCAACAGGTGGTTTTTTAGGAGTGGATAGTTACAGTAATAGTGCCAGTACTTATTATTTTGATGATGGCTGGCTGGAAGATTATTTTAGAAATGCAGAAGATTGTTTAAATGTTTATAATAGCCAAATTAATGTAAATTTAAGAGAATATAGTGATAGTTCAAGTTCACAAGGTCCAGTTATTAATCCTGTTTGGGATTTTAACTTTGTTTCTATAAAGTGGTATGAAAATTCTGCCAACTCTTATTATGATTACAAATTTACCCCCACCAGCGGCAGTTTAACTTATGGCGTTAATTTTGCTCCTCAGGATGCTGTGCAAAATGCTGGTTCATATAAAGCTATTTTTACTGCTGATGATCAAAGATGGGTAGTTAAAAATGATCTTGACTCTACTGGGTTGGATGTAAGGGTTAATATGGATAATGTGGAAGTTTCCAGTCAAAGTAATAAGATATCCGTTACTTTTGAGGGATATGTTTCTTCTTCAGATGGTACTTTTTTCCTGCAAATTTATGATAGTGCTTCTTCTACATGGCGGACTTTAAATGAAATAGAAGCGGCCGTTGCGCCGACTACGGAAACCTCATATACTTTTGAAATTTTTGATGGACGTTGGCAGGAAGATAATTCACCCACTTCCACTCCCTTAAGTAATTTTATTACCACTGATTCCAATAAAAGAATTCAGCTTAGATTTTACTCAACTGTTACTACTGATTCTTTTGCTCTTTATATAGACGAACTATCAATTAAAGAAGAGACCGACACTCAATATTTTGCTTCGGATTTTACTTTAATAGCTGGAACCAATACAACTAATAATTACTCTTATACTTTTGCTTCTGATGATAATCGCATGGCTGTTACTGATGAAGATGGTACAGCTTTTAATTATTATTTGTCCTTTAATAATGTCCAGCCATATACTGGTGCTAACGCAATCTTTGTTTATTATGAAGGAAAAACCACTATAGCTTATAAGCCCAAAATTTATAATTTTACTGGTTCTTCTTGGGAGGATTTACAGGAAATTTTTGTTTCTCACAGTGGTGATATGGGTTATCCTAGTTGCAAATCACCAATTAGTGATATGGATGATTATGTTTCCGATGGAGAAGTAAGAGTTGGTTTTTATACCACTGGTACATCTGGTGCTCAAACCCATTATCTTGATTATATGTATATTGTTATTGGTTCAGTTGTAGACAGTTCAGATGATACTGAAGTATCTTTTGGCAGTGAGACAGGTGGTACTTATGCCACTGCTACTCAAAGCATAGATTTCTCTAATTTTTTTGGCTATTCTTACTGGGGAGCTACTTCTGCTACTACTGCAGACACTCCTTATTATGGAGATTTTACAGAATTTGATGGCACTTATTACAGTGTAGCCGCAAATATTTCTTTTCCGGCTACAGTTCCTACTAATGGTAAGGTAACGGCAATACGTTATATTGCTAGATTTCTTTCTGGATCTAATAGTGCAGCTGTTGAGTATGTTTTTAGGGATTATAGCGGGGCAGGGGCAACAGGTGGTTATCTTGATCCTGGAAATTATTATAATCAAAATGGTTTTATGCCATCCTATTATAATGTTGAGATAACCCCTACTAATCCCGAACATTATGTAAATATGTCTGATAATGAGATGAATATGAGAATTAGAACAACTTCCAGCGCTGCTTCTTCTGGATATACAATGAAATGGGACTTTGCTTTTGTTAGTTTTTCCTGGAGAATTGACAGTGATCATCCTTCTTTTTCTGATCAGTTAACTGCTGTCGGTGGTTCAATACAAGTTGGCACAGCTGTAGCAACCAGTTCTTCTAATATGGCTAGTTGGCGGGCTACTTTAGGTCAACCATATGGTTATTGGGGGATTGACAGCACAGCTTCTGGTTTTGATGTTAGGTTAAATATAGACGGTGTTAATTTAAATAATGCCAATAAAATAATTATCAGTCATATTAGCTCTTTATCAGGTCTTATGTTTAATTATTCTTTGCAAATTTATGATAATGCTTCTTCTACTTGGCGGTCGCTTGTAGATGGTTTAACAGCTGAAGTTGTAATGCAAGGATTTGATAATCGTATTTATTTTCCTGTTTTTGATGGTCGTTGGAATGATGGCGATAGTGCTACCAGCACTTCTTTAAGTAATTTTGTAACTGATGATGCTAATAAAAGAGTACAACTTAGATACTATTCAACTGATAGTGCTGCTGCTTCTCTTTCCATATATTATTTAGCTTTGGAAGTAGCTACTGATCCGGTTTACTGGGCTAAGGGTTTTAGTAAAACTACTGGCAGTGGCAGTGTTACTAATAACTACACTTATACTTATCCTTCATCAGATGATGCTATGTCAACTGGCGGAGAGGATGAATCATATTTACAAGTAGAAAATGTTGATAGTGAATCTTTTGATTTTTACTTACCTTTTGGTAATGTGCAGACTTATCCTGGAGTTAATGCTATTATGCTTTATTATCATGGTTATACCAGTACAGCCAGTTTAACTTATAAGCCCAAAATTTATAATTTTAGTGATTCAGCTTGGGAGAATTTAACCACCACTGCTATGGATAATACCAGTAATACAGCTTACCAGTTTGCCAAAGCGCCAGTAACTTTGTCTAATTATATTTACAATGGAGAGCTAAGAATCGGTTTTTATACTCCTACTACCCAAGCAGGGACTTTATATTTAGATTTGTTATATGTTACCATTGGCACGGTTATTTCTAGTGCTTCAGATATTGAAGTGTCTTTTGGTTCTTCTGATGGCTCCAGCGTTTTAAATACCCAGTCACTGGATACTACTTTAGGAAGTCCTAGTGTTTATGGTGTTAACACTACTTTAACTGATAGCAGTTTTTATCCTTATGACTATGTACCAGGTCTTTATGATGTAGCTATGGGCGGAGCAGCTAATATTGATTTTGATACTACTTTACTTGCCAATACTTATTTAACAGGAGTACGTTATGCTGGTCGCTATAAGTCTAGTTCCGATGATGCAACTACAACTTTAGATTTGCTTTATTATGGAGGCGCTAGTTCAACTTTAGGCGGCTGGATACCAGTAGGTACTGATGCTGCTTCTTCCTATGTTTTTACCGAAGGCTGGCATACTGATAATATTAATTCTCATATTAGTGATTTGCAGAATTTGACTAATTTAAGATTTAGAACTAGCGAATCTTCTCTAGATAACCAAGTAACTATGGCGTGGGATTTTGCTTTTGTTAGTTTGCGTTGGGCTCCTACCACTGCCAGCGGGGGAACATTAAGCACAGACATTGTTGATGCTGACGGCGATTCTGTATCCAGTCCTTCGGTAACTATGACTACGGCGCCTCTTAATTTTGATTGCCATAGTAATACAGGTACTTTTGGTTCATCTACCGAAAAAATCAGAGTAAACAATACTACCATTAATAATAACTGGACTTTAACTATAGCTGCTTCCAGTACTACAGCTTATTGGGATGGTACCAGTGATTATGATTTTAATGATAGTAATGCTTCTGGTTGCACTGATGGCGCAGACGCAGATGGTTTAGCTGGCCAGCTGACTTTTGATCCTTCGGTGGCGACTATTACGGCCCAATCTGGTTGCAGTACCTCTGGCTTATCATTAGGGTCACAAGCCAGTTTCGTGGAAAGTTCAGTAGATAGTGTTACTTTAATTACTTCCACTTATGGCGAAGCAAATTGTTATTGGGATTTAACAGGGGTGGATATTAGTCAAACTATTCCTGCTGAACAGGCGATTGATAGTTATTCAATTGATATGATAGTTACTATTACTGCTTCTTAAAATTTTTAAAATAATTTTTAATGAAGAGAAAGAATATATTAATTATAATTTTGATTTTAGTCCTTTTTTTATTCTTTAATAATAACCCCTTTTTTATTCAAGCTGCAGGGGAGTCTAATTTAGGTCTTCAGATTGAGCCACTTTATCAATGTGCTGACGGTTTAGATAACGATGGCGATGGTCTGATTGATTACCCTAATGATCCTGGCTGTTCATCAGCTAGCGATAATGATGAAACTGATCCTAGTGTAGCTCAATGTGCTGACGGTTTAGATAACGATGGCGATGGTCTGATTGATTACCCTAATGATCCTGGCTGTTCATCAGCTAGCGATAATGATGAATATAA
>Ga0180007_10005991_pt1 | contig 12046 bp, 16 predicted proteins | sample MM_PC_MetaG_FD_121122 | JGI IMG/M metagenome (GOLD analysis project Ga0180007, IMG submission 121122) | Groundwater microbial communities from the Aspo Hard Rock Laboratory (HRL) deep subsurface site, Sweden - MM_PC_MetaG | ecosystem: Environmental > Aquatic > Deep subsurface > Groundwater...
GGATAGCTAACCTTACCCGCATCGCCGTCAATTCCAATACCAAGCGGCCCCGCAGCACCCACCAGATCGAATATGCAGTTTTCAATCGTGGGATAATCAGTTGCAGCAGTTAGCTTGATAGCGGCACTTTGCGCTGTGGCGGTATTGAATGTGATATTGGCTATTCGACACCGTTTAGCACTTGCACCGAGGTTGAACACTCCCGCAGTTGCAGCAGCGTCCGGTTTGATTATCACCGAATTAGGAGGCCCCAATCCGATGATATTTAGATCTGCTTTATTGATATACACGTAAGCGTCCGCAAGCGAAGCACTTACGGTATCGTCGTCGTAATCCGTACCCCTTCCATTAAGCAGGAAAATTGTATCTCCCCGCCCGTCTCCTGCGGCATCAACTGCCGCCTGAATCGTCTGAAAGGGGGTAGTCCACGACGTACCATCGTAAGCATCTGAACCATTAGGATCAACAAACCACCAATAGGGATTGGCAGTTTGAATCATACCAGCACCTAAAAGGGCGTGCTGGATATACTCACCAATTCCAATTGATCCTATTTTGTTGACCATTTTGTCGAAGTGGTTCAGGTCATCTACTAATCCCATTTATTTATTCCCCCTTTCGTTAAGTTTCACCAATTACTTTGTCTTCAACGGCTTCGTACTCACCAGTAGAAGCATCAGCACCAACATCATTGGAGAAATTGTGAATGATTGAATTTCCACCTTCGGTAGCTATACCGTCAGCAACCTGAACTGGTTTAGTTGCCAAACCACCGAGCATGTTATTCACGATGCCAACCCCAAGACAATTTGCCGCTACACTGATTCCAGTAGCCATAACTGCTGTAACACCTGCCATAATCGTATTATCTACAATCATGCAGCCGTCACTATCGGCGGTTGTGGTGTTATCAAGCACTAAAATCCCACCAGCCGACCAAGCTGAATTGTCGGTATTCTGAAGTAGGTTGTCCTTGATGATCCCCCACTTGAAGTATCCTTGAACGCCATGTGTGGACATGTCTATAAAGCGACAGTTTTTTATCACCCACGATTGACAGCTTGCTACATTTGAGGTCGTAATCCCAGCAGAACCGTATATGAAGTAACAGTTGTCAATGGTGACATTGTTCGCACCACCGATCACATTCAGGCACAGCTTGTCATTACCCCCATCACCTGAACCGTAGAGGATGAGGTTTTTCAGCATAACGTTGTCCGCAGCCGCCGTAAGCGCCATAACGGACGTAGTTGGATCGGTAGTGGGCTTAATCACACACATTCCAGCAGTAGGATCAGCCAATGACGCAATCGTCACCGAACCCTTAGCTACCGAAACATCGTATTCGGTGATATTTGTGCCCGGTGTAGGTTGAATCAGCACGAAATCACCCTGCCCTGACGTACATAACGCCAGAGCCTTTGCGATTGTGTTTACTGGGGCTTCATAAGGAAACCCCCTTGCATTGGATGCTGATGCACTCGGATTCACGTAGAACACTTTAGAGTTCGCCTGCACCCTTCCCATTAATCCAAGTTCCGACAGTCGCAGAATGTCATCCAGGGCTAAATGATCCTGAGTAACACTGAAAGACCGAATTGATCTTGCCATGTCAACTCTCCTTTCTATGCTACATCAGTTATGTTCTGGATGTATGAGTGGGCTGAGATAAACTCAGGCTTCAGACCACAATAGGCGATATAATCACCCTTCTCTTCTTGCGCGTCGTTATCTTGAATGTTCAATCTCGGCGTGATGTCTTTCATGTAGGCATAAGCAATCTGATCAATGTCCACCAGAAACATACTGGTAGCATCTTCGTAGTCCATCGCCGGAGTGTGAACGAACTGAATCCGCTTGCCTTGAGAGTCGAAGTTGGCAATGGTCAAACCGAGTTTGGTGGTTTCCCATCCAAAGCGAATCTGTTCGCCGTAGATGTGCTCAAGCTGACGTAAGAACGACTTGCCAACGAAACCAGTTTTGGTGTCATTGCCAAATTCAAACGCCAATTCGATATACTTCAACCAGTTTGGCTTTGTGAAATCGCCACCTGGACGCCACACACGAGAGGTTCCATTACCGGAAACCAGATCGGTAGTCGAACTGTGAGCCGCGATGCTTGGATTATAATCCGTATCGGCCAAATTCAACCAGTATTGCATCCCGCCGGTATAGGGCTGCTCTTTGCTATTTTCATACAGTAGGCGTTTCTTGCCGTACCATAGAGCGTGCTCAATGCCAGCCATAATGCGAATCAGCGCCAATTTCTTCTGGCGTTCCTTTTCGTTCGGCCCGTAGTATTTACTCAGCTTCACGACGTCCGTGACGTCCCACGGCTCTTCAAAGAACTGAATATAATTTGTATCAGCACTGATTGCACTGGACTTGGCGACACGAGAGGTCGCACCTTCACGATCAGCGTTACCCACAAACATCCAGCTTAATCCGGTTGTTGCGGTATTTGCCACTGCACTTCCGTTACCCACGTTACGGGTTACCGTAGCGTAGTTGGTGGCGGGTGTAGAAACGACCCGCATTACTTCACCGTCAACCGTATTGGTTTCGGTGTTATTTGTATCATAACCGGACACTTTAATCAAATCACCAGGTTTCAAAAACGCTGATGCGCTGGCAATGTAAATGTCCGTTGCTGTAGTAGTTAAAGCGGCAGTAGAACCGGCACTGTAGCCGTACACTGTCCCACTTAATGTTGGATAGGGATAGCCGAAAAACTTGAACGTTGTATCGTCTACCTTCTCCTTACGACCCCGCTGTTTCAATGTCGAAAGTAACGGATGATCGGCAGGCTTCCAAAACGTAGCCTTATCCGACAAACTATATTTTCGCTGAGTGGAGTCGAGATTTGCGAGGTGAAATGCACCTATTGGCATGTAATCTCCTTTCATTCCAACAAAAAAGGGCACACCTGACGGGTACAGGGCGAACCCGTCAGATAATGCCCTGTTTTTATTGGGTATCTGTTCCGCCTGAAGGCGGGATATTACCTATTTATTAATTATTCTAATGCACCGCTTCGCTCCGAACCTAAGTCCGGCCAGCCAGTATCTTTCGGTACGGCTTTTGAAACGGTTTTTGTGCTCGAAGAAGCATCAGGCCCGGCTTTGTTCTTCTTTCTTGATGCCGATTCTAATGCTGCCTCCTTCGCCTTATTCCCTAACGCCTCGATGTTTTCAGGCTTTCCACGTTCACGATCAAGTAGCACTTGATAGTACTTGGAAATTGTATCAGGATTGAGTTTGACCTCAATGGGATTATGCCCTATTTCAAGGCAAAAATCCTCAAATTTGTCCTTAACAGAAGAAAACTTCTCATTCCCTTCGACGGAAAGCACAGCTTGTTCATTGTCGTTTCCATGCTGTCTATAAGCAAAAAGATTGTTATTCTCGTACGTAGTTCGCAGCATTTCAGCCTGAGATTTGATCCTGGCTTTGGTTATTCCATCCTCAGCCAATTCGGCATTCTCAAGCATCATGCCATACGTTTCGAGAAACTGCGTCTCTACCCGCTTTCGACTTTCACCAAAGTCCTCAAACCGCTTTCGAGCAACTTCTCGCTGCTCGCCCAGTTCACGACCTTGACGACCAAGAGCGGTTTCGAGTTCTCCAACCCGTTTACCCTTACTCTCGGCTTTTTCTTTTTCCGTCTCGTAAAGAACTTTGTAATCAACCGCTTCTTCGGTTGATTTTTCCGGTTCGGTTTCTTCCTTTTCTTCAGTTCCCTCTTCCTGATCGCCTTCTTCAGACGTATCATCCTCGGCTTCCGCCTCTTCTGGTCGCTCCTCTACCTCTTCGGTAGATTCGGGGGATTCGGCTTCGTCCGCTGGGGGAGAGTCATCATTTTCTTCAACCCAACTCTTATCATCAGCTAATTCTTCACTGCTGATAGCTTTGGCTTCAGACTCTTGATCGCCAGCATTTTTAGGCATTACGTCACTCCTTTGATTTATTGTCATCCACCCAACAAAAAAGGCCATATCCGGCGGTTCGAGGCAAACGCGCCGAATGATGGCCTCGATTAACTGTTGGGGTTAGTTTATTGTTCTACTACTAATTCCTTCATAGTTGGCTTGTCTGGTTTTGTCTTCGGTAATATGCCCGATACCCAGATCAACGATTGAATCTTACCCTGCAAGTAAACAATATGCCTTGCGTAATTCTCCGTATCTATCGGAAGCATACTGCACTCAAAGGCTAATTTAGTGCGCTTTTCCAACACCTCCTGTTGGAATGCCCTATTGGTCACCAGAGAATGCAATTGCTCGTAATACTCTGCGTCCTTTTTCGCCGTACTGACAACCCGTGAACTAACCTCCGGCTCCTGACATTTGCCGTCTGATTTGAGCCATCGGGTCAACGTTTTGAACATTTCCTTTAGTCCCCGGCGTACCGGATACGCCCTGAGTTTTTCCTGCTGATAATTGCGCCTTCTGCTGCCCCGCCATCTGCTGCATTTCCATCTGGCGCATATAAGTTGCCTGCTGAATATCAAACGGTGTTACACGCGGTGCATCGTCGGGAAGAATCGCCGAAGCATCCTCAATCCATTCAGCATTGTCAAAATATATCCGCCACATAGCGTTAAGGTCAGCAAACGGCATCGTCTCCATTAACGGCTGGAATATAGCGAGAATGTTATCCGCAATATACTGCTTTGAGTAAAACGGTGCAACGCGTATGTTGAACGAAGCCCCACGTACTACTTCTTCGGGATTGACATATACGGGTTCATCAGAACCAATTGCGTAAGCAGCAGTATCTGGGTCTATCAATTCAGCATTCATTTCCGACATCTGGCGAAGCAATTGCTCCAGACCGCCCTTAACCAAAATAAACGCTTTTAAACTGAACCGCTTCATGGCATTTTCTGTTAACACCATCGTTCCTGTTGCCGTGCGGTTCTTAGCGTCAGTTTTCCCTGAAATGGTGTCATGTACACCCAACGCCCGATCTTTCTTATCCTCCAGATGGTTCATGTGGTGTACATATGACTGCCCATAGTTGTCCGTAATGGGTACCTGCCAAATCATTTGCGACAGGGGAATGCCCGCATCAGACTTGGCATGAACTATCTGGCCAGGGTAATAACCATAGGCGAGATTCTCCTCATCCTCTAATCCCTCACCCGCAATAATAATTGGTGGATTTAAACCAAGCGCCAATCCGTCCATTCGCATATTGATCGAGGTGTTCTCTGCTGCTTGTAATTGGTGAAGTGGATACAAATCGCCCATAGGATAAAACCCACCAGGTTTATAATCCGCAACTGCGTCACCACCAGTCTCCACACCTTGATCCACGCCAGTTCTAATGTGAAATCCTATGTAGGGGTACTTCCCGTTTGAACACGCTTCCTCAAATGGTTGCTTTTTCAACAACACACCACCAGCCCCCGGTGTCCCAGGCGGTATCGCTACGTGAAGCACATACTGTTTATCGTGATAATAAATTATACTAATATCCTTGGAATAAGGATCGTCTTGGATGCCGCGTTCGTCGTTGGCGGTTAATCTTGAAGTGCCTTTACTGACCAACCGTCGAGCCTCAGATAGATTCTTGTATCCAAAATATTTCGCATCCTCCATGAAGTCATCCCACGACTGCACTATCTCTTCTTCCACATAACGAGCCTTCTGTAAATCCTGCGGAGGAGTATAGGGATCAATGAAGAAATTGTAAAACGGTACCTTAACCCAATCGGGGCCATCGTAGGTTTCTTTCAGCACTCGGTTCTTACTAACGCCAACGGGAATGCCATTTTCATAAACTGTCTGTCTTTGCGTTAAATAATGCGATTCATATGCCCACTTCAATCTCAATATCTGTGTACCCAGCATATGCGTCTGTTGAAATATGGACACCGCATCGTTCCTAAATCCCCGTTCCCGCAACTGATATGCTAAGAGAATCTCCGTCTTTTTTACATTCTCTCTATGTTTCTGCCGCATGAATTCCCGCATCATCGGATCTCTGATACCAGCATAATCCTTCGGTGCAGCAGTAACCATAAAAAACGGGTCTTTGGAGAATGTCGCATCAATCAGGTGTGGCAGAATCGTCTCGGATTTCTCAAATGTGGCAGGCGTAAACAACTTCGACCGATACGGCCAGCGTTTCTTGCCTGTTTCCGAGTCAACCTTTAGCTTCAGTTCTTGATAATAATTCCGCAGTAATGCCCGCCAGTGAGAAAACAACGGTTCCCAATACCCGCTGGATATTCCATATCTGGTAAGAACTCTTTCGACTAACTTATCATCAGTTTCACGCATTACTCCCCCACCAAAAACTCACAGCGACTACGAGGCACTGCCAACCAGCGCAGAAGGGGCGGACTGCCCATCTCCAGACGCATAGCAAACAAATTTTCATCGCCGGTATCGTAAACTATTGCCAGATGGTCAGTTATCAGACACTTCCGATAGTGACCACCGAATTTCATAGCTTCCTCTACCCGCTTAAATGCCCTGTCGAAACTGTTAAGTTCTTGGCAGGCTTCACCGATTTGGTTCGTACCGGGAATTGCCACCTTAACACCTTTAAACCCCTGCAGTTGCATCCTTCTTCGGCCTTCCGAGTTTCTTTTTCTTTTCCTCTGTCTCGGATATTTCCAGATCTTCTGGAACATCAGGTAAACAGGCACCGTTAAGTCTCTTTAACTCAGCTAAAATCTCACGCAAGTATCCCTGAGATCGCAAATTGAGATATTCACGCAAGATCATTCCCTTAATCTCCTGTCCGTAGCTGAACAATCCGCTCAAGATTGCCTCGTCTGATACTTCCCGACCAAGCGTTCCGGCAACAAGCCCGTCAACCTCTTCCCTGTAAAGATGATCGCCTATATCTTTATTGCCAGCACCTTTACGCTGCTCTGTTGTGTAATTCGCCATAGCGATTCCTAAAATTTAACCACTTGTATATTCTTCTTGTATGGTATCATGTTGCACTCATTCTGTAAATAGGGATATAGTTCTGGGGAAAAGTGTACAAAACCGGGCGTCAATAGCACAATCGCACCGTCTCTGTCCCGCGCCATATCGTCAAAACGCAGACTCACCAATACTGGGATTAGGGTTTTGTCTATGTCGTTAGTCTTCACAAAGAGAACCAAATCTTTTTTCTATAGCCTTAGCCACCTCAGCCGAAAGCCTTGTGTCCTTATCAATATTTACCCATCCTGTTTCGGGCAACCAAAACGAATAGGGCATAGTCGGTGGGGTAAAAGCCTTCTCTAAAAATTCTTCATATTCTCGTCTGTTGAATTTACCGAAGGGCTTCCCTTGAAGCACCGCCCTATCGTCACGGTGATCTAACCAATACAACATACCACGATGTCTTTTGAATAATCTGCAAAAGATATTCTTACATCGTTCCCAAAATGCCTTGCCTAAAAAATTATCAGTCACCTTTAATCTCTTCAACCTCATATTCTCTGATAAATTCTATGTCCTTGACTTGATGCAAGGGAATATAATAACTGTTTTTTGAAACATTTCGGTCAGAACACTTCCCATAGAATACAACAACATAATTGTCCATAACTGCCATCGCGTCATTCGATTCCACATCATTATGCAATAAAAATTCATGTTCCATACCACCTATACATCTTATAACCACCTTATCCATTTTGCCACCCTGTTATATTTCAGTCATTAAACTCTTCAATTTTGCGTAATAATTCTACCTCGCCATCCATAGGGTTTTCCTTAATATATTTCCTCGCAAGTTCTTCAGTTGGAAAATATTCAATCTCGCTATCACCATACTTGTCTGTAGTTATAACCATATAGTCGCCCTCTTTTTCTATCTCTTGCCCACAGTGCCCACACACAAATTCTAATTTTCCGTCGTCCTTGTCGGAAAGGGGAACTTTGGGCTGTTGGACTTGGGTTTCCCAGCCACTCACCTTACCACCATCAATCTCAATGATACTGGCATCAGACCAATTAAACACAAAGGTATTTCTGCTGACCAATACCACCTCGAGGCACTTTCTACTACCATCCCACCAATAAGACAGATTCCCTTCTATGGTAATACAATCACCATCCCGTGTTACTACTTTAACTTTTGCCATTTTAGTACCCTGTTAAATCACACATTGGTTCGTAACGTTTGTTAACCCGCCTGCGTTGCGGCATATTCGCTGGTCTGGACATCGGCGCCTTTAAATGCGTCCGCCAGGCCAAAGAATCCGCAATTACATAATCATCGTGCTTGCCCTGCTCGGCTGCAAATATGCCCTCTTTGTTGACATACACCTTATATTCGTCCAAAGACTCCTGATCGGGTTGATATACCTTGCTCTGCTCTATCGCTTCCACAAAATCACTAATCAATATCGCCTTGGTCGGCCTACTCGTCCTGAATCCCAGCTTCTTCGTGATCGGCTCGCCACGTTCGCCTGTTCGCGTCTCGTACATGATCCGCATGTACCTGTCACGCAATTGATCCAATACCCCATTCCCAGCCCCATTGCGCTCAACATTCACCCAGGCATTATTGTACCACCAGCCCATAGCTTCCAATAGATCCGCAAATAAGTGCGTGTACAGATTCCCATGCCAATGAGCAACGAAACAGGGTTTATTAATATCACCAATAAATTCGTGATCGTGCAACTTGCGCCCAAGTTCCAATAATATTGCATCTGTGATCTTGCGACGAATTACACTAATCACCGAATAATCATAATCCTTGTCCCGTACTTCATGTCCCTCGGCAACATCAACACCTATCGCATAACAAAAACCCTGCTTCGGTTCCTCAAATAACCGCAGCATCCCAAAAGCGCCATCCCTGAAAAGATAATCCTTGTGGGATATGATCTCCAGTTCACCCCTGCGGGGCACCAGCACTTTCTTTTCCTGCTGCTTGATCCCATCTACAGGGAAGACGAAATTTCCGGTACTGACAAACGCCTGTTCCGGCACAGCGGGATAATACTGATGGAAGTCATCAATCCTTCCCTTACATATCTCCTTTATCCCCACCTCTCGCCGCCAGTACAACTGTTCCGGCTTCGCACCGCATTCGCCTACCAGCCACTTCTCTTCCTCGTCTAACTCATCACTCCATTTGTTGTAACGAGGATTCCTATGTCCGGTATCTAACGCCAGACTGTATTCCGGCATTTCCAACCAACTAAAGAACACCGGCCGGAATCCACTCTGCCCCCGCTCGCAATCGCACCAGAAATCATAACCGAAGTTCATACCATGTGCGGTGTACTCGTAAACTACCGCCGTCCCCGCCTCGTTACTGATCGCTGGATACAGACCGGCAAGATACGTCTCAGGGTTGTCCATTTCCGCCAATTCGGAAATATGTACTGCGTGAAACGTATAGGAGATTCCCGCCTTCTTCGATCCACCTGTAAACGTAACCAGTTTGCTTTGAAGGCCGGGATTAATCAGTACCTTTTCAGTTTCAGGATTTTCAAAGAGCAATTCCCGCCGGTTGCTGAACTTACGCATTGGCTTAATCGGCGGAGGCAAATAATCATATGCCAACTTCACCCGGTCGAATAGGTTCTTCGTTCCACCCTCGTCGTGAGCAATAATCGCAGACGAATAATACGGTGTGGTGGCAGACTTGAATAAAAAATAATTATCAATAAAGGTGCTCATCCCCTCCTGACGAGCTTTCAATATCGCTACGCGGATCTTACCCTGAGTATCTAATTCTTCTTGGAATATTTTCCAAAGCTTTTCCTGCGGCTTATTGAATCTGAAGCTACAAAGGCGCGCATTTTTGTCAACAATTTTAATGAAATTTTCCGAATAGTCGCGGAAATCGAATGGATTAACTTTCGCATATTGTGTCGCATCAAGTATTTTGCTAACATTCTCCCGCCTGTTTGACTTCCCTAATATTAAAGACTCCCATCCGGAGGGAGCCTCTACTTCGTACCGCACCCCCCAGTCGCGGAACAAAACGGCGTAAGGATTAGGCTTTTCCTTCGCCTGATCCTGGTTACGCCAACTAACGTATTGATTCTTCCCCCCAGACACAAACTAAACTATTCCCCTTGCTTGTCTGTTACTTCTTTTTCCATTTCGCCCTGCTTTCTTTTAATTCCTTAATCTCACTTCCTAAGTCACATATCTGCTGAGTGGTGCGCTCACCCCACAGAGAAAGCACCACCTCAATATCTTTATCTTTAAACACCCAGCCAGCACCATTACAAGCCCCACACCTGGTGGGATCGGAATAGCTATTTGCCCGTAAATCTTCTAATCTTAAGTCGTTTTCCCACACACGGTCAAAAAAACTAACAGAACCAACCTTTGCCCCTATCTCCCTCATTACCTGTTTTTTATACAACAATCCATGCCCACCACAATTCGAGCATATCTCAATGTATTTATTCTCCTTCGCCTCGATTGCCATTGCCCTCTCCCTGTTCTTTCCCCGTATCCCCCACCGGCGCGTACAAACCCCAACGGTTGTGCTTCGCTATGTATCCGATTAAGTTCCTACTGCGAGACAGCGGTATGCCCAATGCCTTACGTAAATATTCACATACCTCCGCCTGTACGTGCCACCCGCGACGGCTAACCGGCGCATATACATTGTCGCGTAACTCCCGATCCAACACAGTCGCAGTAAAATCACAAGACTCCAGCCAATTTATGTATAAATACATTATCGGACGTCCCAACTCCTCCAACAGAATCTTCCACCGCCATAACGTCACATCACTCTTAAATACCCAGTCCCGATCACCCTCCGGCACCAATACCACAAATACATCACCCTCGCCCATTTCAGTGTATAGCTTCACCCCTATCTCAATCCCAGCATCCAAATCATACGTGAACACAACTATAAGATCAGCCGCCTTAACCTCAGAAGCATACTTCTTGGGATACTCCCCAGGCTTCAACCATAATATCTCGGCGTCGTCTTTAAACAATCCCACTTAGAACACATCCTTGATAAACGTGAATATCCCGTACAGCATCATAAATCCGCAAAAGAGGAATGCCGCCATCAGTAAAACAAAACCCAACCGCTCAATGAACTTCTTCATAACCACTGCCCTATAATTGTACCTGGATGCTTGGCGTGAAAATAAATATGATTCCAAGAATACCACCTACCCTGTGTCTGTTGTTTATGGTGGATCACCTTAACCCGCCCATCATAAAATATCCGCCAACCCCTTTTTCTTAACCTTAAACATAAATCAGTATCCGAAAAGGCAGAACCTAAAACATATTTCTCGTCGAAGTATGGATAATCATATAAGTCCTTTAATCTTGTATAACCCCCCTGCCTGACACGCTTAGATTCAAATCGCAAATCAGAAAGCGCACTCCGCCTGTATAAATAACACGCACCTGTTAAGGCTGTAACCTCTTCAACAAACTCACGCTGACCATAATCCTTCTCCCCAAGACACAAACCCCGTAGTTTTGGCGACACCCCAGCAGAAAAGATCGTACCGTCAAACATCACCACCTTCGGCCCAACTAAAGCAATATCCGGCGATAGCTGCATCGTCTCAACCATCTTCGCCAGCCACCCATTCGTAACCACCGCACAGTCATCGTTCAGTTGAGCAATATATTCACCGTCCGCACATGCCCTGATCCCCACATTATTGTTCCCAGCACAACTCCTCGAACCCACAGCCGCATTAGTTATCCGATACGGAACGGTCGTATGCTTTTCAATGCTCGCCCTTGCCCGTTCATAAGAATCATCTTTCCGCAATGAAGGTATGTAAATGCTAATCAACTATGCCCCTTGTTAATAACCTGATCCCCAAAACTGCGCCAACCAACACAAGAACATACCCTACCCCTACCGGTAAATGACTCCAACACATCCAATAACCAAATATCACCGCACATATGATCCCCATTATCCCCATCCATAAAGAGAAAGACTAATATGAACGTTCTGTATGAGTAACTACAGAACCATCTCCATCCTGTATTATGTACAATTGCCCCCCACCAGGTTTACACACCTTCATGGCTTCATCAATCTTATCAATAGTAGTATAAATACAATCCCCC
>Ga0180007_10005992_pt1 | contig 12044 bp, 10 predicted proteins | sample MM_PC_MetaG_FD_121122 | JGI IMG/M metagenome (GOLD analysis project Ga0180007, IMG submission 121122) | Groundwater microbial communities from the Aspo Hard Rock Laboratory (HRL) deep subsurface site, Sweden - MM_PC_MetaG | ecosystem: Environmental > Aquatic > Deep subsurface > Groundwater...
GGGTCCTGCCGATGCCCAGGGTTTCCACCAGCTGGTTCTCTTCCAGGTGCTGGCTGGGTTGATATTCCAGACAGATAATTTTTTTGACAATGGTTTCATAGGCAATGACAGCCAGGGGCTGTTTGGGAATCTTTGTGTGTGTGGACGGATGACGCATAGCTTTCATTTGCCTTTTTTTTGGTGGTTTCCCCGGGACAAAAATATACTTGACATGGATTCAAAATATATGTCAAGTATATTTTGAAAAATTCAGCTTGATTTTCCAAAAATTGAACCAGCCAGACCCAATCCTAAAAAAGGAGAACGATCAATGGACGAAAAAAATCATATCATCACCTCCCCGGTCATGGGAACTTTTTACAGGTCTTCGGCACCCGGAGGGGCCGTTTTGGTGGAAGAGGGTCAGACCATCACTCCTGCCGATATTGTGTGCGTGATTGAATCCATGAAAATTTTTACGGAACTTCGCTGCGAACATCCCGGCATTGTCAGGCGGTTCCTGGTGGAAAACGAAGACCCTGTCATGAAAAACCAGGCGCTGATAGAGATTGAAATTCATTAAACAGGGTCCCGGAGGGAAAAATGTTTAAAAGGGTATTAGTAGCAAACAGGGGGGAAATAGCCCTGAGAATTATCCGGACTTGCAGGGAAATGGGGATCAAGACGATTGCGGTTTTTTCCGATGCAGACAAGGACAGTCTCCATGTAAAATTTGCAGACCATGCCGTGAATATCGGCCCTGCCCTGAGCCGGAAAAGCTATTTAAACATGGCGCGCATTATTGGGGTTGCCAGAGAGACAAAGGCCGATGCCATCCATCCGGGATACGGGTTCCTTTCGGAAAATGCCGAATTTGCAAAGGCCTGTTCCGATGGGGGGGTCACCTTTATCGGACCTTCTGCCCACACCATTGCCATGGCCGGTGACAAGTCTGCTGCCCGAAGGATCCTGACTGAAATGGGCATCCCGGTTATTCCGGGCAGTGATGATATTGTTCTCTCCCCGGATGCGGCCTGCGGTATTGCCGACAGGGTGGGGTATCCGGTGATCCTGAAGGCTGCCGGCGGGGGCGGGGGCCGGGGCATGCGGATCGCCCGCACCCCCGAAGAACTGGCATCGGCCTTTGCCGTTGCCGCAGGTGAAGCAGGGGCGGCCTTTGGAAACCCCAGCTTATATCTTGAAAAATACATTGAAAAACCCCGGCATATCGAGATTCAGATTTTGGGGGACCGCCATGGCAATTATATCCATCTGGGGGAAAGAGAATGCAGTATCCAGATGCGATACCAAAAACTCATCGAAGAATCTCCCTCTTGTTTTGTGGATGAAACGCTTCGCAGAAAACTGGGCGAAACCGCCATCCGGGTTGCAAAAGCGGTCAACTATACCAACGCAGGCACCATGGAATTTCTGGTGGACAAAGATAAAAATTTTTATTTCATGGAAATCAATGCCCGGGTCCAGGTGGAACATCCGGTCACCGAAGCTGTCACCGGCATTGATATCGTGGAACAGCAGATCTTGATGGCCGCAGGCCGGGCCCTGAGCCTGAAACAAGAGGATGTCCGGTTCAACGGGTGGTCCATGGAGTGCCGGATCAATGCTTCGGACCCCAATGACAATTTCATGCCGTCCCCCGGCCAGATTGGGTCGGTCATCTTTCCCGGCGGGCCGGGGGTTCGAATGGATACCCATATTTACGATCACTACATGGTCACCCCTTTTTACGATTCCCTCATTGGAAAGCTGATTGTCTGGGCCAAGGACAGACCGTCTGCCATCCGTCGCATGCAAAGGGCATTGGCGGAATTTGAAATCACGGGAATCGAGACCACCATCGGGTTTTATCGGCAGGTATTTGAGAATGAACAATTCCAGAAAGGGGAAATCGACACCCATTTTCTGGACACCATGGGACAAACAGGAAAGTGAGGATGATATGACGGGCAGCGTATGGCTCCAGGACTTAACCTGGGAGGAAGTGCAGGAAAAACTGGATCAGGGTTCAAAAACCATTCTCCTCCCCTTTGGCAGCACAGAACAGCATGGGCCCCACCTGCCCTGCGGGACCGATACCATGGTGGCCATGACCCTGGCCCAGGATGCGGCCGAAAAAACCGGGATTCTGGTGGCACCTCCCCTCTGGTTCGGATGGAGCCCCCACCACATGGTATTGCCCGGCACCATTACCATCCGTCCGGACATATTGGCGGAAATGGCATTTGATATCATCGCCTCCCTTCACCTTCACAAGTTTGAAAAATTTGTAGTGATCAACGGCCATCGTATTGTCAACCTTGCCTGGATGCAGATGGCAGGTGAGCGGGCCAAACGGGAGCTTGGGGCAAAGGTGGTGATCTTTGATCCGGCCTATATGTCCAAGACCATTACCCAAGACCTCGGATGGGGGCCGGTGGGCCATGCGGAGGAGATAGAGGGCTCCCACATGATGTACCGATATCCGGACCTGGTGAAGATGGACCGGGCCATTGACAACCCCCATCCTAAAAGTGAACTCTACAGCGTGGATCCGTCCTATGCAGAGGATACCCTCTGCTATCTGCCATCCAGTCCGGAAGAGATGAAACAGCTGACGCTCAAATCCAAGGGCACCACAGGGGAACCCTCCAAGGCAAGTTGTGGCGGCGGTAAAATCTACCATGACCATCTGGTGTCCCGCCTGGTACAGGTCATCACCCAGCTGGGAAAAAATAACCCCTAACCCACGAATGGGCCTATTTCTCCTAGTCCATTTTCCCGAGGAAGGATTACCAGCGGGTTTTCTGAGACATCCCGTGTGAAAGCCGCCCGCAAACTGGGTGCCGGGGAAAATATCAAAAACCCATATACATTTGAAATCCTGGGGATTGCCGCAAAGAAGGCATTGGGACAATAAAGGGGCGGGATCCGCCAGGCCGTCATAGCCATGCCGCACCCAGTACGCCGGCAGAATCCCCCAGCCTGTTTTTTAAAATAGGTGTGGCCGCGCCCTTGTGGAAGGCATGGCCGAATATGCGATCGGTGCCGCTATCGTAAAGTTCATCAATATTTGATAACCCTCCCCCGAGGACAATGGCATCCGGGTCAAACATGGAAACAAGACCGCCCACCACCCTTCCGAAATCCTCCAGAAATTGCAGAAATATCCGGCTGCATTGGGGGTCCCCTCTCCTGAATCCCGTGACAATCTCCTGCATTTTCAAGGACCTGCCAAAGGCCTCATAAAAAGAAGCCTCCACCCCTGATCCGCTGATTTTTGTCTCCACACATCCCCGGTTTCCGCAATAGCACTTTCTGCCAAGGGGATCTATGGCAAAATGTCCCCACTCGCCTGCCATTCCATGGAGCCCTTTCCATAGGGTGTTGTTGATGCAGATTCCCCCGCCGCAGCCTGTGCCCATGATAATCCCCAGCAGGGTTCCATATCCTTTTCCCGCACCCTTCAGGGCCTCAATGTAAGTAAAGCAATTGGCATCATTTTCCATAGCTATTTCCCGGCCAAGAAGCTGTTCCAGGTCATGGCGAAACGGTTTTCCAATGAGGCAGGTGGTATTTGCCTTGTGAATGATCCCGGTTCTGAGGTCCATGGCCCCCGGAATGCCAATGCCCACAGAAAAGGGGTGATCGCCGGGGATTTGGCCGGCTGTGTCCAGGACCTGTTCCCAGGTTGCATTTAAAACCAGTGAATACTCCTTTTGCTTTGGGGTCGGAATGCGGCTTCGATGCAGTTCCGTTCCATCGGGGGCCAACAATACGCTTTCTATTTTTGTGCCCCCAAGATCGATGCCAACCCGGTAGTTTTCCATTTTGTATCCTTTGTACTTTACAGTTGTCTGGCCAGGGTTCGGAAGACCTTAAACAGTATCTATCGTTTTTATGGGACGCAGATTTGAGAAGCTATCCACAGGGGATGAATCCTGAAAATCCGCGTTTATCTGTGTCCCATTTTGGCGGTGTTGATTTATCCCGGGTCCCTGAACATGAAATACTGAGGGGGCCGGAATTTGTCAATTGATTTAATAGCTCAATCCTGGAACGCAGATTTAGGGTGGCCGGGAATCGCGATTGTGCCTTAAGTTTCCTTGACAAGAAGGCAGGTCCTGTCCTATATTCCCCTATTTAACAGCCTGACATTTCAGGTTTTTTATTCCCGGCGGAAACCATGGAAAACGACTATCAAGGCAAGAGCAAATCACAGGCAAAAAGAGAGGCAGAAGCACTTCAGGAACTCGGAGAAGAACTTATCAAGCTGTCCAGACAGCAATTGGAAGAAATGGGACTTCCCGATGGGCTTCACAATGCCCTGATAGACGCCGGATCTATCAAATCCAACATTGCAGCCAGGCGGCATCGGCAGTTCATCGGAACCCTGATGCGGGATGTGGATCCGGAACCCATCCGCCGGGCATTGGTGGAAACCCTTGCCGGCCTTTCCGCTGAATCCGGAATCGCCAACCAGGCTCGGACCTGGCTGGACAGGCTGTCAACAGGCGAAGCGGCTGCCATGGAATCGTTTATGGAGCTGTTTCCGGGGCTGGACCGCCAGCGGCTGCGGCAACTTGTGAGAAATATCAAAAAAGACAAAGCAGCCGGCAAGTGTTCCAAATCCTCAAAAGCACTGGAGCACTTCATCATCACAGGCATGAAGGGGCGCTGACGGCTGACCGGGCTTTAAATTCCGCGCATTTTTTTATGCAAGAGGCTCAAGTGTCAGGTTTTTTACAAATTGTAAATCAAACAGTTTTTTTTCAGCCAAGGCACCCGTTTTGACCTTTTTATCCTGAACTAATTTTTAAACCGGGCCACCATCTGACGGAGGCCATCTGCGAGTTTGAAAAGTTTCCGGGCACTCTCGTTAATTTGTCTGCTGCCGGTATTTATTTCCTGGGCCGCCAGACTTACCTGTGCGATATCCTCTGTGATTTCCCTTGCCACAACAGATGTCTGGTTTACGTTTTTATTTATTTCCTGGACCCCGAATGCAGCCTGACTCACGTTGTTTGAAATTTCCCGGGTGGTGGTGGATTGCCCTTCTATGGCTGAGGCAGCACTGGTGACGATATCATTGATATGATTGATGACGTCAACGATCTCTTTGATGGCCATGACCGATTCCGAGGTGGTGTGTTGAACCCCTGCGATTTTTGAACTGATCTCCTGGGTGGCGGCAGCTGTTTGGTTGGCAAGCGCTTTTATTTCACTTGCAACAACAGCAAAGCCCTTGCCTGCTTCTCCTGCCCTTGCCGCCTCAATGGTTGCATTTAATGCAAGCAGGTTTGTCTGCTTTGAAATATTTGCAATGGTTTCTGTGACGTTGCTGATTTGGGTGGCCGCTTTGCCCAAGGCATCAACTTTTTCAGAAACCTTTTGTGCTCTTCCGACGGCCTCCTGGGTCATGGCGCTGCTTTTGGCGGTATTGTTCGAGACCTCCTGGATGGTGGCCGACATCTCTTCTGCTGCAGAAACAATCATCTGAATATTTTGTGTGGTTTGCTCTGATGCGGCTGCAATATTGTTCATGTTGGTGCTCATCCCCTCGGCAGCCCCAGCCACACTGGCTGATTTTTCTGCGGTCTGCCCTGAATTGGAAGTAATCTGTTCGGATATGCTGGAAAGATCTGTGGAAGCCAATGTCAGTGTCTGAACGCCTTGGGCGATCTCTTGGAACATTTTTTGTAGATTTATAGACATGGTGTTCATGGCCTGGACAAGGATGCCAATTTCATCCTTATGATGGATGTCTAACCGCTGGCTTAAATCCCCTTCCGATATTTTTTTGGCAATATGGATGGCTTTCCCCATAAGTCCGGTGATGGTTTTTGTAATGAAATAGGCAATGGCCATGCCCGACAGCACGGATATAATTCCAAAAACGATGGCGATCTTTGCTTTTTGTAAGGATTGGGATTCAACCATTTTCACTCTATTCTCCGCTGCCTGTGCTGAATCTTTGCTCAGTTTTGCCACCAGGGGTTCTATTTTCCGAACCGCAATGACCATGGGTGTTTTGACACCTTCTATTCCCCCGGATGTAACAATGTCCTGGAATCCTTTTTTGTATAGTTCTGCAAGGCGTATGGCTTCAAGGGCCATCTCAGACGCGGTTGTGATATTGGCATGATCGGCGATTTTTTTCAGTGTTTCAGCTTCTTCTACCAGGGCTGCAATATTTTTTTCAAATTTATCAAGGTGGTCTTTGTTTTTTCTTAAAAAAAAGTTTTTTTCCTCACGTCTGCACTGGAGCATATAGTTTTCAAGTGTTTTGGCATGGAATGAAATTGCAGATTCAGTATTGCGGACATTTTGAAAGGCGGTAAAATTTGTTTTTAGGGTGTGATTGAAAAAAAAGATGATCCCCACCATCAATATGCCCATTAACCCAATGGCAACACCTAATTTGTAAGATAATTTCAGGTCATTCCAAAAAGAGCTTCTATTTTCTGCCATGATTTGTCCCTTTGTGTTTTTTTGATGGATTCACTGGGTCTATTATGGCTGGCAAATTATGGTTTGCCCCATGGCAAGTACCCAGGAGCAAATTCTAACAGCAAGCTCTATGCCAAGAACAACCCCCTTGCCAGAAAACGCCAACAGGCTGAAATATGATCCACTTTTGATTTGATCTCATCAATATCTACCAAGGGGTGTATGGGATTGTATCAGCCTTTTTTACAAGGTGGAAAAAAAGAAGACAGGTTTTTGTTTATGGATAGCGGCAACTTGTGAGACATATTAAAAAAGACAAAGCCCGGCAAGTGTTCCAAATTCTCAAAAGCCCGGGAACGCTTCATTGGCGCAGGCAGGAAGGGCAGAAGAATGTTTTGAAACGCCGGGGATCAAGACCTTATCCCAATAAAAAGCCGATACCCCGTTGACCACAAGCCCCATGTCGGGCCTATGGTCAATGGGTGGCTTGGGTCAGGCGTGTTTTGAAATCGACATCTGCTGGGATCTTACCCAGGTGTTTTGCAAGAGCTTGAAAATATCCTTTGGCATATCAGACGGCAGATCTACAAAAGAAAAGTCCTGATTGATATCAACGCTTTTAATGTATTTGCTGTCAAGGCCGGCTTCATTTGAAATGGCCCCCACAATATCTCCTGCCCGGACGCCGTGGGAGTATCCCACCTCAATGCGATACCGTTCCATTCCTTTTTTCAGGGGCATTCCCGGGATCTCCCGGGGTGAAGCTGCTTTTTTGACGGGGTCGGCTTTTTTCTTTTTGGGCACAGCATCCACCGTTGGCTTTGCCGGTTTTACAGACACCGCTTTCCTGGCAGCCAGGGGGTTTTTTCTGGAAAAATACTCCCGGTCGGGTCGGTCCTGCCGTTCCGGCCGGGTTGTTTTTGTTTTCAAAGGCGGCTGTTTGTATTCTTGCCGGGCGGCCAGCAGGAAGGGTGTATCCCCATGGGCCAGCTTTGCAAGGGCGGCAGCCACCTGGGCCACCGGAATATCCTGTTCAAGGGAATAGGCCTCGACCAATCCCTGGAAAACATCCAGGTCCTGGGAGGAAAGGGCCTGGGTGATGGCCTGTTTGAAGTCCGCAACCCGTTTTTTATTGATGTCCTTGTCCGAGGGCAGCAATATTCCTTCGATTGGGCGTTTGGTAGCTCTTTCCAGAACATTGAGCATCCAGCGCTCGTTTCGGTTCACGAACAGGATGGCTTCCCCGGATCTGCCGGCCCTTCCGGTCCTGCCGATTCTGTGGATATAGGGCTCTGCCTTGGGCGGCATGTCATAATTGATCACATGGGAGATCCGTTCCACATCCAGACCCCTGGCAGCCACATCCGTTGCCACCAGGATATCGATATGGCCGCTTTTCAGGCGGCTGATCGTCCGTTCTCTGGCATTCTGGGCAATGTCCCCGTTCAGGGCTTCTACTTTGAAGCCCTTGTCCTCAAGGCTTTTTGCCACCTCAAGGGTAGCGGTTTTGGTTTTGACAAACACGATGACCCCGTCATAGGTGGCGGCTTCCAGTATCCGGATCAGTGCCTGGGCTTTTTTTGCGCCATTGACCATCCAGTATTTCTGGTTGATGGTATCCACCCCTGTTGTGTCTGTTTTAACCATGATTTCTTTGGGGGTGGTCAGGTATTTCTGGGCAATATCCCGGATGGGTTTTGGCATGGTGGCTGAAAACAGAGCGGTCTGGGACTCGTCCGGGGTTCTGTCCAGAATCCATTCCACATCCTCAATAAACCCCATGTGAAGCATTTCATCCGCCTCATCCAGCACCACACAAAAAATATCGGCAAAGGAAACGGTTTTTCTTCGCATGTGGTCCATGAGCCGGCCGGGTGTCCCCACGACCACATGAACGCCCCGTTTCAGCTGCTTGAGCTGGATTTCGTAACTCTGGCCGCCGTATACGGACAAGACATTCAGTCCTTTCATCTTTGAGCCATAGGTTTTAAAGGATTCCGCCACCTGGATGGCAAGTTCCCGGGTGGGGGTCAGCACCAGCACCTGGGGCCGTCTGTTTTCAAGGTCAACCCGGGACAGCAGGGGCAAAGCAAAGGCTGCCGTCTTGCCGGTACCGGTTCTTGCCTGGCCGATCATGTCTTTACCCTGGATCAGGTGGGGAATGGTTTGTGCCTGTATGGGCGTGGGCGTGGAATAGCCGGCATCCTGTACTGCAGCCAGGACAAGGGGGCTCATGTTCATTTCGTCAAACCCGATCAAGGGTGAAGTGTTTTCGGACAACATAGGGTTCCTTAAAAAAAAGCCGGGAATACCAGCCATAGAGAGATCGAAAATTTAGAATTGTACACGACTATTTTTTATAAAGCAAGGTATATTTTGTATTTTGACACGAAACCCCTGAATCTGATTGCCCTGAATATTTTCATGCACCTGCTGGACGCAGTCCATATAATATTGTATCCTGACCCAAGGTTGGGGTTCACTCGTTCCAGACCAAGGGGGTAAGTCCCATTGTCCGGGACACCGGATACTAGCTGAATGCAGGACAGACAATTTATCATATGCATAGGAGAATGAAATGAAAATTCTTGGTATTTCGGGAAGTTCACGCAAAGAAGGCAGTTCAGGGGGAATGAAACTGGTCCAAACCGTTTTGGAAAACACCGGCTGCGAGTATGAATTGATATCCTTGAGAAATAAATCCATTGGTGGGTGTATTGCCTGTCTTGGATGTGTCAAGGACAATATATGCAAGGTAAATGATGATTTAATGCCGTTGAGGGATAAGATTGTTGCGGCAGATGCCTACGTGATTGGTGCGCCCAATTATTATTCCACTTTGAATGCCTTGACCCATGCATTTTTGGAGCGATGGTTCCAGTTCCGGCACCAGACAGGGCGAACCCTGTGGGGGAAGCTGGCTGTGGCTGTGGGTGTGGGCGGGACAACCGGGGCAGCCCCTGCAGATGAACTGGAAAAATTTTTTATGTACAATTTCATAGAAACAGTGGCCAAGGTAACCGGCCAGGGGGCGGCTTCCTGTTATACCTGTGGTTACGGTGAAACCTGTCAGGTGGGAATTCCCACCATGATCCATGGCCCGGGGGTTAAAATTACGGACAATATCATCCCCAATGTGGAAAAACAGGCAGATGTGATGGCATCTGCTGTCCAGGCAGGCAAATCGTTGGGAAAACGGCTTTCCGAGGGCCATGACCGGGTAGCCGTAACCCAGAAGGTGCGCGATAAAATGATGTCCATGTTTGGAGAGACCGTCTAGAAAAGAGTCTTGAGTCGTTATTGTGGCCCTGTCCCCTGAATCAGGGGCAGGGCTTTTTTTTGCACTTGATTTTTCTCAGAACCGCAATGCCTTGACAATGCATCCTTTTCCCATTAGGCTGGGAGCAGAGCCTTTTGATTCAGCTTCAGTCCCAGGGATAATTGTCCATGATAGGAAAGCCTCGCAGATACATTTTTTTGGTTGTTCTTGGTTTATTCGTGATGATCGCTGCCATTTCCCCCAAGGGGTCACCTGCTTCTGCGTCACAGAAGTCTGTGGTGGTGGAATTTGTTTTCAGGGGTCGCTTCTGGTCGATTACAGGAGAGAACACAGCACCCAATACCTATGTGTTCAACAAGGGTGCGCCTGGCAAAATACGCATGGCCACCCTTGACTGGGCGCCTTATATCGGCGAAACGATCTGTAAACAGGGATGGGTTCAGCAGTTGACCATTGCACTTCTGGCAAGCAAGGGCTATGAAATCACCACCAGTTTCATGCCCTGGGCCAGGACCATCAGGATGGCGGAAACAGGGGCGGTCGACATTTTATACCCGGAATATTTCATTGAACCCTCGGCAGTCTCAGATGTCCACAAAGGCACCAACCGGCTCGAACACCTGGCCTTGTCCAGGAAGCTGCCGGGCGGCCCCATCGCATTCATGAAGCGAAGAGGAGAAGTTGACGTCTATAAAGGCGATTTGTTCAACCTTAAAAATGAAAAAATCGGGGTGGTCCGGGGGTATCAGAACACACCGGCCTTTGATGGGTTGATGGGCAACGGTTTGTTTGAAATCAGCGAGTCGGTCGATGACCTGATGAACACCAAAAAACTGATAAGCAGGCGGATCAACCTTATCATCGGAGATCCTGCGGTCATCCGTTTCAACATTGCAAACTCGGTGCTGAATCCGGGTGAGCAATCCGGGATACTTGAGAAGATTGAAGTGGTTCAGCCCGTGATCCAGTATAATCATCTTTACTATGCCGTCTCCAGGAAGAATCCTTCCTGGGAAACGACACTGAGGGTATTGAATGCTGCCATTGCGGAATTTGAAAAATCCGGCCTCATGTTTGAGATCATTAAACAGGTGAACACAAGCTGCGGATATCACATGGACCAAGTCCTTTCGCCCTATGAATAATCGGCAGTTTTAAACCAAGATTTGCGTCAGAATTTTCTGATCAGGAGAACCCCTGCCGTGATCAGGGCAATTCCTGCCAACCGTTGCCAGCTGATGGATTGAACCGGCACTCCCAGAAGGCCGATATGGTCCATGAATACCGCCATCAAAAGCTGTCCTGCCACCACAAGCCCGAAAGTCAGGGCCGCTCCCAGGCGGGGGGTTAGCATAATGGCTGCAGTAACATAAAAAGCACCCAAAAAGCCGGCAGACCAGACAGACCAGTGGGTGCTGGCGGCATACCGGATATTGGTAAAGGCCACCCGGGTGGCCAGGGCATAGCAAAAAAGCACCAGGGTTCCCACGGCAAAGGATATCAATGCTGCATATACGGGGCTTTCAATGGCCCGCCCCATCTTTGCGTTCAATCCTGCCTGCAGGGGTGCCAGCATTCCGGCAACCAGTGCGATGAATAAAAGTACCAGTTTCATTTGCCGATCTCCGTTTTATTTTTTCCAGGCTATCCCGGCGGATGGTTCGTGGAGTTTTTTTTGGGGAGCCATGGGAACCATTTTCTGTTATGGTGAACAAGGATTTGAACGAGTGATACCACAGGCCGAAAAAGATATCCAGATAAAACCGGCCCAATCTTCACTTGTGAAGGAAAACCAGGCGTGATAGTTTTATGCTTTGAACGTTTACCCGTTTTCAATCGTTGTGTTTGGACGAAATTGTTTGAACAAAAGAAGGAATTTCAATGGAAAAAACAATCGAGACCCAGGTGCTGGTCATCGGCGGCGGGGCAACCGGTACCGGCATTGCCAGGGACCTTTCCCTTCGCGGCGTCCGGGTAATTCTCATTGAAAAAAGCGATTTGAACGCCGGTGCTTCCGGGGCGAACCACGGCCTTTTGCACTCGGGAGCACGGTATGTCCATTCCGATATTGAGGCGGCCATGGAATGCCGCTCGGAAGGACAGCTCCTCAAACGGATTGCCCCCCATTGCATTGAGGAGACCGGCGGTCTTTTTGTGGCGGTTCCCGGGGATGATGAGGCCTATATTGCCGATTTTCCAGGGATGTGTGAGCGGGCCGGTATTCCCTGCCGGCCACTGGATGTAAAGGATGCAGGGCAGATGGAGCCCTGTTTGTCCCCCCAGCTGATTGCAGCCTTTGAAGTGGCGGATGCCGCCATTGATCCGTTTAAACTCTCCA
>Ga0180007_10005993_pt1 | contig 12043 bp, 9 predicted proteins | sample MM_PC_MetaG_FD_121122 | JGI IMG/M metagenome (GOLD analysis project Ga0180007, IMG submission 121122) | Groundwater microbial communities from the Aspo Hard Rock Laboratory (HRL) deep subsurface site, Sweden - MM_PC_MetaG | ecosystem: Environmental > Aquatic > Deep subsurface > Groundwater...
CTTCACAGTATCGAGTCTGTCTCGGTCTGTATAATGTTTTCCCATGTGTATTTTCCTCGTTTCATGACCTTAGGATATAAAAAAACACCCTAAATGACTAGAGTGTTAATATTTGACCTTTACTCAAATTCAAGAAAAACAGTGGAAATCACATATTTTTCAACAAAAAAAGGCTTGATACTAGGGCGAATTACTAATTCGCTTATGTATCAAACCTATGCTCTGCTAATGGTGCCATAGGAGCACAAATAAACTCGCACTTTTTAGCGAAAACACTTAAAAGTGTTCTTTTGTCCATCAACATACCCTTTGGAGGACACAGTGGGAAAGTGTAGGACAATGAAAGAAAAGTGTTCTTTTGTCCACCAACATACCCTTTGGAGGACATAGTGGGAAAGTGTAGCCCATTATTATCAGTTTACTAAAATCTTCTAATTGAAGATTATCGTATAATTGTCAATCACAAACTTCTGTTCTGCAAAATTTAACTGTGTGTTTTTCATCTCAGTCCTTAACTCGTTTTGGTACCTGACGATAGCAGTTAACTTGTCATTAACAGAATTATCATCAACAAATTTCTTAATTAGTTTAATTCTAGAAAAACTTAGCCAACAAGCTCTCGAATCATATTCAATATCAGTTGTAAATTCATTTGCATACATTCCTATTACAAATAAATACTTACTGCAATGTTGTAAATCGGATTTTTTTATTCCAAATGTTTTAGACAAATACTCTACATTTGAATTGTCTATTATACCGCTTACTCGCTCAACCCATGTATTTCCTTCGTTTATATAGTTCTTCATTTTGCTCTTTCTTGCTCTCATGGAGTTGCTAAATTCTTCATTCCATTTCAATTGAAACAGTGCTAACACTTTATGTTTTTTGTCAAAAATTAATGCATCAATATCGGTAATTATCATGGTGTTCTTACTTATTTTTATTGGTTGGTTTATCTTCATAAATTGGGTATCGTTAAAAATATCATATAGTTTATCTCTAAATATTTTCTCACGCATTAATATTGCTTTACTCCAATCTTTAGTGCATCTTGATTGAAGCATTTGAAAGAGTGAGGGAAAAGGGTTTGTAAGTATTGATGAAGCAGTCACCAAAACAAAATCATCGGAGACTTTAAGAAGAATTGGATACTTCAAAGGTTCAGTAAAATTATTATCCTCTGCCAAATCTACTAATAATATTCGCATGAATTGATCCACTTTATTAGCATCTATATCAAATGCTAAATTTATGTTTTTAATCAAAGTAATTATTTGTACACTAAGTGGTAGCAAATCAACTAAATGTAAATTAGGGTACTTTCGCTTAGAAACATAGGCATAATTTATGTTTCGAAAGCACATCATAACAATAACTGTTAGAACTTCCTTTATTTCTTTAAATGTAATTCCATCAAAAATGGTATCATCACTAAAAAACGATGTTTCATCAAATGAATCAACATATTGGTTTGCTCGTTCTAAGAAATACTCATCTATATCATCATTTGGTGAATACTGGATCCAGTGCTGATCAAACTTATGTACAACGATACTCATTTGTTCTAGTAATAATTGACTTTGTGTTAGTATTTCAAAAGCAGGTTTTATATATTCTAAGGCATCCCAAACATCAAATATTTCATAAAAAATATCATATTTTCTTTTGCAAAAAAATGTGTTAATATCTGTTTTTAATATATCAATTTGACCGTCATTATAAATGTCTATTATTCTATCTATCATTTTGGAAGTGTTAAACTCAAATATATAATCGAAAACTGTCTTTGGGTAATGTTTGTCTCTGTGAACTAAAGGTAATCCGTGACCATAAGTTATTAATCCCTTCATTGAATACAATATAGCAGGATAAGAAGTTATATCATTCTCAAGTATTTGATAGCTTGTCTTATCCTTTTCAGCGAAAACTTTAACAAAATGGAAGTCCATTATATTTTGTACTAATATATGCAAAAAGGGGAATCTATTTTTTTCTAGCCTATCTTTTACTCTTTTTGATAATTCACATAGTTCATCTTTTGCAGAGTTGTCACTGTTCAAAAAATTATCCCTCCTTTTATTAAAATAGTAAAAACCATTTTTTCATTCAAAAAAATAATAACTTCTACGTCGCCATGTACACTAATTATATCACTCAACACAATATACAGATAGATATATTAAAAAAAGACCTGTTGAGGTCTTTATAGATTAAGATTTGATTAAATTAATGGATAAAATTCAAATCAAACAGATATATTTTTTTATTAATAAATAGATATATTTTAAGTTTTTTATTGACAATCTTGTACTCTTGTGATAAAAATAAATCATATAAATAACGTTTTGGGGGTTTCACACAGATTAATATGGTAATGATAACTGTAGTGTTGTTATTATTTCATATAATTCAAGTGGAAGGAGGGGAGAGACATGAAGGGAATACCTTTATTGTTGCAAAAGTTTAAGTCAGCTGTGAGAGATAATCAGCTAGTTTTGGCATGTAATTATGCTGGTTGTGGATCTGCTGATAGTTGGCCAAAGGTAATAGCATAAAAATACGGAAGAAAGAAACTGTGTTTCTTTCTTCCAATACTCTTAAGGAGGATTTACGTTAATGGAATACCACGTTTTTCAAAATTCAAAAGATTACTACTTATACATTACTGACATTAAACAGTTGTTTTTGATTCCCGCAGACGAATACAATATATTCAAAACTAATATTGACTCCAAAGCAATGGAATCTCTCTTAGTGAAGTATAAACAAGTTTCAAATGAAGAAGATTTCTATGAACTAACAAATCCAAAAAACTATAGATATGGTTTATTTTTATGTGTCGCTAATACATGTAACCTTAGATGTTCTTATTGTTTTGCTCATCAAGGAGATTATGGAAAAAGCAAAGGTTTAATGGATATCGATACTGCTAAGAAATCAATTGATTTTTATATGGAACAGGTTCCTGAAAATTGTGATGCATATATTATTTTCTTCGGTGGAGAACCTATGCTGTCATACGATATAATAGAAAAAGTTTGTTCATATGTGAAGGCAACATATTCAAGAAAAAAGTTCAAATTTCACATTGTTACTAATGGTACCCTCTTTAAAAAAAATGTTATAGATTTTTTTAAAGAAAACGATTTTGGTGTGGCTGTAAGTATCGATGGAGGAAAATCCATTCAAGATACTCAAAGACCAATGGCGTCTGGAAAAAGTTCTTATGATGCTATAAAATCTAATTTATCATATTTGTTAGAGAATATACCTAATGTCCATGCAAGAGGAACTTATACCGATTTTAACTACTCACTAGTAACTTTATATAAAGACTTGTTAAATTTAGGGTTTAAAGAAGTTAATATTCCACCTGATATACTTAATCCTATTAGTAATGTTAATTTTGACAAAGTATTAAAACAGTTAGATTACTTATACTTGTTTGTTTTAGAGTATTCTATTGATCATGAGGATTTTCCCTTTGGACTTTTTATTGAACATATTCGTCGTTTGTTCATTCCAAAGATTAACAGTTCTTTTGGTTGCGGAATTGGTGAATCAACATTTTCTGTTGATATACATGGAGATGTGTACCCATGTCATAGATTTTCTTCAATCGAAGAATCAAAAATCGGTAATGTTTTTCACACAGTGCGTGTCGTAAAAGAGTCTGAATACTCCAACAAATGCAAATCTTGCTGGAATAGATATACTTGCTCACATGGATGTAAATATAATGATATAATGTTAAGTGAAAATACAGTTGAAAAAAACCAGTATTGGTGCATGTACTCACAAAAAATGACAGAATTATCTTTAGCGTTATGTGCAAATCTAAACGAAAATACTATTGCGAAAATTCTTTGTGTTGGTGAGGAGTCGTATAAAACATTATGACAAAAAAACTACTACAATTTTTTACATTTGTTAAATCAAAACTAAATCACAAAACTCGACTTTCACTGATTGTTATTTCGCTAATTAGCCTTATTTTAAGTGTCATTTCTTTTGCTTTGCCTTTACTACAAAAAAATCTAATAGATAATATATTAACATTGAATAATGTATATATCCTATATTACTTTATACTTGCGGTTTTGTTTGTGGCTTTGACAGTTATAATTTCTATAATATCTAATTCTTATTTTATGAATACAAAGAGGATATTAGAGGACGAACTATTATCATCAATTTCAAAGAAAGACTCCAGTATTCTTAAATCAAGAGGATCTGGTGCTTTTATGGTCAGTATGTTTGGAGATACTGAGCAATTAGCAACAATCATGTCTATTAATTACTTTAATACTATATTTATCTCATTAGCCGCAATTGCTACACTTATTATATCTTTAAAATGGACAATGACTTTCGGTGTAATTGTAATTGTGTCGTATATTGTTATTTTTGCGATTATTCATATAACCAATAAAAAATACGAGAAGAATTTTAATCATGCACGTGAAGTAGTTTATGAGGTTAATCCAAAAGTATTAGAATATATAGAGAATCGTCGTTCAATAATGGGTTATTCTAGCGTGCAAGAACATGAGACAAATATTAGGAAACGACTGTATAATAGAGATGGTTTTTTTAAAAAAGCGTTTGCTTATAGTGCTATTGGGAAAAATTCTATTACTGCAATTAAGAGTTTTGCAATCACAATTTTCTTTTTGGTTGCAGTAATTGAAATCAACAATGGATCACTGCTTATCTCAGAATTTCTAGCTCTATTAATGTATTTCCAAATAGTTTTTATACCACTATCATCAATTCAGGAACTATTAGAAAATATTAAAGCCTTTAATGTTTTTAAAAATAGAATAGATGAATCACTTGATATTCACCCAAAACATTGTTTACCAATTAACCATACGTTTGAAGTCTCAAACTGCACGATTTCTCATACTAAAAAGGACTTAATCAAGAATTTTTCTTTATCTCTAAACAAAAAATACGGTTTGGTTGGATTATCTGGCGAAGGAAAATCTTCAATAATCAAGTTATTTCTTGGTGAAAATGTGCCTGAAACTGGTTTTGTTAAGTTGGGGACTATTGACTTAACTAATATACCACGACCTTTAGTATTTTCATCTATCAGGTATTATGGGCAAGAACAAGAAATATTTGATGCAAATTTAGATTTCAACATAACCTTGGGTAAAAAACCAGTCTCACATAGCGTTTATGAGGATTTGATAGAATCTCTTAGTATTGAGCTTTTAATAATTTTCAATAAAATAGCAAACAAACTATATTCAAACATCAATAATACAGAACTAACGATACTAGGAAAAATTTACAATGTAGAACCATCTGAGTTCATTAAGTATAATTTATATGAGAAAATCTCTAATTTTTTCATTGAAGTCGACACTAAAGCGCTTGCTTTTCATATGAGTAAGCTTATTATCTCGAGAGAATATTTTTTAATTGAGAAGTATAATAATTTAGTATCGGATTTTAAATTAGTTGAATTGAATAATCGAAATCTCGGACAAAGAGGTGATAAAATATCTGGTGGAGAGAAGAATCGTATTGCACTATGTAGATTTTTGTTACCAGAAAGTGAGTTCCCTTTCATACTGGATGAACCTTTGACTAGTGTGGATGCATATTTAGAAAAAACTTGTCTTGAATCAATGAAAAAATACTTACATTCTTCAAATGGTATAATAATTTCTCATAAACTAAATATTACAAAATATATGTCAGATGAACTTTTGGTTCTAAATGAAGGTATACTAATGGAACAGGGATCTCATGATGATTTGATTAAAACTGAAGGGTTCTATTCAAAACTTTATCAAGCATACAAGGAATCAAATTAATCTAGATTAAATTGTTATGAATAACAACAGTATTGATTATAGGTATAGAAAAAAATGAAGTGTTTAGAACATCTGATGGAATCTTAAATAAACTTCAAATGACAAAACTTTTATAAAATGATAAAACTTCTTATTCTATTCCAGTCTAAAAAAAATAATGGCTAAACGGACAGGTTCAATAATTAGTCCGTTTTTTTTATTTGCTCTTTATCTGGCTTATTGTTGCCTCTATTTGATTAATAATATATGCATTCAAATCAACATAGTTGTTAACTATAAACTCTTTTGCTTCTATATTAAGTTCTTTTGTAACCTCTTGGCAAGGATTAGAGCGGTTTTCTGTGCTTCCTTATCGAATGTTCCACTCTTCTTTAAAGACTCTACATAGGTCTGAAAAACAACCCTTACAGCACGTTCTACGCTTGATGTTATTGATGTCAATATTCTTCTTGCGTATTCATCTTTAATCTTACTATTGAGGTAGTGAATAAGTTTTGTCCCACCAAGTGTAACTAGTGGTAAGACCACTGTAGTAACAATAATTCCGATAATTGATGTAACTATTTCGTTCATATGTTCCTGGTCTCCTTTGCTGGATTATGTCTTTTGAATAAGTTTTTAACATCACTTTCTAGGATTGCGACTCGTGTTTTTAAATCAGAAAACCTATTATCGACAATAGACAATATTCAAACAAAGGATATCAAAGATCTACTTCCTTACTCATCATAACTTGATAAGTCGCTTAGAAACACATAAAATCCGCCATTTTCCACCAGGTGAGATTTAAACTCCATATACAAAAACACCACCTAGAGCAATCTATTCTCTAAGTGGTTTTCTTTTGATACAGTGTTAATATTTGACGTTTAGGTTAGTTCGGAACCACATTACCCCCAAATTAAACATGTCACTTCCGAGAAAGCAAATTTGCTCTCGGTATGACTCGATAAACGAAAATGACCCTATTTCAAAAGAAATAAGGTCGCTTTTCATTAAAATATCGCTATTATCCCCTGGTTTCGGGGAGTAATCAAAGATAACTTTGGTGCGGACGATGAGATTTGAACTCACACGGCCTAACGCGGCCACATGCCCCTCAAACATGCGTGTCTACCATTCCACCACGTCCGCCATTAAAAAAGGTGCAAGCACCTTTTTAAGAGAGTTTTTTCTTATTCGACAGCGAAGATATAGGTGTAAATGTCTTGCTTACCTTCGATCGTTTCTACTTCAATGTCTGGGTTTAATTTCTTAGCATGAGCAACAATATTATCGAGCTCATCTTCATCTGCATCGTTACCATAGAAAATCGTTATAATTTCACGATCCATATCAACCATATCATTAAGTAATCCTAGTGCAGTATCTAATCTAGAAGGGGTGGATAGCTTGATTTCACCTTTAGTGATCCCTATGAAATCACCATTTTTAATGGAAACTCCATTCAATTCTGTATCTCTAACTGCATAAGTCACTTCACCTGAACGCATGTTGGATACTATCTCTGTCATCGATTCAAAGTTTTCATCTAATTCTTGTGTAGGATCAAATGCCATGAGTGATGAATATCCTTGAGCGATACTCTTTGTCTTTAGGACTCTAATGGAACGATCAGGACATAAGTCTAATGTTTGTTCTGCTGATAAAATGATATTTTTGTTATTTGGTAAGATAATGATATGTTCACAATTTAAGGATTCAATTGCTTTTACAAATGATTCTGTTGATGGATTCATCGTTTGACCACCATCAATAATCAAATCAACGCCTAATTCTTTAAATGCATCTTGAATACCAGTTCCAGAAGCAACTGCAATGATACCAAATTTAGCTTTTGGCTTCTTAGGCATCTTCAGTTGGTTTTCTTCTTGGTGTAATGGTGTATCTGCATTTTCCATGATGTTTGAATGTTGAATTCTCATGTTTTCAATTTTAATCGTTTGTAAATCTCCATACTTTTGAGCAAGTGTTAATGCAACACCTGGTTGATTGGTATGGACATGGACCTTCAGTAAATCATCATCAGTCACTACAACAAGTGAATCGCCCATTTGTGAAAGTGGGTCTTTCATAAAGTTTTCGTTGAACTTTTCAGGTTTATGTAGTTTGACAATAAATTCTGTACAGAATCCAAACTTAATATCAACAGCACCTAAATTTTCAGCACCATGATAATGTTCTTTCTTAGATGGTGTAAATGAAGCTTCAGATTCATTAAGCATCTGACCTTCTAATGCCATGACCCAGCCTTCGATAATTTTAATGAAACCAGCACCACCACTATCTACGACTCCAGCTTCTTTTAATACTGGAAGTAAATCTGGGGTTTTGATTAAAGTTTCTTTTGCTTGTTCTAAATATAATTTTAATACTTCTTCAACACTATTTAGACTGGATGATTCACGGAGTACTTTTTCAGCAGATTCTCTAACAACAGTAAGGATAGTTCCTTCAACAGGATCCATGACAGCACGATATGCCATTTGATATCCACCAACTAATGCTTGGATGAATTCTTGAACTGTTGCTGATCCATTATCAATTTTTGCTATTTCTGAATAAACTCCACGGAAAAATTGGGAAAGTATAACTCCAGAGTTACCTCTTGCTCCCATTAGTAGTCCACGTGATAAGATTTTTGAAATATCAACTATTGATTGTGAATCCAAACTGTTTACTTCTTTAATGCCTGCCATCATTGTCATTTGCATATTCGTACCGGTGTCTCCATCGGGTACTGGGAAAACGTTCAAATGATCAATTTCTTTGTGATTGTTTTTTAAGTTTACTGCTCCGTTAGTTACCATTTTCTTAAATAGAGTTCCACTGACTGTTTGATTCGCCATTAAATGATCCTCCTCATATTTGGGAAAAATGTTTTGTATGTAAATATAGATTAATATTATAGTTTAATTTAATTCAATTTTATACTTTTCTAGTATAGCATTTAAAATATCAAAAAGCAATGATTTTTATGCTGCTTCATATACATTCATATTATATCATATTACTGCTAAAAATAGTCAAATCATAGATAGTTCATCCATCTGAAGACGATTTAACAAATATTTAATTGATTATTGCTTTTCTGGTTGCTTTTTTAATTTTTTTATGTTAAATTAGGTTGTGCAGTTAGGAGTGAGAATATGGCTGAATGCTACGTAACAGGTAAAAAGACTATTTTTGGTAATAAACGCAGTCACGCGTTAAACGCGACTCGCCGTACATGGAAGAGCAATCTTCAGACAGTACGTATTAAGGACGAAAACGGGAATGTACTTAAGGTAAAAGTTTCTGCTCGTGCTTTAAAAAAGAACAATTTAGAACGCGTTTAAAAATAAAAAGGCCCAAGCCTTTTATTTTTTTTATTTAAATGCTTATTTCTTTGAAATAACAACAATCACTTTACCCTCTTTTACATCTATGAATCCTTTATCTTCAGCTAACTCATTACTGATGCATAATGGATCATAAGTGTTTAAGATATATTCAGTCAAATCGTACTTAAATCCAACTAAGGTTAATACTGCTTTTGGGTAAGCAAAGATTGAAACAAAATGGTTTTGAACTCCAAACTCATGTATACCTTTATCTAGAACATAAATCGTCGAATTTTCATCCTTAATAATCAAATCAGGAAACTCATTAAAAAACATCGTATGTACCATAAAATGCTCTATGCGTTCCCCACCAATCCCACCGATTAAGTATAGTTCATCTGGATTAATTTTCACGGCTTCTACTAATGCCTGATGGGTGTCTGTTACATCCTTAATAGGGTTGAGTCTAATCACGTTTAAATTGACAAGCATACCATGATTGGTTAAGCTATCAAAGTCCCCAACCGCGAGGTGAATGGGGATTCTTTGTTTATATAGAGAAAAAACTGCCTGATCCACTGCGATTATATAATCAGAGTCTTTTAGAGGCATGATTTCTTTGATATTTTTAGGAGTTGGATGTGTGACAACTAATACTCTCATCTTAAAGAATCAATTCCTTTCTTACGGTCTTCCATGTTAAATAAGTGACTACCAATAACAACGATATCGACTCCTACTTCTTTGCAAAGTAGAATGGTTTGATTATTGATACCACCATCAACTTCAATTGAGAATGTTAGACCATTTTCTTTTCTTAATTTGACCAATTCCTTCACTTTCTCAAGCATTTCAGACATAAAGGATTGCCCACCAAAGCCAGGTTCAACCGTCATAATCAATATCAACTTCACTTCATTTAGGTAAGGAATTAATGCACGAACTGGGGTTTTTGGTTTAATGGATAACCCAACCCCTATATTTTGTTTTTGAATTGCTTGTATTGTCTCTGAGACGTGGTTTGATTCTGTATGAATGGTAATATATTTCGTTTTAGGAAATGAAAATTTAGGGATCCATTGGAGTGGATCTGTTACCATTAAATGAATATCAAGTGGTAGATGTGTATTTTTCTCGATTTCCTTAGCAATTGCTGGTCCAAATGAGATATTTGGGACGAAATGACCATCCATAATATCTAAATGGATAAGATCAGCATTCGAAATAGAATCGAGTTCACTTCTTAAATTTGCAAAATCTGCAGTTAGTACTGAAGGTGCAATTTTCATTATGAAACCCTCCTAATATCTTTCTTTTTGATTTTTTACTTCCTCACAAAACTGAACATAATTATCATATCTAGATTGTAATATTTCTTTTGACTCTACGCCTTCCTTAACAGCACAAGAGGGCTCATTAAGATGCAAGCAACTCGAAGTAAATCTGCAGGATGGTGATAGAAATTCAAAATCAGGATAAAATGTTTTCATCTCATCGACATGAAAGATTACAAACTCTATTTTAGAGAACCCTGGAGTATCTACAATATATCCACCATTATAACTATATAATTCTGTATGTCTAGTCGTGTGTTTACCTCTTCCTAAAGCCTTAGATATCTCTTGAGTTTTTAGGTGTAGTTCAGGCATTAATGCGTTTAATAAAGTTGACTTCCCGACTCCTGTTTGTCCAGCAAGTACGGTTAATTTGCCTTTAAATATATGGGCAAGAACATCGATTCCAATACGCTGTTTGGAGTTGACATAAAAGACTTCATAACCCATTTTTTCGTAATACTTTAAGTCTTCTTTTAATCGATCGAGCGGTTCTTTTTCAATCAAGTCAATCTTAGAAATAATAATGACAGGAGTTAAATGCTCCTGATTCATAATGATTAAGAATTTATCTAAGAGATGAAAGCTGAATTCAGGATTTATAGCTGAAAAAACAAGGAGTACTTGATCAACATTACAGACATCAGGACGTGTCAAATCATTTTTTCTTGGTAGTATTTCTTGGATGATGATTTGATCCTCTGAATCATCATATAAGACATAATCTCCAACCTTCGGACTGATGGTTGTTATTTTTTGTTCGATTTTTGTCTTTTTAGTCAATTGCTTCGAAAAAGCTGAGTCTTCCGTTACTTTCATGTAACGCAGTTTGCCTCTAGCAGTAGCGATGACTTCTTCATGGGAATCTTGATCAATTAATGTGTACTGATTGGATATCATTTTTTTGATAAAGCCTTTTTTCAAATTTACCTCCTACAGGTGTTGACTTCTAAGCTGTCCGCAGGCAGCATTGATGTCATGGCCTTGTTCTTTTCTTAATGTAACTTGAATTTTATTCTTCATGAGTATATCATAAAATGCTACCATGGTTTCTGTTTTTGAACGCTTATATGGGGCCTCTAAGACCTCATTGTATGGGATTAAGTTCACATACACATTTAACCCTCTAAGCACCTTACAAAGCTCTATAGCGACCTCAGGAGTATCATTTAATCCATCGATTAGGATGTATTCAATCGTGACTCTGCGGTTAGCTACACTTAAATAATATTTAATCGCTCCAATCACTTCTTCGACTGGGTATGCTTGATTGATTTTCATGAGTTTAGTTCTAATCTCATTGTTTGGAGCATGCAAGCTAATTGCTAAATTCACTTGAAGACCCATTTGGGCATATTCTTTAATTTTAGGAACAATTCCTGAAGTAGATACAGTAATGTGTCTTGCACCTATGGCTAATCCTTTTGGGCTATTTATCGTTGATAAGAATTTGATCAAGTTTTGATAGTTATCGAGTGGTTCACCAATACCCATTACAACCACATAAGAAATTCTTTCCTTCAATATCTTTTCTGTTTCAATGATTTGAGCA
>Ga0180007_10005994_pt1 | contig 12042 bp, 12 predicted proteins | sample MM_PC_MetaG_FD_121122 | JGI IMG/M metagenome (GOLD analysis project Ga0180007, IMG submission 121122) | Groundwater microbial communities from the Aspo Hard Rock Laboratory (HRL) deep subsurface site, Sweden - MM_PC_MetaG | ecosystem: Environmental > Aquatic > Deep subsurface > Groundwater...
GCCTGCGGCCTATCAGCTTGTTGGTGAGGTAATGGCTTACCAAGGCTATGACGGGTAGCTGGTCTGAGAGGATGATCAGCCACAATGGGACTGAGACACGGCCCATACTCCTACGGGAGGCAGCAGTAAAGAATCTTCCACAATGGGCGAAAGCCTGATGGAGCAATACCGCGTGAGCGATGAAGGTCGAAAGATTGTAAAGTTCTTTTCTGAGGGAAGAATTATGACGGTACCTTAGGAATAAGCACCGGCTAACTCCGTGCCAGCAGCCGCGGTAATACGGAGGGTGCAAGCGTTACCCGGAATTATTGGGCGTAAAGCGTCCGCAGGCGGTTTTTTAAGTCAGATATTAAATCTCGTAGCCCAACTACGAGGCCGTGTCTGAAACTGAAAAACTAGAGACTTCCAGAGGCATGTGGAATTCTGTGTGTAGGGGTAAAATCCGTAGATACACAGAGGAACACCAAAAGCGAAGGCAGCGCACTGGCCAATTACTGACGCTCAGGGACGAAAGCGTGGGGAGCGAACGGGATTAGATACCCCGGTAGTCCACGCTGTAAACGATGGATACTAAGTGTTGGAGGACTCGACCCCTTCAGTGCTGACGCTAACGCATTAAGTATCCCGCCTGGGGAGTACGGTCGCAAGATTAAAACTCAAAGGAATAGACGGGGACCCACACAAGCGGTGGAGCATCTGGTTTAATTCGATAATGAGCGAGGAACCTTACCTGGGTTTGACATCCCGAGAATCTTCCGGAAACGGAGGAGTGCCTTCTGGAACTCGGTGACAGGTGCTGCATGGTCGTCGTCAGCTCGTGCCTTGAGGTGTTCGGTTAAGTCCGTAAACGAGCGCAACCCATGTCCTGTGTTGCAATTTCACAGGAGACTGCCGATTCAAAGTCGGAGGAAGGTATGGATGACGTCAGATCAGCATGGCCCTTATGTCCAGGGCTACACAGGTGCTACAATGGCAGGTACAATGGGCAGCAATATCGTAAGATGGAGCCAATCCCAAAAGCTTGTCTAAGTTCGGATTGAGGGCTGCAACTCGCCCTCATGAAGTTGGAATCGCTAGTAAACGCGGATCAGCAATGGCGCGTTGAATATGTTCCTGGGTCTTGTACTCACCGCCCGTCACACTATGGAAGGTGGGGGCGCCCGAAGTACCCTTATCCCGCAAGGGAGGGGTCCTAAGGTGAAACCACTGACTGGAGTGAAGTCGTAACAAGGTATCCGTAGGAGAACCTGCGGATGGATCACCTCCTTTCTAAAGGAGAACAAGATAATTTTGCCAAGGTGAAGTTATCTAGGTTGAGCTCTTTAATTATTAAAGAGTTGAGTATTGACTTCTCTACTACATTTTGGATGTTAAGAATATCGCGAACGCATTGGACGATGCGTTTTTTTGTGTGCAAAAAAAAGGGGTAGGGACTTTTTTTCAAATTTTCTTGCTTTTGAGGATCAATTTGCTTAGAATGCTCTCGCGCTTTTGGCGTGATTTCAAAAAATTATGGGGCCGTAGCTCACTTGGCTAGAGCGCCGCGTTTGCACCGCGGAGGTAAGGGGTTCGACTCCCCTCGGCTCCACCATGATATATTTTGATTGATTTTTATATAATTTTATAAGGAAGAATCGGTTTGAGGGCTTATGGTTCCTTCTTCGAGTTTGTCTATAAAGGTCGCTAGGATTTTTGTGATTTTGGTCTTTGTTTTGGGCAGGAGTTTGTCGGCGTTTTTTGTGAACGCTATTACTTTGTTGAGTTTTTCTTTTGTCTTTTTAAATATGCTGTCTGGTTGTTTTATTAGGTTTGCGTTTGTTTCCTGAATTATGTCTGCGATCATTGTAAAAATTTCCAGCTGGTCCACTGTGATGTAGTTAATGCTTTGGTTTATAGTTGTTTGTAGTTGGAAGAGACCCTGTTCTAACGGGGATTTTGGAAGAATTTCCGATTCGTCATCTATATCCCATAATGCTTGATCAATTTTACTGTGTTCTTTAGCAACGACAGCAAGATATTCTTTAGCCCAATCTTCTTTTTTCTGGGCTTCTGTTTTTTCCGGGCTACCTGTAACGAGTGGAACTTTTACCATGTTGACTTTTTATTTAATTATATTTTAATACGAATCCTTGTTTTTTTGCAACTATTTCTTGAGTTAGCGAGGGGTTTTGCGGTACAAATTAGTTATGTTTGAAGTTATTTTGATTTTATTGTTTTTGGGGGTGGATTTTTATGTGGGAAATCTTTGGTTTTCGGTTTTTAGCTTAGGACTACTACTTATTTTAGTTTTGCCCGGCCTTTATTCTTTTGTTTTTGGGGCTCCTTTTTTGATTTCTACTAAGAAAAAAGTGACTAGGATTATAAAATTTGCCGGGGATTGTAGAGGACGGATAGTTGTAGAAATGGGTTGTGGGGATGGGAGAATAATCAGGCAAATTGCCAGAAGGGGAGTTAAGCGGGCTGAGGGGTATGAGTTTTCTTTTCCTACATATTTGCTGGCAAAATTTTTGAGTTTTATTGAAGGGGGAAAGGCTCGGATTTTATTTAAGAATTTTTGGAAGGTAGATTATTCCGAGGTGGATATTTTGATTTGTTTTTTGAATGAGAATTCGATGAGGAGGCTTAAGGTGGAAATTTGGTCGAGGATGAAAAGAGGCGCTAAACTTATTTCGAATGAATTTGAGCTTCCGGGGGTTAGTGCGGATGAGGAGGAGGCGCGGGTACGAGTTTATATTAAAAAATAATTGACTTGAAGGTGGGATTTTAGTAGAGTTGTTTTTGCAAATTTCGTTTGTTTGTGGGCGATTAGCTCAGTTGGTTAGAGCGCGACACTGATAATGTCGAGGTCGGAAGTTCAAATCTTCCATCGCCCACCATTGTAAGAAATATAGTGTTGACTTAGTGAATACTATAATTATTGCTATGCGTCCAGATGAGTTTGATACTAAAAAATTCGCGGATGATAGTTATCAAAATGTTGTTAAGAAAGGGCTTTTAAAGGAGCCTACTTCAAGGCCACGATCTGCTGTAGATCCTGTTCCGGGGCTTGCTGAGACTATCGAGAAGTTGGAGGCTGCAGATCCTGTTCCGGGGAAGACTATCGAGGAATTGGCGAAGGAGTTTGAGAAGGTGACAAAGGAGTAGTTTTAAAGGAGGGCTTGTTTTGTGTTTGAGAATTTCTTTATAATGGGGGAGACTTATTTCCTCATTTTTTTTATGTTCCGATTCTTTGTTGCAGTCTTAGGTTTTGTTCTGATGCTTGTTATTCTTAAATATCGTTTAAAAATAAAGGACTTTATTGGGGATATTGCCTTTGCGGAGAAGTATTTGGGGTCGGGAGGCACTTTTACCCTATTGATTTTGATTGCGATCGGGGTGTTTTTCCTTTCTTTGATGTATGCTTTGGGGACTCTGGATACTTTTGTAATAGGTGTTATTGGACGCTTTTTTGGTGCTTAATATGAAATAGTAAAAAAGTGTTGACTTTGCTGATGCCGGTCAATATAATCATGGGGCATTTGATTAGTTTGGTTTTATTTTTTAGCTAGTTTATGCAAAAAAAACACTACGCAGCCTTAAGTCTAAAGACCTGAAAATACAATTTTTCCTTTAGGTTTAAGGGTGTGTAGCACAGCTCACACCCTTTTTTGTTCTTTGACAACACAGGAAGTAAAGATTAATTAGCAATTTCTTTTACCAATTACTAGTTAAAGTAATTGGTTCTCTAACATACAAAATATCAAAATATAAGTTACTTAAAGGCACAAAGTGGATGCCTCGACTCCAAACTCCGATGAAGGACGTGGCTAACTGCGAAAAGCTTCGGCGAGCTGTTAAGCAAGCATTGACCCGGAGATATCCCAATGGGGAAACCCGCTCCGTTTTACGGAGCACGGTGCGCTAAATACATAGGCGCATCGAGGACACTCGGCGAACTGAAACATCTAAGTAGCCGGGGAAAAGAAATCAATAGAGATTCCCTTAGTAGTGGCGAGCGAACAGGGATATAGCCCAAACCGTATTCTACGGGATACGGGGTTGTAGGACCTCAACATGAAACTTATTTCTATTAGTCAAATGCGGCTGGAAAGCCCAACCATAGAGGGTAATAGTCCCGTCGACGAAAATAGGGTAAGTTTCTAGAGTGTTCCTGAGTAGGGTCGGACACGTGTAATCCGGCTTGAATCTGGGAGGACCACCTTCCAAGGCTAAATAGGTTTGGAGATCTATAGCGAACAAGTACCGTGAGGGAAAGGTGAAAAGCACCCCGAGAGGGGGATGAAATAGTATCTGAAACTTTGTGCTTATAAAGAGTCGGAGTCCTTCGGGATGACGGCGTACTTTTTGTAGAACGGGCCAACGAGTTAGCTGTACGGCGCTTGGTTAAGGGAGTAATACCCGGAGCCATAGTGAAAGCGAGGGTGAATAACCCGAATTTGTGTCGTGCACTAGACCCGAAACTGAGTGAGCTACCCATGGTCAGGCTGAAGCGCTGGTAAGACAGCGTGGAGGGCCGCACCGACCTCTGCTGCAAAAGGGGCGGATGAACTGTGGGTAGGGGTGAAAAGCCAAACGAACTCAGAGATAGCTGGTTCTCCTCGAAATAGCTTTAGGGCTAGCCTCATGTTAATAGCAGTAGGGGTAGAGCTCTGTTTAGGCTAGGGGGCGAAATAAGTCTACCAAACCTAGATAAACTTCGAATACTATCGTGAATTTCATGGCAGTCAGACTATGACAGCCAAGTGCCATAGTCAAAAGGGAAACAGCCCAGACCGTCATCTAAGGTCCCTAATAAAGATTAAGTGGTAAAGGATGTAGAATTGCGTATACAACCAGGAGGTTGGCTTAGAAGCAGCCATTCCTTTAAAGAGTGCGTAACAGCTCACTGGTCTATGCGATTCTGCGCCTAAAATATAACGGGGCTCAAATCTTTAACCGAAGATACGGGTGGCTCACGATTTAGTGAGTCGCGGTAGAGGAGCGTTCTTGTTGCGTCGAAGCAGAATTGTAAAGTTCTGTGGAGCGGCAAGAAGTGAAAATGTTGGCATAAGTAACGATATTGAGGTGAAAACCCTCAACACCGAATACCCAAGGTTTCCCAAGCAATGATAATCAGCTTGGGGTTAGTCGGGCCTAAGGCGAGGCCGAAAGGCGTAGTCGATGGACAACAGGTTAATATTCCTGTACAGTTTGATTTTCGATCGAGCAAGACTGGAGAGATGTAATTTTCGAGTTTTCGAAGCTTCGGCTGAAGAAACAAGAATTTTACGGACCGAAAGTGGCGCTAGCTCAGGGGTAACACGGTTGGACAATTGGAGCATGTTAATGAATTCATGTGCAAGTTGTAAGCTTATGCTTCTTCAGGTAAATCCGTTGAAGTTCGCGAGCAACGATGCAAAATATTCTGCCTTTGGCGGAACGATTCCAAGTATTTCAACTGTCTAGAAAAACCTCGGTAGCGAGAAAATTAAGCTTCCGTACCGAAAACCAACACAGGTGGGTAGGTCGAGTAGACCAAGGTGAACGAGATAACTACTGCTAAGGAACTCGGCAAAACAACAGGTGTAACTTCGGGATAAACCTTGCCGGCGTCTTTTTTCTTCGGATTTAAGATGTCCGGCCGCAGCGAAAGATTCCACGCAACTGTTTACCAAAAACACAGGTCTCTGCTAAGTCGTAAGACTATGTATAGGGGCTGACGCCTGCCCAGTGCCAGAAGGTCACGAGGAGGGGTTAACGCTCTGAATCTAAGCCCTGGTGAACGGCGGCCGTAACTATAACGGTCCTAAGGTAGCGAAATTCCTTGTCGGGTAAGTTCCGACCCGCACGAATGGCGTAATGATGTGGAAACTGTCTCGGCAGTAGACTCGGTGAAATTGCAAAACTGGTAAAAATGCCAGTTAATCACGGAAAGACGGAAAGACCCCGTGGAGCTTTACTACAGCTTGACATTGATTCTGGGTTTAATTTGTGCAGAATAGGTGGGAGACTTTGATGGTATAACGCTAGTTGTATCGGAGTCAACTTTGAGATACCACCCTTGTTACATTTAGGATCTAACTTTGGCCATTAATCTGGTCCAAGGACAGTGTTTGGTGGGTAGTTTGACTGGGGCGGTCGCCTCCTAAAAGGTAACGGAGGCGCGCAATGGTTCCCTAGACCTGGATGGAAATCAGGTTGATAGTGTAAACGCACAAGGGAGCTTGACTGCAAGACTTACAAGTCGAGCAGGTGCGAAAGCAGGTGTTAGTGATCCGATAGTGGCACGTGGGTGCGCTATCGCTCAACGGATAAAAGTTACCCCGGGGATAACAGGCTTATAGATTCCAAGAGTTCACATCGACGAATCTGTTTGGCACCTCGATGTCGGCTCGTCCTATCCTGGGGCTGGAGAAGGTCCCAAGGGTTTGGCTGTTCGCCAATTAAAAGGGTACGCGAGCTGGGTTCAGAACGTCGTGAGACAGTTCGGTCCTTATCTTCCGTGATCGTAGGATATTTGAAGGGATCTGCCCCTAGTACGAGAGGACCGGGGTGGACGAACCTCTAGTGTATCTGTTGTCATGTCAGTGGCATTGCAGAGTAGCTATGTTCGGCCGGATAACCGCTGAAAGCATCTAAGTGGGAAGCCTTACCTAAGATTAGATATCCCTATGAACCTCCCTGAAGACTACAGGGTTGATAGGTCACAGATGTACGCACAGTGATGTGTTTAGTCGAGTGATACTAATAGGTCATTGACTTATATTTATTTTGTAATGCTAGAGAACCTTTACTTTGACTAGTGGTTGGTGGAAGAAACTATTAATATGTTTCTGCCGCTCGATCCTTTTTAAAATTGTAGCGGACAGTATCTTGGTAGCTATTGAGATAGGGGTACACCTGTTCCCTTCCCGAACACAGTAGTTAAGCCTATCATCGCTGATGTTACTGCGGTTTTCCGTGGGAAAGTAGGTCGCTGCCAAGATATTGTCCGCTATTTTTGTTTCTGGAGTTTTTTAGGATACTGCCCAATTATTTTTGGGCTTTTTGGATTTTTTCAGCTTTTTTTTCTTCTTCCACTACCAATTCTTCGTCGCTCTTTAGGCTAATGCCGTCAAGGTCGCGGAGTTTTGTGCTACGAGAACTTAAGGGGTTGTATGTTTCGTAGAAGAGATTTATTAGGTCTTTTGTTTTGAGGTCTTTAATTTGAAGCCCGCAGCTTTCCAGTCCGGAGCGGACTACATTAACTCTTTGCATGAGGTCTTTTTTTACTTTTGAAAAATTATTGAAACGCTTTTTTATGTCTGCGATACTGTCTTTTGGTGAGAGTCGTTGGAAAAATGATTGAATTGCATTCGGCTGTCCTTCCAGATTTCCCGGATCATACGGAATTACTACATAGAAGTGTTTTTCCATAATATCGGCATAATCTACAAGTTTGCTGACATATTGTGCGTATTCGTAGGTTTGTTCCTGAAGTAGAGTGTTTTCTTGTTTGTCTCCAAGTTGCTGAACTTGATTGATGTATTTTTCAATATCCAATTTTTTGGATCTTATTAGTATTTGAATAGGAAATTCCAGTGAATTTAAAAAATTCTGGTAGCTATATACGATGGAATTTTGCTCTTGTTCGGATTTTAGATTAAAATTCAGGCTTGAAGTTTCCAGAATTGCCCTTAAACCTCCGTTTTTCAATACAACAACATCGTCGCGAATTTCGCCGATTCTTAGATGTGCTTGAGTGCTGGCATTATCATTTTGTCTTTGGCTTTTTCCTGGTGCAATTTTTGCGAGTGGGTCCATTTTATTTTTTTAGTAAATCTTTTTTTCCGTAGCTGTCTACTATTTGAGTAAGTTCATTTATTTTTGTAAAATCTTTTTTCTCCGCTTTCTTATATTTGTGTGATTTTTTGAAATACATTAGTGACTGAAATGGTGAGATAAATGGTCTGCCTGAGCCTTGAATCCAATATCTTTTTTTGGGAACTATTGTGTATTGGATTAGGTTCATTAGGAACTGGTAGAATGATTGACTGTGAATCTTTAAAAATGCAAAGGCGAGAGTTATAACACTGACAATTGCCACTGGCCCAAGCCATATTTCTATGAAGTACTTTTTTGCTAAACTTACATAGATTGAGTAGGCAATACCTCCTCCTGCGCCTAAAATTATCATTTGGCGTAGAGTTAGCGGACCGATAATTGTGTCTTCTCTTTGTACATCCTGTGGGACTTTGTATTGCATCGTATTTAATATTAATCATATAAGTTTAACACATTTTGATCTTTTTTTCAATTGCTCTAGGTCTTTTTTTTCTTTTTTGTTAGAATGCGCTGGCAGTTAAATTTTTTAGTTATGTCTCAGGGTAATATTAGGAATTTTTGTATCATCGCTCATATCGATCATGGAAAATCCACTTTAGCGGATAGGTTTTTGGAAATCACCAAAACTGTGGAGATGCGGGATATGAAACATGGGCAGATGCTGGATACAATGGATATTGAACAGGAGCGGGGAATTACTATAAAACTGCAACCTGTGCGAATGGATTGGAAGCATGATGGGAAGGAATATATCTTAAATTTGATTGATACTCCGGGGCATGTGGATTTTTCTTATGAGGTTTCGCGGAGTCTTGCGGCTTGTGAGGGGGCTATTTTGGTTGTGGATGCTACGCAGGGAATTGAGGCGCAAACTTTGGCTAATTGTTATCTTGCTCTTGAGCATAATTTGGAAATTATTCCGGTTTTGAATAAAATCGATTTACCTTCTGCAGATGTGGAAAAAAGGGCGCAGGAGATTGAAGATGCTTTGGGGATTGATAAGAATGATGTAATTGCGATTTCTGCGAAGGATGGCACGAATGTAGAAAAGGTTTTGGAGAGGGTTGTTTCCGTAGTGCCCAAGCCTAAGGAAACAAAAAATGATGATGAGCTTAAAGCTCTTATTTTTGATTCTGTTTACGATTCTTATAAAGGTGTGGTTGCTTTTGTGCGCTTGATGCAAGGAAGTGTGAAGAAGGGGGATAAAGTTTATTTGTTGAATACAAAGAAACAGATTGATGTGATTGAGGTTGGTTATTTCCGGCCAAAATATGAACCCGCAAAGATTTTGAATTCTGGAGAGGTGGGATACATTGTTACAGGACTTAAGACTGTGCGGGAGGCTAAAGTTGGTGATACTGTTTGGCAAAAGGGAACAACTAAAGTGGAGATGAATACGGCTGTGCCCCTGGATGGTTATAAAAAGGTTAAGCCTTTTGTTTTTGCGGGAATTTATTGTACCGAGAATGATGATTTTGGTGTGCTTAGGGAGGCGCTTGAGAAACTGCAGATTAATGATAGTGCTCTTACTTTTGAGCCGGAAAATTCTTCGGCCCTTGGGCATGGGTTTCGGTGTGGATTTTTAGGGCTATTACATATGGAAATTGTTCAAGAGAGATTGGAGAGGGAGTATGATATGGATCTGATAATTACCGCACCGTCGGTTTCTTATGATGTTGCCTTGAAGGGTGGAGATGTGATCACGATTTCCAGTCCAGCTGAGTTGCCGGATATGGCGACTGTGGATCAAATTCGTGAGCCTTGGGTAAAGGTTGAGCTTTTGACTCCCAAGGAATATGTGGGGGCGATTATGACTCTTTGTACGGATAAACGAGGCGAGTCTAAGGATATGCAATATTTAGATCAAAATAGAGTGATTTTATCGTTTGAGATGCCTCTTGCTTCCATTGTTGTAGATTTTTACGACCAGCTGAAGAGTGTGACTAGTGGTTATGCTTCAATGAATTATGAATATTTGGAAAATAGAGCAGGGGATTTGGTGAAGCTTGATATCTTGGTTGCTGATGAGCGGGTTGATGCTTTGGCTTTGATTGTTCATCGTAAGAATGCTTTTTATGTGGGGCAGGATATTACCAAAAAGTTGAAGGATATTATTCCAAAGGCCCAATTTGCTATTCCTATTCAGGCGGCTATTGGTGGAAAGATTGTGGCGAGGGAGACTATTTCGGCTTTCCGCAAAGATGTTACCGCTAAACTTTATGGGGGCGATGTTACCAGGAAAAATAAACTTTTGAACAAGCAGAAGAAGGGAAAAAAGCGGATGAAGATGATGGGTAAGATAAATATGCCTCAGGAAGCTTTTTTGGCTGTTTTGAAGAAAGATGGCAAGTAGGGTAGAATGCGATCATGAAAATTGTTAGTTGGTTTTTTTCTTTGTTTTCTCTTTATGTAAACTCTTTTGAAAGGAAGGTTGATAAATTTTTCAAACACTTGAAATCTACCGATAGCATTGCCGGTATTCGGGAGGATTTGCTTGAGTTGATGCAGGAAAATCTGATCGTTCTTAATGTTTGGCTGGAGAAGAGGTTTAGGGGTTATCAGTATTTGAATAAATCTCGCAGGAGGAAAATGTATGCGAATTTGGAAATTATTCGTCTGAAATTTGAAGACCATTGCAAAAATTTCCCTGTTGATCAGACAGTTTTGCAGGAGGCTTTGTTGAAGAAATCTTTGTCTTTTCCGCATGGAGATGAAGCGAAAATTTCTTATATTTTTCAGATAATGGATTTTTTGAAGCCCGGTCTGTATTACAATTATATTAAGACTGCCAGTTTTGGAAAGTTACTGAATAATCCGGATAAGGAGCGATTGGAGGGGGATTGTAACCAGATCGTTACTTTCTATATGTATTTTTATTCTTTGAAGTTCCCGATTGAAGATTTGAAAATCAAGCTTTTGTCGGGTCATGTTTGTTTACATTTTAGAGATATTGATATTGAGGCCACTAATGCTCAGTTCGAGAAATATAAAGATTTTGAACATCTACTTCCGGCCACGGAAATCATTTCGACCAATCTTTTAGATTTGGCGGATTTTAGGGAGGAAGCCCAAAAAATTTCTCCGCGTGATGTTGTTAAGAGTTCTCAATTAGCTTATGCAATCAGTAGTTTAAAATCGGTTGTGTCGAAGAATTTGGATACTGCTTATCACAATCTTGCTATGAGTGCTATTCGGGGCAAAGATTTTGAGACTGCTATTTTTTATCTTCAAAAAACCGGTGATTCCAAGGTGCTTAGCGATGTTTATAAAAATGCGGCGGTTTATTATATGGATCAGCACAATTTTGGGAAGGCTTCTTTGTTTGCCGAAAAATCTCATGATGCCGATTTGCAGAAATCGGTGAAACATAATGAGGGAGTTTATTATTACAACACGGGTAAAATTGAGCAGGCTTTGATTATTTTTGAGGGGCTTGGGGAGACTGAGATGAAAAAAGCTTGTTATGGGAAGCAATACAATAAATTGGCGGCGAAAGTGAAGGGGGTAAAAACCATGGAGCAAGCTAGGAAAAAGCGTACTATTTATAAAAAAATGGATGATTTGGCGAGGAAGATGGGGGATGATGGGTTGCGCAATGATTTGAAGAGTTTTCTTAAATAGATTTCCGCTTTTGCCAGCTTGTTGTTTCGGCTTTTTTGTGCTATAATACTAAGATTTATTGTGCCCAAATTATGTTAAATAAAATCTTAAAGATCGGTTTCTACACAATTTTTGTGTCAGCTTTCCTGTTTGTTTCAGGAAAATTGTTTTTTGCCGGTGTTTTGGATGATATTTTTGGAGATGATGGTGTTGTGAGTGAACAGGGTTTTGAAAAGGATGTTTTGCGACTTGTACTCCCTGAGGATTTGGTTTCTGTGGAGCCTACACTTGCCGATCCTGCTACGCGGCAAAGGCTTTTGAATGTTTATGAGTCAATGGTAAAATTGGATGGAGATTTGAATCCGACTCCTGCTTTGGCTGTGAATTGGGGCTTGATTGATGATCTCACTTGGGAGTTTAGGTTGAGGCCAAATGTTAAATTCCATGATGGTAGTTTTCTGGATTCTCGAGATGTGGAGGCTTCTTTGGAGAGGGCGATGTATTTTGAGAAGAGTGAGATAGCTGGATTTTTGAATACTATTAAAAATGTTGAAGTGTTTAGTGATACAATTTTGAGGATTGAGACTTACGAACCTGATCCTTTGCTTTTGCAAAGAATTGCAATGGTTCTTGTATTCC
>Ga0180007_10005995_pt1 | contig 12039 bp, 8 predicted proteins | sample MM_PC_MetaG_FD_121122 | JGI IMG/M metagenome (GOLD analysis project Ga0180007, IMG submission 121122) | Groundwater microbial communities from the Aspo Hard Rock Laboratory (HRL) deep subsurface site, Sweden - MM_PC_MetaG | ecosystem: Environmental > Aquatic > Deep subsurface > Groundwater...
ATGTATGAGGCCACCCAACTTTGCACTTTTCAGGTAATTGGTTAATTGATAATGATAACATAAATTGTATCGGGGATAGTTTGTTTTGGAAAGCCCAATGAACTCTCTTTGTATTGTACCAAAAAAGATACTCCGCCAGCTTACGATTGAACACTTCGGGAACGAGAAGATCGCCTATGTGATAATCAACGAATTCTTCTTGTAGTGTGCGGTTAAACCTTTCAACATGAGCATTCATTTTTGGAGTTTTCGGATAGGTATGATAATGAACAAGATGAAGATTTTTTAATTCTTCGGAGAAATGTTTTTTGAATTCACTTCCGTTATCAGTTAATACAAACATAAAGGCAAAAGAAAAAGGAAATATTTTTCTGCAAAGAGTAAAAAACTCTTTTGCTGCCATTGAGGCATGGCTTGTTGTTTCCCAGGCAAAACTGAATCTGGTATAGATATCTTCAAAAGTAATAATGTATCTCCTTTTACCGTCAATAATCTTTTCTATGGTGTCTAATGCGACACAATGGCCTGGATACTCAGCTTTAAAATCCTTTGGTTTTCTAACGACTTTTTGGCGTTTGATTGGTTTAATCTTTCCAAAATGAGATATTCTCTGCGGAAACATTCTCAAGCCGCCCAAGTCTGCGATTAATCTGCCTATTGTTTTTGGTTTGGGACAAACAAGATTCTTACTATCACAGAATTCTTTTAGTTCCGGATACATCTTTTCTTTTCCTAAATTAGGATGTTTCCACCTTAACCTCTTTATTTCCGCAATAATCTCAAGATGCCAGATTCTTTTTCTTTTCTTCTTGGGTTCTCTTGATTTATCATTAAGGCCCTCAAGTTTTCCGTCTGCTTCTTTAAGATTCTTTTTCCAATTAAAGAGAGCGCGGCGTTTTACGTTAAAAGCCTCCATTGTTACTTCTAATCCATGTTTTTCCCAGAAAGCCAATATTTTGGCTTTCTTTAATGCTTTTTCTGTAATCATATACCGGTATCGTAAAGCATCATTGTATAATAATACAAATCCTTTGATACCAGTGTATTTGCAGTGAATGTGATGATAAAAGGCCACAACTATTGCTTCCTCAAAGAGTGCAGTATGTTTGTGGCCTTATGCAACGGATTATCCCCAAATTTTAATTGCTTATCCAAGTCCCCAATTTTGTATCCCAAATCTCTGTTTTCCAAAACTCTGGCGATCTACGCTCTGCGGCAACAAGAGGTTTTGAAATATCAATATTAATATCAGTGTAACCTCTCACGCCTGTTCCTCCCAGCCTATAAACACGAATATTTTCATCATCAAGCCATTGATGATCAGTAGTAAAAAAATCTCCTCTAAAAATTTCTTTTTCTTCATTGCTTTCTAAATCATAAACCATTAAAGCCGTATAGTTGTCATAATAAGATTCTTTATCCTGATAAATAGGTCTGCTGTATAAATGCTTGGAATAGGAAACTTTCTGATGATCAGGACTAATTTCTAAAACATTTTTTTCAAAACCATCATCAGTTAATTGGATGGATTTGGTATCACCTTTTTCATTAAATATTATTTGCCAAACCTCATTGTCTTCAATAACAACATCTTCAATGTTATAAGAGAGCTGATTAAAATCATTTTCTTTGCCAAAAAAAAGAATACAAGAAAAACTAGCTAAAAAAATAAGGGCAAGAATAAAATAAAAATTCTTATGCTTTTTTTTCATAACTTATAAAATTTAAGCGTATCTATTGAAAAAATTAATTTCTCTTCATCAGCCCAATAAGGCCTTGGTATATCTGTGGAGTAAAAATGATTAGCCCCTTTAGTTGGGTCTTCGACTTGATTATTTATTACCTGTTTCGCCATATCATAAGAATCCTGCCAAGATTTTTTTTCTAATTCGTTTTCAATAAGAGGGGTTCTTACTTTATCATAGGTACGCTTATTCCACAAAGAATCGTATTGATCCTCTTGAAGAATTACATCGTGATAATTATCTCCCCAGTTATACTTAGAAACATTGACACGATTTTTAATTGACCAAGCAACTGCTGTTTTGGCCAACTTAGAAACCCCGCCCGCTTCACCATAAATTACCCTTGCTAAAAGAATTTCTTCAGGATCATCTTTAAAATCTTTAGTCCACCCAGGATCATCAACAGTTGGAATACGTTTAACTTCAATTTCCTCTCCAAAATCCAATTCCACATTATGCAACACTGGCGTCCTGTCAGCATGAACTTCTAGATAATGAATACCTGAAACTAACGATTCATTAAACTCTGCTTTTATTCTCTTGCTTTTACCGACAATTCTCCAAATTATCCAAGGTAATATTCCTCCTACGAAATACCAAAATTTATGTTTTCCTCCCTTAATGCTCCTTTTTACTTTTCCATCAATTATTACTTTAACATCATCGCTATCCCAAAATCGTTTTTGAACGGTTACCTCTACAGACAAGTATTTCAAGGGTAAACCAATCAGAGCAAAAGTATACCAAGGTCTTCTGTCGCCATCTTCGGCTCGTTCATTAATATCAAACACTCGGTGTTTGATATTTTGACCTAATTCTTTTATTTCTATGTTTTCTAATTTTGCTTCTTTGCGAGGTATAAAAGTAATCTTGTGGCTTCCTTTTTCCAACCATAAAATAAAAACAACTGTTTTCTTTAAACCTTTTAGTTTTGAACCATTCCATGATGCTGGAATATTATATAGTTGGATATTCTTTTCTGGTGGAATTTCTCTAAAACTTTGGTTGTCAATTTCTACTCTCAGATCTTCGTCTACTCCTCTTGTCTGCTTTTTGGATTTACAGCGCGCCGTGATGAAAATAGAACAAAGTCCTCGTTTTTCAATGTCAAAATCGTGGCCAAAATTTTCTTTAATTAATTGCATATTTGTATTTTAACACGATTTTCAAGCAAAACAAAAACCTGCACACGACCCAAAGGCAGGCGCAGGTGACTTATGCTTATATACTATATTCTGCGTCAGAAAATATCAAGCAGATTCTACTTCTTCCCTTCCTTGTGTACTGTATGCTTCTTGCACCATTTACAAAATTTTTTGAGTTCTATTTTTCGCTCAACTTTTTTCTTATTTTTGCGCGTCCAATAGTTAATTCTCTTGCAATCAGCGCATATTAATTTGATTAGTTTATCTTGAGACATATCTTGTAATATATATCATTACAAAAAAAAATCAACTCGAATTTCATTAAATTCAGTGCGGGGCATTGATATGCAATCTGCTATCGCTTAATATTAAAACAGAACAAATTGAAAATTTAATATGGTAGGAGAATGCCAATGAATACGCCAAACAAGCCAAAATCGCCAAAATCAAAGAATAAAATAATAATTGGCGCTTTGTTGCTACTTGGGCTAGCTCTTTATGTAAACGGATGCCCTTCCAACAAAAAAATCCACCCTGACCTTGTAGAGCCACAAGACAAAGTCACCATAGAAAAACCAGCACCGGAAATAGGAGAGGCTTTTAAAGAAGTCCAGCCCGTATATGAAACCGAGACAAAAATAATCCCGTATAGTCTTTTTTTAACGTTATTGGACAAAGAAAAAAAGGATATAGAATATATTGTTGTTGGAAAAGAAAAATTAATTATTAAATTAAAAAGAGCGAAAGAGCCAATTACTACTTTCTTAACAAAGAACGATCCGGATTTAATAGCAAAGTTAAAAGAATCCGGCATTAAATTTTCTTTTCAGCAAGAGAAGGAAGGGTTTGGCTTATTTTTTTGGTTATTTTTAGTTGTACTCGCATTTTATGTTTTCAACCAAAGAAGAAGCGCGCAAAACCCGCTAGACCAAAACCGTATGGCAAAAAGTGGCGCCAAAAAGATAAATGAAGACAAGAAAATAGAAACCACTTTTAAAGATATCGCTGGTATTGAAGAGGCAAAACAGGAAGTACAAGAGATAGTTGAATTTTTAAAAAACCCGGACAAATTTACAAGACTCGGGGCAAAACTTCCAAAAGGCGCGCTTTTGATTGGAAGCCCGGGGTGCGGAAAAACACTTTTGGCAAAAGCAATCGCAGGAGAAGCAAACGTGCCCTTCCATTCACTTAGTGGTTCGCAATTTGTGGAAATGTTTGTGGGAGTCGGAGCCGCCAGAGTACGCGATTTGTTTGAGGCCGCTAGAAAACAAACCCCGTCTATTATATTCATTGATGAGGTTGATTCAGTTGGCAAAAGTCGTGGTACTGGCATCAGCGACAGTGAGCGGGAACAAACATTAAATCAATTGCTCGTGGAAATGGACGGAATTGAATCAGACAAGCCAGTCGTGGTTCTTGCCGCAACCAACAGGCCTGATATGCTTGACGCTGGATTTAGAAAAGGCAGATTTGACAGAACTGTTTTAGTTCCAATGCCGGATGTAGTAGGAAGAAAAGGCATACTGAAAATCCACACGCGCGATATTGTTTTGGCAAAAAATGTTAATTTGAAAACGTTAGCCAAAGGCACAACCGGATTTTCAGGAGCCGACCTAGCCAACTTAGCCAACGAAGCAGCCCTTATTGCCACTAGAAAAAAGAAAAACGCTGTAGAAATGAAAGATTTTGAAAAAGCCAAAGACAAGGTTATGATAGGATACGAAAGAAAAACCCTTAAACTGACCGACAAAGACAAACTCGTTACTGCCACGCACGAAACAGGACACGCGTTGGTAAACGCAGTGCTTTTTCAAGAAAACCCGGAACGCGCCGACCCACTGCACAAAGTTTCAATCGTTCCGCGCTCCAACGCGCTCGGCATAACAGTACAACTACCAACCGAAGACAGATACACGGTAAGTGAAGGATTTTTGTTGAACAAACTTGTGATTCTTTTGGCCGGTCGCGTTGCTGAAGAATTCAAATTGAAAGAGAAAAGTACGGGCGCAAAGGATGACCTCAAAAAAGCCACCGAACTGGTCCGCCAAATGATTTGTGAACTGGGCATGAGCGAAAAAATAGGATTGGCGGTTGTTGAAGAAGTTTCAGAGCATCCATTTTTAGGCAAGCGCCTTGGCCAAGAATCATCCGTACTGCACAGCGAACAAACAGCAAAAGATATTGATGAAGAAATTAAAAAAACTCTCAACAAAAGCTATGAAAAAGCCAAAAAAATAATAGAAAATAACATAACGGCGTTTGATAAAATTGTTTCACTTCTTTTGAGTAAAGAAAACTTGACAGGAAAAGAGGTTGTCAAAATTATCAAAAGAATGAAAAAATAACACCAAAAGCCACGCAAACTCGCGTGGCTTTTTTTTTAATACACTCCAACTATGCGTAGGGCAGGATTTGAACCTGCGTAGGCCGTCAGGCCGCAAGTTTTACAGACTTGTGCATTTAACCACTCTGCCACCTACGCAACTATCTTGAATATTAAAACATCCAAGACAAAAAATCAATTTAGATACTTATTTAGCGATGGCTTCTTCTCTTTTGGAAGATTTCTTTCTAGAAGATTTTTTCTTAGAAATAACATCAATAGCCAGCTCTCCGTTTTTCATACGAACAGATACCGTGTCCCCCGAACTAACATTACCTGAAATTATATGTTCGGCAACCATATTAAGAATTTTAGTTTGAATAAGACGTTTTAATGGTCTCGCTCCGTACTTGTCGCTAAATCCCTTTTTGACCAAATTTGACAAAGCATCCGAAGAAATCTTAAAATTAATTCCCTTTTCTTCGAGACGCTTAACAACCTCTTTCATTTGGATAATAACGATTTGCTTTAAATTATCCAGAGTCAAACTATTGAATATAATAATTTCATCAAGACGATTCAAAAATTCCGGTCTAAACCTGTTTTCAAGAGAACGATAAATCTTTTCTTTAAGAGAGGTTTCTTTAACACTAGCCTCGTTTTTGATGCCGGGAGAAAAACCTATTCGCGATATTTGTTTAACAAATTCCGAGCCAACATTAGATGTCATAATTAAAACCGTATTTTTAAAATTAATATGACGCCCCTTTGAATCCGTCAAGCGACCATTATCCAACACCTGAAGCATTATATTAAAAACCTCCGGGTGCGCCTTTTCTATTTCATCAAAAAGAACAACTGAATAGGGTCTATGTTTGATTAATTCCGTCAATTGCCCGCCCTCGTCGTGCCCAACATATCCGGGAGGTGAACCAATCAATTTAGAAACAGTATGTCTTTCCATGTACTCGGACATGTCAACGCGTATTAACGATCTTTCGTCATCAAACATAAACTTAGCCAAGACACGGGCCAATTCCGTTTTACCAACGCCTGTCGGACCTAAAAACATAAACGAACCGATCGGTCTTTCCATATCAGCTATACCGGCGCGCGAACGACGGACAGCATTTGCTATCTTGGTGATTGCTTTATCCTGCCCAATTACACGCTTCTTTAGGTCGTCTTCCATTTGCATAAGTTTTTTAATTTCCGATTCAAGCATTTTTGAAACAGGAACCCCCGTCCATCGCGAAACAACACCCGCGATATCTTCATCTGTAACCTCTTCCCTAAGAATTTGCCTAGAAGCCTGGAGTTTTTTTAAGCGATTAGATTGTTTGCGCAAATCGTCTTCCATTTGAGGAATATTGGCGTAACGAATCTCGGCAACTCTTGTAAGATTGCCCTTTCTTTCTTCCGAATCAGCCTCCAATCGCAACACATCAATTTCTTCTTTAAGATGGCGAATAGACATGATTGCTTCTTTTTCATTCTTCCACTTCAATTCCAAGGAAGAAATTCTTTCTTTAAGATTGCTCACTTGTTTGTCTATTTTTTTAATACTCTGTTTTGATTTTGCGCCAAATTTTCCGGAAGATTCGCCTTTTATCGCTTCCTTTTCAATTTCAAGGTTTCTTATTTCTCTATATACATCCTCCAACTCTTTAGGCATGCTATCTAAATCTAACCGCAAAGCCGAGGCCGCCTCATCTACCAAATCAATCGCTTTGTCAGGCAAAAACCTATCTGTAATATAGCGGCTAGAAAGATAAACTGCCGACTTAATGGCCGAATCAGCAATGTGAATACCATGATGTAATTCATATTTTTCTTTTATACCGCGCAAAATAGCAACCGTATCTTCTTGTGTGGGCTCCTCAACATAAACAGGCTGAAACCTGCGAGTAAGCGCTCCATCTTTTTCAATATATTTTTGATATTCCTTCAATGTGGTGGCTCCAATTGCGCGCAATTCTCCCCTGGCTAAAGCGGGTTTCAAAAGATTTGAGGCGTCTATCGCGCCCTCCGCTCCACCAGCTCCAACCAAAGTATGAAGCTCGTCAATAAAAAGTATAACCTTTCCTTTTGCCCTTTCTATTTCCCTCATAACCGCTTTCAGTCTTTCTTCAAACTCCCCGCGATATTTTGTGCCGGCAACAATAGCTCCGATATCCAAAGCTATTACTTCTTTTCCTTTCAGCGACTCCGGAACATTGCCTTGTGCGATTCTTTGGCTCAAACCTTCAACCACGGCGGTTTTTCCAACCCCGGCCTCTCCTATTAAAACCGGATTGTTTTTTGTGCGACGGGATAGAATTTGCATAATTCTTCTTATTTCTTGATCCCTGCCAATAACAGGATCTATCTTATCTTTTCTTGCCAAATCGGTAAGGTTGCGTGAATATTTTTCCAAAATTCTCAATTTTTTTCCTTCCGTAACATCGTGAACTTTCTGCCCGCCACTCAAATTTTTCAAAACATTTAAAACAGAATCTCTCTCAACGCGGTGACGCATCAAAATCTCACGCGCTTTTGACGGAACATCCAAAAGACCCAACAATAAATGCTCGGTGGAAACATAGTTGCTTCCCATATTTTGAGCCGCGCGCGCGGATGATTCAATAACGCGGCCCAAATCAGGAGTTAGATAAACTTGAAATGTTGGTGTGGCTAAAGTGCCGCGACTGACTTCGTCCAACTCTTCCAAAAGAGAATCCGTTAAAAAATTAATGTCCGTCTCCAGTTTATCAAAAATGGACAAAACAATTCCGTCATCTTGAAAAATAAGCGCGGCCAAAAGGTGCAAAGTGTCAATTTGACTTTGCCCACGCTCCATCGCTAATTCATGAGCTTTTCTTATAGCGTCTTGCGCTTTTTGTGTAAAATTTGAAAATGGTAACATGTTGCTATTCTACAGTGTTTTTGGCATTTCGTCAAGAGTTACTGGTATATCCATTATTTCTTCCCCCCTTGCCACTTTAAGCATTACTACTTCCCCCACACGTCTGCCCCCCACAAGTATATTCAAAGGATTTTCTTTCCCTATGCGAATACCGCCAAAATCCAAAATAACATCTCCACTTTGAAGGCCAGCTTTTTCGGCAGGACTACCTTTCATTATAGCAGGTTCTCCATTGTCTCCCTCCACCAAAACAATACCATAATCAAAAGAATCAACGGCCCTATATCTCACGCCCAAATAAGCATATTTGATATCGCCGAATTCTTTCACGTCGGCCAACCCTTTTTTAGCAAAATTCACAGGCAGGGCAAAACCAACATTTTCGGCTCCCTGCGCGATTGCCGTGTTTATTCCAACAACCTGGCCCTTCAGATTAAAAAGAGGTCCACCAGAATTACCCGGATTTACAGCAGCGTCCGTCTGTATAAAACCATTCAATTGCTCTTTATTGCCCTGAGAATCGGATGCTTCAATATTTCTATTGAGCCCCGATACAATACCAACAGAAACTGTGTTCTGAAACTCGCCCAGTGTATTTCCTATAGCAACAACCGTCTGTCCGATTTTTATACCATCGGAATCACCCAAAGATATAAAATTAAATTTTTCCTCCGATGAATCAATTTTTAATATCGCTATGTCTTGAAAAGTATCCCTGGCCAAAACTTGAGCGGGATATTTTCGCCCATCATTCATAACAATCGAATACTCCGCTTCCTTATCCGCAACAACATGTCTATTCGTTAAAAGAAAACCATCCTCCGAAACAAAAAACCCCGTCCCACTGGAAACTTTTGTTTTTTCTGTCCCCTTTTGGCGATATTGCGGAATTTCAAATTGAGGAAAAACATCTGACGGAAAAAAGTTTTTGAAAAATTCATCATTTTCAAACGGATTTACAAAATACTGTTCAATAACAGGAAGATCTTTTGTCGCCACCACACTAACGACAGCCGAAGAGGAATCTTCAACCATTTTAATTATCATATCTTCTTGGGTTACTATTATTGTCGTCGGCTTGCTGTCCTGTTTTGGCTCACTGGGCTGCGAAGGAGGCAAGGATATAACTTTTTCAATAACTCTACTTACAGTTTGTGTAATAGGAGATGGCGCTTGCGTAACAAGAGTTGCGGTAACAATACCCGTAACGAGCGACGTGAAAAAACTCACAAGAAGAACAAGTAAAATAAGTTGTGTGCGATTCAGGTCGTTCATGTTTTGTGCTGTTGACTATTTAGAAAAAATATGTTAGGGTTAATTTAGATTTGATAATATTATATAACAAAAAAGGAGGTAAGAAAAGTGGAAAAAGAAAGTTTGGGATTAGGAATGGTAAGTGGAATTTGTTTTAGCACACGCAAGAGAGTTGCCTCTGTCATCGTGGTACAAGACGAAAGCGGAAAACCGCTCGTAAACGGACAATGCGGGTGGGGACTACCTGGTGGTAAAATTGAAGAAGGTGAATCCCCTGCTGATGCCCTGTTCAGGGAGTGGAAAGAAGAGGTGGGGACAGAAGAAAACATTCCCATCATAGATGAGGATTCAGTAATTGTTATTCCGCGTACTGGTGATGAGGGTCCGTACAAACAGTATCTTATTCCAGTGCGCCTAGGATCTAGTCCAGCCCCACTCCGTAAAACAGGATGCCCAGGAGAAACAGGGCCTCCAACATGGATTTCCCTGCAAGACATAACTATGGGAGAAATTCCCGTTTTTTGGACCCATTGGGAAATCATAATGTATTACTGGACACGCCCGTTGGCGCGATATGACAAAGAGGCGGCATTCATCGCCACCCACCTAGCCAAGAAGCTAGGGATAGAACTGTGACAAAGAAAAAAACCCGACATCTTTTACGAGACGTCGGGTTTTTTATAATTTTTGATTGCTTCCTTAAAAGCTTGGTCCGCCAAAATTGAGCAATGAATTTTTATTTTTGGAAGCCCTCCCAATTCTTTCACAATATCTTGCGGAGTAATTTTCAGAGCTTGCTCTATTGTTAGCCCCCCATTTTTTGTAACCATTTCTGAAAAAATAGATGTTGACGCGATAGCCGAAGCGCATCCGAATGTACGCCATTTAAGTTTTTTGATTTTCACACCATCAACCCCGCCGAGCGGGGCAAGTTTTACCCACATTCGCATAACATCCCCGCAAGCAGGCGCACCAACAACACCTTCAGCATCAAACTCGCCGGGTTTTGGGTCTCTTAACAAAACATTCCTAGGATGAAAAAAATGGTCCTTCACTATGTCAGAATACTGCCAATCTGTTCCGTCTTTCATATTGCTGAAATATTTTTTAATTTTTTAATAATGTCTGGTAGAATTCCCAAAACATAATCCAATTCTCGTTTTTTGGTCTCTTTCCCCATTGTAAAACGAACAGAACCATGCGCATATTCATGCGGTCTTTTTATCGCCCTGATGACATGGGACGCCTCAAGGCTATCGGAATTGCAAGCAGAGCCCGTTGAACAAGAAACTCCCTTGGCGTCAAGGTACAATACTATCGCCTCGCCTTCAACTCCCCGAAACGAGACATTGATGTTATTGGGCAACCTTGTGTCCTGTGAACCATTCAAAATAGTATTTGGCATTTCCAAAATTTTTTTGATAAAACGATCGCGCAATTTTATTTGCCTTTCCGATTCTTTTTCCCTATCCTTTTGCGCCAACTCCAACGCTGTGGTAAATCCGACAATCGCCGGAATATTTTCTGTTCCAGAGCGAAAATTGCTTTCTTGTCCGCCCCCATACAAAAGAGGTTCTATTTTTATTCCTCTTTTTTTGTAGAGAATCCCTATTCCTTTTGGGCCATATATTTTTGAACCATTGAGAGTCATCAAATCCACACCCAACTTTTCCACATTTAAATCAAGATACGAAGGCGCCTGCACGGCATCCGTGTGAAATAAAATATTTTTATTTCTAATAATTCTTGAAATTTCTTTTATGGGTTGAATTGTCCCTATTTCATTATTGGCAAGCATTATTGATATTAAAATTGTTTCCGGCTTTAAGGCGTTTTTTAATTGTCTCAAATCTATAATTCCATCTTCGTCAACTCCTATTTCTGTAATCTGAAAACCCTCTTTTTTTAATTGCTCGCAGGCATGCAAAACCGCATGGTGTTCTATTTTTGATGTTATAATATGCAACGATTTTTTCTGTGGGATATCCGATATCCCACAAATAGCGCGAGCGACGCCCAAAATGGCAAGGTTGTCGCTTTCTGTTCCACCCGCGGTAAAAATTATTTCATCCGCCTTCGCATTGAGAATAGAGGCCGTTTTGAGACGCGCTTCCGAAATAGCTTTTTTTGCAACTCTTCCCTCTTCATATATCGCGGAGGCGTTTCCAAAATCATCAGACCAAAAAGAATCCATCGCTTTTTTAACACGAGGGTCCATAGAAGTCGTCGCCGCATTATCTAAATATACTCTCTTCATGCCTCAAATTATAAAATATTTATTTGAGTTTCGCAACTATCTTTTTTAAATACGTTTTGCGGTGGATCGGGGATATCCCATTCTTTTTTATCATTTTATAATGCAGTTTTGTTCCATAACCCTTGTGCCTGTCAAAACAATATTCAGAATTGTTTTTATGAAAACACATCATTTTTTTATCTCGCGCCACTTTGGCAATAATAGATGCCGCCGATATAAGAGGGATCTTCTCGTCGCCCTTTATTATTGTTTTTTGGTTGTAACGTTTGGGAGCATGGAGAAGCCCATCAAGCAAAACCAAATGCGATATAGTTGGTGCGGTCGCAGAAGTTATATCACATAAAATTTTCCTTAGGACTCTGGCAATGGCTAGTTTTATCGCGCGATTTATTCCAATCCTGTCTATCGTC
>Ga0180007_10005996_pt1 | contig 12039 bp, 7 predicted proteins | sample MM_PC_MetaG_FD_121122 | JGI IMG/M metagenome (GOLD analysis project Ga0180007, IMG submission 121122) | Groundwater microbial communities from the Aspo Hard Rock Laboratory (HRL) deep subsurface site, Sweden - MM_PC_MetaG | ecosystem: Environmental > Aquatic > Deep subsurface > Groundwater...
AAGTAACCAAGGTCCAGGCCCCGGTTTTTACGATTTACCTAAACCAAAGGTGGGGAGAAAAAAATGAAGTTTCATCTTAACAAAAAAGGAGTCGCTCCTTTATTAATAATATTAGGTGTTTTGCTTGTTGGTGGTGCTTTGTTTGGATTAAACCGTGCGGGGATTTTAAGTATTCCTGGGACTGCAACCCCCACAGATGATACTGCGGAAGGACCTTTAATTTATTCCGGTACTGAATCCAATTCTTTTAAATGCCCAGACAATGTAGATTACTGTAAGGTTGATTTTGAAGCTACTTTTGATGAAATTATTGGAGATGTTAAATTAGTATTTAGAAATTGTAATTGTAAAATTGATCAATATGCTTATAGGTATGATGAAAATAACGAACCTTGTTATGTGTTTGCATTTTTTGAAAATGCTGTTGGGTATAAGGTACTTAAATCACAATCTGCGGTTGTAACTACTGTGAAACCACCACAACACACAATGGTATATCCTACACCAGAAGGTTTTTCAACAACTGCTTTTTATGCAAATAGTGATTATTGGATTAGAGTGCATTCTCCGATTGAAAATAATAATTATTATGTTTCTACTTTACGAGAATTTACAAATACTGATGTAATTCCTTTTGAGTGTAATTCTAACCAAATTCTCGATCCTGTTAAAGAAAGCTATACCGGGAGTTATTCGATAGGGGGATATATGAATATTTGCCCTTCAGGTGATGTGAATTATCCAAATTGTGGTTCAAGAGAAGAAATAGATTCTAGGCAGAATGTTTTCACTAAACAAGTTTCGATTGATATGGTTGGTGGTGATACAGTAACTTTTAATCCTCGAGATGTTGAAGATAATTCGTTGGATATATCAAAATATCAAATTAAAGTAACTAAATATGTAGATTGTCAAGAGAGAGAATGTACCCTTGGAGATACATTTTGTCTAGCAAATGAATATGATACTTCTAGTGGGATAAAGACCACACATGATTTTGATTCAAAAGCAGATTGCTTAGAATCTGGTTGTACTAATTGTCAAGAAGGGATATCAGGGAAATTTTCATGTCTTGATAGATCTTTAAATTTCGCTTTAATTCAAAAGTGTGATGGATTAGATGAACGAGGATGTCCATCATTTGATACTTATGATAAATGCCTAACGGGTCAGAAATGTTATGTTGACGATGAACTTAAAGAAGGAATTGGTGGTTGTGGTTGTCCAGACGATGAATGTGTGTTGGGTGAGACAATAAAACAAAGTATAAATACTTATCAAATTTGTGAACCGCGCGGTAGTTGTAATGAATTGTCAGGGACGAGGACTTGTGCTGGGGGATTAATATTTGATGAAACTGGACGTGGTGGTCGTGGTGATTGTGTTTGTCCAGATTCAGATTGTGATTCTGCAACTGAAAGTTGGTGTTTAAGTCCAGTTGAAATGCAGGAATGCGAACAGAACACTTGGCAAGGTATTGAGGCATCAAAAACATGTTTCCAGAAACAAAGTTCAGTCTCTCAATCACCTGATTATGAAGGTCAGGTTGAATGTAAAAAGGATTCTGGTGATGTTTCGGCACATTGGGAATGTATTGAAGATTCAGGTTGTACTTCAGTAAATGGTAGAAGATGTAATTCTAATAATGATAATTATGAAATTTGTTCATGTCGTAATTTAGAAGGGTTGGGTAGTTTATGTTTAGGAACTTCAACTGAAGGTTGTTTAAGTTGGGAGTCACAGGGTCAAAGAGACGAATGTTGTGTTTATGATAGTGATTGTGATACTGGCGATCCTGCTTATATTCATTCATGTAACCAAATTAGTCATGCGTGTGAACATGAGAGGAATGACGATTATTGTTCAAATGATAATGATTGTTTGGAATATGAACAGTGCAGTTCTAATTCTTGTGTTCCTAAAACTACTGGTAATTATTGTTCCATTGAACAGGTTGGAAACACTAAATGTGATCCTAATGATTTAACAAAAGTTAAGGTTCAACAATGTGAAAAAATAATTGGAACCCAAGCTTATGAATGGAAAATTAAGAAAGAATGTTTTAGTTCTTCAGTCAATCCAGATAATTATAAGTGTTCATATCTTAGCCAGACAAGTTCAGATTGTAAATGTAAAAACGAACCTGTTGACCAAGATAATTTATATTCATGCAAGAGTAATGTTTTGTATAAATTAGAGACAGATTCTAATGGGTGTAAGTATCAGAGTTCCGAAGGATTAAAAAATGAATGTTGTCTTGTTGATAATGATTGTAACACTGGAGATCCAGCTTATATTCATTCGTGTAACCAAGTTAATCATGAATGTGAACATGATAGAAATAATGATTATTGTATAGATAATAATGAATGTTTGGAATATGAACAGTGCGTTTCACATAGTTGTGTTCCAAAAACAACCGGAACTTATTGTCAGTATTCTCAAGTGGGAAATGCAAGGTGCGACCCTAACGATTCAACTGGGCTTAAAATTCAAAGATGCGAAAAGATGTCTGGAACAAATGTTTATTCTTGGAATTTCAATAAAGAATGTTCAAGTTCATCGGTTAATCCTGACAGTTATAAATGTTCATACATTGACCAGACAAAAGCCGAGTGCGATTGTTTTGTTGAACCAATAGGGAATTTAGGTAATTATAAATGTGAAGGTAATGATTTATATTTATTAGATTCAGATTCGAACGGTTGTAAATACCTCAAGTATATTGACACAAAAGAAACGGGTTGTTGTTTATTAGATGGTCAATGTGATAACCGTGAAGGTTATTTTAAATCATGTACTTCATCTAATGAATGCAGGTATGATTTAATTTCAGGTTATTGTGGTTCCACAGTTCCATGCCCACAACCGTATGTGTGCCGAGATAATCAATGTGGAGTTCCAAATCCTAACGAGATATATTGTGCAGAAAGTATAAAGGATGAAATGGCGTGTAGGTCTAATCCTGATTATAAATATGTTTGTAAACTGGATTCGAGTTCAGGCACTGGGAATTTACCTGATATTTATAAATGGGAAGACATTGAATGCGAATCTCCACAAACTTGTTTTGATGGTGATTGTGATTGTCCATTTGACTTAGAGTATTGTACTTATGGAACAACTCCAAAATGTAGTTCTGATAAGACGACAAAAAAGGAATGTACAACACCGTTTGGAAGTTGTTATAAATGGACTCCAACTTTATGTGGTGATCCTAAAACATGTGACAACGGGCAGTGTAAATGTCCAACTCCAGATGAAGATTCAAAATATTGTTTAAGATCTGAACTTAATGAAGATAAGTGCTTGGATTTGTTCACGGTTGCTGTGTGCCAAGAAGTAAATGGTTGTCCTAAATGGGTACCTCAACCTACTTGTGGTGTTGGACAGATTTGTGTAAAAAACAGCCCTGCAACTTGCAGTTATCCGATTGATGAAATAATCATATTACCTAAACCTTCTTACGCTGTTGGTGAAGGGATAGATGATGTTAAAATTGTTGTGACTAGTGAACAGTTTTCCGGTCAGACTTTATACGTTTCTGGCATCTTACAGGGAGAGTTCGAACAGCGAAAAGATACATGGACAAATAATGAAGGCCATGCGACTTTGAATTTCGGTAATGAATCTGGGTTGACAAAAACCGGCCAGTTCATGCTTTTAGTTCAAGTTTGTAACAAAGCACCATCGATTGATAAATCCGAGATTTGTAAACTTAAGAACGCGACAATTACTGTGAAGAAAACGCTAGAAATCCGAATGTCAACACCTTTTTCATCAATTGTTGCAAGGGAAGTTAAGTTAACATATAGTGTTGTTGATAAGGAAACCCCAACTTTAATTTTGGGAGTAATTCCTAACATTGAAGTTTCACAAGGAACAAACATGCTTGATTTTGTAACTGAAGGCACGAATACAATCAAGTTCACGCCTTTAAGTGTTGGAAATGTTGTAATTAAACTCACTGCCGAAAAGGATAATTACATTTCCGATTCTGAATCAGTTACGTTAGAAGTTGTTTATCCGGAAAGGAAAACTAATGTTAAGTTTAACGGTGAGAAGCTTATTGATGTGCTTGATAAAATCAAAACAGGTAAACATACAATTACAATTCAAGTTGATAAAAGTGGTGAGGTTTTAGAGATATATAAACCTCAAGTTAAAATGGAAACTCCAGATGGTGAAATTGTGGATATGCTTTGGGTTGAACAACCTGATGCAAGTTGGAAATCAACTTATACTTTAGTTGAAGAGGGTAAAACTTATGTCCTTGAGGGAACTATTTCGTTTAAGGATTTATCAGAAGCATCAGAAACAATAAGTTATACTATCACGACTGCCGGAAATATCGGGACAGGAAAGACCGCATCTGCACCTACTTTAATCTGGGCGGGTGTTGGAGTTGGAGTTTTAGTCATGGTATTAATAATTGTAGTTTTAATGAAGGGGAAGAAAAAATGAAAAAACTACCTTTGTTTGGATTATTTTTTATTTTATTGTTTGTAGCGTCGGTTTTTGGTCAAATGCCAAACACTCATACAGTTATCGATGCCCAGGCAATCCGTACTGTCTCATCTGAAATCACTAATCGGTGTGATGAACAAGTTCTTATAGCTGGTGAGAAAGTAACTGATATTTGGGTTACTGAGTATACAAAAGCAGATAGGAACGCGTATATAGGCAGTCATTCTATTGTTTCTGTAATCAACGGGTTTCGTCGTGCTTCAGATGTGACTGAACAATGCTTAACCCACGGCCAAGCAATGCATTTAATTGTAGATTATTATACAGCACACGGTCCTGCAGGGATTGTACCTTCTCATTTAAAGAAATTCTTTGGTAGTAATGTGTTATGGCACGGAATTGTTGAACAGGGTTTTGAACGAGATTTGTTTGACTATATGATAAGAAATCCAAACCGGTTTGTTTTAACACCCGACGAGACAAGGCAGATAACCGCGTCTAGTTTGGACATTTATTTCGAAGATCAAGATAAGTTTGATTTTATAAAAGAAAAAGAAGGTAAAGATCCTACTTTTTCATTAAGCATTGTTGACCAAGCGCTTAAGGTATCAAACGGTAACACTGATGTGTGGTTTGATACTGTGTACTCTACAAGTTTACCTTTATGGTGGATTTTAATATGTGTTGGATTAATTAGTTTAGGTATATTATTATTAGTTTTAACTTTCATATTAAAAGTCCGTACTGGCGAGATTTCATTGTTTAGTATTGTGTTTGGACTTATTTTCTTAGCGTTTGGAATTTTACTTTTAATTTCAATTCTAACCGGTCAGTCTTTCTTGTGGTATCAAACAATCACAGGTTCGCCTTGGTTGATAGGCGCACTTGTATCAATAGTTGGTGCTATCTTTTTGATAGGTGCTGTTGTTAAAAGAACAAATATAAGTTATTGGATTTTAGGTGTGTCTATATTATTGTTAGGCTTGTATGCATTAATAAGTTTAAACATTAATTTTAGTGATGCGCAAATCGAAAGCGTTTTAACAGACGCTAACAATAAACTAACTGAATATTTAGAAACAGAAAAGCTTGATGTTACAGAAGCGTCTGGCTTGAGTTATTGTGCAAAACATTTTCCTGGAGGTGCTTGTGAAGAAATGCAATTAGGTGCATTGAACGAAGCAGAAGGACCTTTTATTATCGTCTTGTACATCTTTTCTGGATTGTTAGGATTGTTTATAATATTTCAAATTATAAAAGTAGTTAAAGGTGGTAAATGATGGTAAAAATAAATAAATATGTCTTTTTCGGATTAATTGTTTTAATAATAGGAGGGTTAGTTTACGGTGGGCTTGGCGCTAGTAAGAGCTTGTATTCATTTACTTCCGGAGATTTCGTTAAACCTCAATGGGGTAGATTGATGTGTCAACCAGAAGATTTAATTTCAAAATCACCAATAGAAAAGCAATTATCTAAAAATGAAGTGGAAATCACTTGTGGCGAAGATGAATACACAACAGAATGCGAAGTCTGGATTAGGTCAGGGGATGTTGGTATGACTGCTGATAACTTTAAATTTTGTGTTGTAGATGGATTTGATAGTACTTGTGATCCATCTTGTTCTTTTAGCGAAGGGTGCAATTTAGAAAAAGATAGAAAGAAACAACTTCCTTCAATAAGTCCAGGACAGAAGATTATTTTTACTGCAAGTGACACTTTTGGTTTCGGAGAAGCGGAAGCCTTATTTGTTTATAAAAGGTGGTTCCCTTGGAAAGTATTTAAAGAAGAAGGAAGTCAATTATCAATTGCAAATCCAACAAACTGTGATTTAACTTCCAATACTGAGAAAAGTTCTACTTCTGGGATTCCCGAGGTTAGTTATAAAAGTCATTTAGAGTTTACTGGTGGTGAAGATAAACAGTGGATACATTATATTTATGATTGGATTCCAACAACAGGTTATCAAGTTGTAACTCATCCAGATGAAGGGCAAGTTTATTGCTCAGGAAATACAATTTATGAATTAACCGAAGTTAAATTAAAAGATGGAAGGGTGATTAAATTAGATCCCGGTAGTCAAATCCCATCGAAAGTTGAAGATGATTTAATCCTTCAATCTTATGGAAGCCCAATTAAAAAAGTTGAATGTTGTTATCCTACTGAAGCTTCAACAGGATGTTGCCCAGACTTTACAAGAGGATGTATTGCAGATGAAGTACCTTGCACATTAGATATTGAATGTGCTAATGGTGGTTCTCCAAGAACTCAATCTTGTAATTCTCAAATTGCTGAGAAGTGTGTAAATAATGTGTGTGTTGCTCAAGATGTTGTAAATGTACAATGTACAGCAGATGCATGTTGTCCAGAAGGAAAAGTTTGTAACCTTTTAGATTACACTTGTATTGATAGTGGAAGCTCACCTTATTGTGGAGATGGAGTTTGTTCTACATTCGAAAATAATATTAATGGAACAGGGGCATATTGTGAAAAAGATTGTGGTACAAAAAATGTTGATGAAGATCAAGATTGGATTCCTTTTGCAATTTTAGGTGTAGCTTTAATACTTGGTGTTTTAATGATGCAACAAAAACAAAAAGGAAACATTGAGGTACAGAAATGAGTATAATATCTCAATTCCTTATTAATATTATATTTGGAAGCATTTGGTTTCCGATAATTGTAAGTGTAGTTTATGTGTTATACTGGTTTAGCCCAATGGACTTATTACCAGATTGGATTCCGTTGATTGGTAAGATTGATGATTTTCTTTTGTTTTTCGTCATGTTATGGGCATGGATGATGTACCTGCAAGTAAATATATTAACTAAATTCTTAGAATATTGGAATCATCCAATGTATAAATGGGTAATTGTCGGGACTGGGGTTTTAATCCTGTTGGTTATCCCACAATACTTGTCTAAATTAAGACAAGAAAAAGTATTACAAGGAGGTAAATAAAAAATGGGAGTTTTAAATTTAAAAGAAGGGAATACAACCATCATGTTTATGACAACAGTAATGATGTTTTTCATTGCTTACGTTAGTTTAGTTTGGATAGGATGGTTGCCAGTGAATAAACTGTTTGTGAATCCGTTAGGTGTTGGAATCATGGCAGGTGCAATAGGAATTATTTTATTGTTAGAAACTTGGTTTGAAGGAACTAAACCTGACTTTAAAGATTTCGTATCGCCAGAACTTAAGAATTCATTGTTCTTAAAACTGAACACTTTAGTTGGACTGCTTTTCTTAGGAGTATCGTTCTTTATTCTGTTTGGAAAGACAATGCCAACTTGGATATTTAATATCTTAGGTTATGCAGGAATAACAGCATTTTTCTTATTGATAAGAGAACTGTTCCTTGGCAAATAAAACCTAAACTTTTTTTATTTTTTTTAATTAATTCAATTTTAAATTTTTATCACGGAGGAAAACAAAATGGCAAGAAAGAAAAAAACCAATCAAATGTTAACTATTTTCATAATTCTCGGGATCATCTTTGTACTTGGAGTTGTATTACGATTTTCAGGGGTTTTAAGCATTGGGTTAGAGTATACAAATAATGTTTTATTTGATGTGGATTATGAAGTTCAAGGTGGACACCCTGTAGTTTTAGTTTCAGCATTAAGTAAGGCTGCCGACATTGAAAGGTCTGGTGCTAATTTAGTTTTGTTATATTATGATGATATTTATTTAGGTTATCGTGAAGCACATTTTTTTGGAGCAAATGCTATACATAGGCAAGGTAAAACTAATAAGTATCTTTTTAATTTAACAGATGTAGATTTGTCTTCAGGATACCATTATATCAAAGCAAGGGGGTATTCTACTGGGTATTTTGCACAGGAAAGGAGAGATAATGATGCACATGTTGATCCAATTATAAATTCTGATTGTTTAAATGGTGAATATAACCTGTCAAGTAATTATTATTATGAATATCAGTTGGAATGGTTTAGTAAAATACCATGTGATGGATTTTCAAACACAACAGATCCTTATCCTATAATGTTAGCCAACAATGCAACATTTTTGGAAGATTCTATTGAGTTGTACATTGAACCAACAGTTGTAACACCAACAACTACAAATACAACAACCACCACAACCACCTCAACAAATACTACAACCGGTACTACTACAACTACAACAAATACTACAACAAACACAACAGATACCCCTGTAGTTGATGTTACTGATACCAAAACCACAACTTATTTAATATGGGGTGGTGCAGGGTTTGTTGTATTTTTGATAATTATTTTCTTTTTATTATCAAGCGGGAAGAAGAAAGGTAAGAGGTAATTGAGATGAAAGTGTTAGAAAATCTTATGAAATGGCAGAATTACATGCATTATTTATTACTAACAGTATTTATCGCCGTGTTTTCACACTTTTTAGGTGTGCATGTGTTTCACACGGCAAGTTTCATGCCAAACATTAACTTTATAAAGTTGTATTTGGTATTGTTTATCGGTGATAGTTTAGTACATTTCATATTTTCAGTATTACCAGAACCGTTTAAGTGGGAAGACTAATTCAAATCAGATGAAAAAGATGAATATAAATAAAATAGTATTGTTGGGAGTAATCGGATTGTGTTTGTTAGTTTTTAGTGGGAGCGAGGTTCTTGGAGATATTGCAGAGTATAATTATACTGTAGAAAGTAATATCTGGTCATTAGAAGGAGAAAAATGTGATAAAGAAACCCTAGATTTAACCGATTTGTATAATCCTATGGATACATGTGATGCCAGAACAGACACAACATCTGATTCTGATTGGGATAGTGATGATAGTTCTAAGATAGAGACAACAAAAGGTGATGGTACAGATGATGGTGTTTATAACTTAAATTATGTAGATATTCAAGAAGAGATATCTTCAATAGATGAGATTATATTTACTTATGTGGGGCATGTTTCTTCAGATGTGGGTATGGATTCATTTCCTTATGTGTATAATTGGACTAGTGGAACATATATTAAGTATTCTGCTATTGAATTACCTACCTCTGAAACCACATGGATTTTTAATTCTACGGCAGAAGGTTTTGCTATTAATGATATAGTTAATTCATCGGGTTATTTCTTTTGGGGCATTTTTGAAGAGGCTACTTATGCGGGTTTGAGGTTTTTATATCAAGATTATGCAAAACTGGATGTATATTATACTCCGAACACAGCACCAGTAATCTCAGACATAGCTTATAACCCGGCAACAATAACCCACAATGCTAACTTTGTGGTCGATGCAACTGTGACTGACGCAGATGCAGATGCTAGTACTGTTTATTTCGAACTTTTCGTTAATGACGGTAGCCTTTTGAACAAATCCTTTTCCTCAGTAGCAACTGGCACAAACCAAACATGGACCATCGGTGCAGGTAATTATACAGTGGGTGACGAGATTAACATTTCTGTGTATGCAAATGATGGAACTGCAGACGGGACTAAGGTATGGTCAACTGCTTATACTATTTTAAACCAAAAACCCGTGTTATCAACATTTGCCCTCACGAGTGCATCAGGGTTAAACTCAACACTTGATGATCTAACCGCAACAGAAACGGGTGCAACAGACGGTGATTCTGACGTCTGGGCTGTAAATTACGAATGTTTCAACGGTGGAGTTTTAAACGCAACACGTGTTATTACCGACAATCTAGTTGCTTGGTTTCCTATGGACGATGATATGACTGATTTCTCTGGAAATGAGTTGACGTCCACGGTATCTGGTGCGAGTCATACAACTGCAACGTTAGCACAGTTTGGTTCAGGATCATATACATTTAATGGGGTAGGAGATTATATAAATTTAGGTTCTTCTCAAGTTTATAATAAGACTGGTGATCAATCGTTTAGTGCTTGGTTTAATCCAGATGATGAAACGATAGGGATGATTTATTCAACAGATAACACTCTTGGAGGAGGTACACAAGTTTATTTTGGTGCTGGGAACGAAATTAATATTATGATTAATAATGGAACTCATAAAATTTATAAAGCACCTTTAGGATCGGGGTCAGTAAATATTGATGGTTGGAATTTTATAGGGTTTTCTTATGATGCATCTACCCATACTATGGTTGTACATTTAAACGGAGTTACATTATTTGATGGAACACCAGATTCTTCGGTTCAAACACATGATTTTGATTCAGCAATGATAGGTATAGAAACCTCGGGAGGATCTTATAGTTTTGATGGTCAAATTGATGAATTAGCACTATGGACTTCTGTTTTAACTGCTACTCAATTCAGACAATTATATGAAGGAACAAGGATTGATACCGACGGGACAAAAATAACAATAGACTCATCCCTAACCTTAAGACCCGAGGTATGGACTTGTAATGCTACAATTTATGATAAATATGACGTTGGAACAGAACTTGAATCTAACAGTTTAACAATTGCAAATGCAGTTCCGACAATAACCTCTATTACTTTAACAGCAGGTGCAAATAATTATACAACTGAGGACTTAACTTGTACCCCAACAGGCCAGACAGATGCGGATACAGATTACTGGGCAATTAATTATGAATGGTACAATGGCGGTACATTAAATGCAAGCAGGATTATTACCAACGGACTTGTTTCATGGTTCCCTTTTGATAATGATGCAAAGGATTATGCGGGTGCTAATGATGGCACAGTTACCGAGGCTATTTTAAACACTACCGGCGGGAAAATCGGTGGTGGGTATGAGTTTGATGGGGTTGATGATTATATAACTCTTAGTAATAAATTTGATCATTCTATTACTGATTCATTCACTTATTCAGCATGGATTTATACAGATCATCCAAGTTATTATAAGGGTGGGGTTATCTGTGGTGCTGGAACTAATGATGTTTGTTTAGCATGTAGAGATACAGGGGATTGTTATTTATGGTATGATGGAGAATCTTCTTTAGCTTCTACACCTGTTGGAGGTTGGACACACCTTGTAGGAGTTTTTGATAATTCTGTGAATAAAAGAAGATTATATGTCAATGGAGTTCTTGGAGATGAAGACACACAAGTTGTAGTTACAGCAGAGAATTTCACAACAATTTTTGGTAAAAATGGATATGGTTATTTTAATGGAACAATTGATGAACCCCAACTTTATAACCGGGCATTAACAGCACAAGAAATCACACAATTATATTACGGATCTAAATACTCATCATCACAAACATCATCAGTAATAGACTCATCATTAACTTTAAAAACTGAAGTGTGGACATGTAACACCACAATTTATGATTCAACGTCTGGTACTGACGAGGATGAATCAAATTCATTGACTATTTTAAATACTCCACCGACAGTTCCCTCCTCTCTCACCTTGACACCCGCAACTTCTTATGTAGGCTCTATTCTTGATGGGGACTGTTCGGGGAGTACTGACGCAGATTCTGACAGTATTGCTTATCATTACAGGTTTTATAACGAGAATGACGCAACAGAACGTCAAGCTTACAGTACAGACGATACTTATGTGTTAACAACCGCAGATGCACATGATACAATTAATGTTACTTGTAAATCTTATGACGGAACTGTATATTCAAGTGGTATTATT
>Ga0180007_10005997_pt1 | contig 12038 bp, 13 predicted proteins | sample MM_PC_MetaG_FD_121122 | JGI IMG/M metagenome (GOLD analysis project Ga0180007, IMG submission 121122) | Groundwater microbial communities from the Aspo Hard Rock Laboratory (HRL) deep subsurface site, Sweden - MM_PC_MetaG | ecosystem: Environmental > Aquatic > Deep subsurface > Groundwater...
ACTTAAGTCAAATTCAAAAATTTCCAGTCCCTTAAATCATGGCTTTCATTATAACATTTATCAGATACGGCGAATAACCGAACATGAGACACCTCGGTCATTTGGCTCGTTTTTTCTTGGCTCAACAGCTCGGTCTGGATGGGAATCCCAAGGAGATAATCCGGGGCTTTTAGGAATGAGACAACCCAGGTCGGTCAGTTATAGAACCATAGGAGAAAATGAGACAAATGAGACAGTGGCAAGGCCTAGTGTTTTAGGCTGGATTTTAGGCCAATATTTCTTTAAATTATGACCTTACCTATGATCAGATCTTTGGGCACGGGCCCCCATATTCGGGAATCTGAACTATTCGAACGATTGTCACCCATCACGAAGTATTCTTTGTCTTTCATTGTGCTCTTCATCCCAAAAGTAGTAATTTGAGAACCAATGTAAGGTTCATTTAATAGTGTGCTGTTTATATACACTTTGCCGTCTTTGATTTCAACCGTCTCTCTAGGTACAGCTATAATTCTTTTTATGAATGTATACTCTGGATTCCCGGGATACTTAAACAGTATTATATCGCTCCGTTTAAGATTTCTTATCACGCTATCACCTGTAGCTATCTTTACCTCTGCATTATTCTTTAAAGTTGGCTCCATTGAAACCCCGCTCTGAGTATAATCTTCGTATTTAGTCAAATAAGAACACCCACTGGTCAGAACCAGACTACATAATAAACTGGCACCTAACACTAAACTAGTCATTTTACTCATAATAATTCCTCTAACTTAATAACCCAGCTGAACTAAATAAGGTTAACCGATACATTTTCTGATTTGAGTAGCTGTATTAGTTAATTCATCACTGCCTAAGCTTTTGGCTCTATTGGGATCCAACTCTCCAGCATGATTGACTGGGACAAGGTGTAGATGAATATGATCAATTCCAAATCCTTCTATAGCAATGCCAATCCGTTTTGCTTGAGTTGCTTTTTGCAATGGACCAGACAAATATTTAGCCACTGAGAATATCTCTTGATAATCACCATTATCCAAATCAAAAATATAACCAACATGGTTCTTAGGAACTATCAATAAATGCCCTGGATTTACTGGCTTAGTGTCTAGAAAAGCCAGGAACCTCTCGTTTTCATATACTTTATAAGCTGGTTCCTGGCCATTGATGATTTTGCAAAATATACAGTCCATATCTTTAGTTTAATCAATTATCTCCCAGATGAGCCAAGTCATTCCAGTTGGCCAGACTCCAACTATCCTTGCCCCACAGATGACAAACCGTGACTCCTGTATTATCTAACCGCAGAAAGTTCATAAATCGATAGGTTTCTTCTGGCATCATTTCCTTGCCAAACAACATATACGCCATAATCAGCCGGATAACTCCCCCATGTGAAACCACTAAAATATTCTTTCGCTCTTGGCTAATAAGCTGCTGAACAAATTGGATTAATCTGTTTTTGCGTTCATTGAAACTTTCCTCATCAGAATATTTCCAATCCGGCTCATTTTTATGTAAGTCATATTGCGATATGATTTTCTGGGCTTCATCACTTTCCAGATTTTTCCCAATTAAATCAGTCGGTTTTTTGACCTCCTTTAAGAGTTCTGTAAATTCAATGGGTTTCCGCAAAACATCATTAATAATCTCAGCTGTCTGCCGAGCACGATTTAAAGGGCTAGCCAAAATCACTTCAATGGGCAACTTATCTAAACGACTAGCCACAAATTCGGCTTGCCTAACTCCATTGGCCGACAAAACCGCTTCATCGCCAGAATAGGTTGAGCCATAGTTATCATCACTTTCACCATGCCGAACAAAGTAAATTGTTTTAGTGATTGTTGGTTTCATTATTGAATAAAGGCTAGTTCCACCTAAGTTACAAAATATCTAATTTAAATTCCAATCTCATCCAATAAGGGGATGCCATTAGTCCAAATAAGGTCCCTGGCTTTTGTAGCATCTACCCATTCAGCATTTCCCTCTCCTTCATCAACTTTTTCTATGGGTTTAGCCAAAAACATAGCCACCCTAACTGGCGCACCATTGCTTTCATATCGATAAACCACATCTTGTAAACGCTTAACTATTTCTACTTTATAACCAGTCTCCTCGAGTGTTTCTCTTAAAGCTATTTGTTCAACAGTTTCACTATTCTCAGCGTGGCCTTTAGGAAAAGCCCAAACCTTTCTATCCCTATCGGTAACCAGAAGGACTTTGGAACCATCAACCACCACACAACCCGCCTTGATTATTTCTCCTGTATCATTTTTGATTTCCATATTCATATCTTACCAATTTTAACCAAGCATTAAGTAGATAAACTTTTCATTAAAGAAGTTCTACTATTTCTTGAGCGACTTCTTCTGGTGTTTTGTTTTCTGTATCAATAATTGGAGCACCTTCTTTTTTGAAGATATCATACAGCCAAGGTACTGCTGATAAAATATCTTCCACAAACTTATCTAAAGGAACACCCGCGGCTCTATTAATCTCTGCTATGCTTTCCGGGGTTCGATATCTGCCTAGCAAACGTTTTTTGATAGTGTCGTTTGAAGCATGAAGCATAACCAGCTGAGCTGGAGGATGTTTTTCTTTGCTATAAACTTTCCAGAAGCGCCCTGGTTCTACAAACCCGCAAACAATGGTAGATTTCCCAAGTTTTGCATTTTCAGTAGCAGTTTCTAACCAATAGAGAGTTTCCTTGTTGTGCCATTCATGACCTCCGCCAGCCGGCACTCCTCTTTCATCAAAATCTCGGATATCGTACGCATCCACCGGAAGCATAACTTTTAGATGTTTGATCACCGAGGACTTACCAACTCCGCTGACACCGGAAATAAAATATACTTTGGGACTGTCTTTCATGTTTATATTTTATCAGATTCTAATCCTACAGTAGGTAGGAGACTGGCTGGAAAACTATTCGCAGTTGCTGGTAGAACAGCTGGATTCTGGTTATCTCCTAAGGGTTAATAAAATTGGATCTTTTGGAAGCTGTTTTAGCCACTACGATTCATTATCAGCATTAAAATTATCAAGTTTTTCATACTTGTATAATCTATTAGCAAACGCAACGCTTTGATAGGCATTATCAAAATCAGTAAGCCATCTATTTTCAGTGCCGTCTAACAAGTAATTGGTCAATGATTCGATAAGTTTTCTGTGGCCATTCCCGTAAATATCCAGCACATTTTCAATAATTGGTTCAACATTAAGATTTGTGGATTTCACTAACTTAAGTTCATTAAGAGCTTCGCCTCCGACTACAATAGAGCCGCGTTCAAAAATAATGAAAATAGAACTCTCAAGATTCTCAGGCACGCATGACACAGTCACCTCGATATTGAAAAGAATCTTATTTGCTTCAAATTGGGCAATAAAGATATCTTCGGTCTGGATTTTCTTATGATAAATATTTTTCTTAATCGCATTTTTTATTTTAATTTTCTGCTGATCTTTAATTGATCCAAGGCGCATTAAAATATCAAGCAAGTGTATCCCCTGATTCAATAATAACCCACCTTCTTTGTGAATTGTCCCCCGCCAATTCTGTTTATAGTAGCTGTGGGGCCTGAACCATCGAACATCTCCAAATACATATAGTGTTTTACCTAGAATATCGTCATGAATAATTTTTTCAACCGCCTGAATGGCCCGGTTGAATCGATTCTGGTAAACAACAAAGACATTCTTTCCATATCCCCTTAAATATCTGACTCTCTTGGCTTCGGAATCATTCAACACAACTGGCTTTTCGCAGAGGCATTTTTTGCCACCCTGCAGTGCAGCTATGATTAAATTACAATGAGTATGATGTGGTGTGCAAATGTTGATGACATCTACATTGGCTATTAAATCATCCAGCGTACGAAACAATTCGCAATCAAATTCCTTTGCAGCACGAATAGCCTTCGATCTATCAATATCATAGACACCACGTAGCACTGCTCGGTTTGTATGTTTAATTGCGTTGACGTGTTTCTGAAAAACTCTACCACAACCCACAATCCCATAACTAACTTTGTTTGAAGCAATAATATTTCGTAATTCAAAAACTGAATTTTGGGAATCAATAGCTTTACTTTCCCCAGTATGTGTCTCAAGCGAATAAATAATATTTTTACCGCTGAAATTAATCAAATCCGCAACATGTTTTTTATAATTAATACTGCCCTCCCCAATAGTTTTATACTTTTTATCATGAACCGAATAATCCTTTACGTGCACGCACTTAACAGCATCGCCAAGCTTTTTAATATCCGCTGTTTTAAGTGGCAAACCTATCTCGTATAAATTACCAATGTCTAACAAGACTTTAAGACGCGGGGAATTGAAATACCGAATTGCCTCATCCAGCATTACTACTGTATCAATATTGCAAGCTGGTTCGTTTTCTAGCAAAAGGCACATGTTATATTTTTTTGCCAAGGCGATCAGTTTACCAAATTCTTCTTGGAGATCTTCTATTTTGAAGCCTTTATATTTCAAATAAGAAAAAATTCGAATATCCTTTGCCTTAAATAAAGCTGCCAGTTCAAACACACTTGCATAGTCAACATTTTTTTCATTAAAACCGTGGGTACGAAAACTTTTTACGATAGTCTTTTTGCCAAGATGTGACCACTTAAGTATGGGAGAAGCGATACAATTTACCGACAGTTTGTTGGCGGATAGTTTCTTGGCAATTTTTTTCAGCGATGCTGCGTTATGATACATTAAATTTTTACCGCTCACCGACCGTAGCTCTATATTATGTAAGCTATTGCGCTTACAAAAAGATATGACATCATCGATGTTATCGGAAATTTCATCACTGATAATAGAAATGTTATGCATGTTTTTTTAAATAATCAACAAGGATAGAATTAATTTTTTCCAGATTAGTAACCTTAGGTTTTTTACCGGTCCATTTCTCTAGAGCATAAACGGCCTGAAAAATCATCATATACATACCTGAACATGTTTTCGCTCCTCGTTGCTTAGCCGCAATAAGAAATTTGGTTTCATAAGGATTGAATATGGCATCAAAAAAATATTTGCCCTCTAGTGAATGTCCTTTGAAATTACTCAAATCGATTGGATTGGCAGCGATATTTGGCGCCATTCCGACAGAAGTTGCATTAATCACATAATGAGCCTTTTTAATTACTTCGATTAAAGCCTTATCATATAAACCCATGAAACTAATATTTTCTGATTCCGGCAAATCATGAGCTAGCATCCGGGCTTTACTCAATGTTCTATTGGCTATTGTAATGCGAGATGTCCGCTTTCTGATTGCCGACGCAATAGCTCGAGCAGCCCCGCCAGCGCCCAAAATGACTACTGAATCCTGGGGTTGGATGGGTTTTAATTTTTTTTCAATAGCTAACAGTGCAGCTGGCGCATCGGAATTAAATCCGATAGATTTTTTACCCTTAAAATAAATAGCATTAACAGCCCCAATTTGTCTAGCATCCAGATCTGAGGCATCAATATAATCCATTACTACTATTTTATACGGCAATGTGATATTTATGCCTGAACATCCGAGCTGGCACAAATCATCCAAAAGAATAGGCAGCTGCTTCTCCGAAGGCACATTTATCTTAATGTGAGCATATTCAATACCAAGACTCTCCCCTAACAGTGAAAAAAGCTTTGGTGAAATGCTGTGATCTACTGGTTTTCCTAATAATACTGAAAAATACATAATTATTTATTATCAAGATATTTTTTTAAATTGGCTGCTTGCTGGCGAACTTTGTTTTCAACCCACGAAGCGGATTGGGTTTTACTCTCATTCCAAAAATTTACCGCTCTAACAACAAAAAAAGGCAGAAGCTCGCAAGCATGCTTCTGACTATTAATATTAGGATTCTTTAACATAAATGAAACCCATTCGCCAAGGACAGCAACCCAGTGATCAGAATCAAATTTTGAAAAATTATCTGGAAAAAAAGATTTTAATTCTTTTGCCAGCTTTTTATCCAACCACAATACTTGGCCATCCAGCATTGAAACCAAGTTAGCGCACTCTTCTTGGCGAATAAGCTCGGCCTCTCTTAAATGCGTAAAAACTGTCTTATCAATTATATTAATACCAGTATGATTAACCGATTCAAAGGTAGATGATCTATCATAAGCCCGCATGGTTTCCATAGCGGATGCCGCTATCTGGGGAAACATTTCTCTCATCCGTAGGAAGCTTGGCTTGTGTATCTTTTTGCCTAACCGTGCCATACTAATAGCAAACCCTTCTGCAACTGCGTTCATTGACAAAAAAACATCTATTCCGTATTTATAAGCTCCGGCTGGTATATTCTTGTGTAAGATATGACGAGCATAATTTACGCTCATTGCAAAATCGCCGCCGATCGGCTGGCGCATATCTTTGCCAAAATAAGCATACAACAAAGGATAGGCGAAATGGTTAGTCGTGCTACCTTCAAATCTGTTTCGCTTGTACTCTGGATAAACGAAATCTGCTTTATTATTTATAACTAATTCGGAAAATTCTACGATCCACTCTGGAGTGATACTTTCTAAATCAGCGTCAATGGTAAGCACGGCATCGAAATTTTTCTCTACCGCATATTTCAAAATAGCAAGCACATTTTTTCCCTTGCCTGGATCACCGCTAGTTAAAATTGTATCTTTTTGAGAAGTAGTAGGCGTGCTGTTAAATTCATAAGTAGTATTGTCACTACTACAATTGTCGGCATCTAAGATTACACTACTTTCTATCTTGGGATATTTGTCCTGCAATAATGTCAAGCCCTTGTCAATTTGAGAGGTGACAAAAGATATTCTATCAGCTTCATTATATGAGGGTATTCCAACGCATATTTTCATATATTCGGCATAAAATTATTTTTTACCATTGTTTAGTTGTCAATTATAAATAAAAGCCGCAGTTTTGTCAACTGCGGCTATCATCCCTAACAGGGTGATTGAAGCGAACGAAATCAACTGCGCGCAAGTTTGGCGATAGCATTAACCACATCCTCAACCCTACCGGAAATGTAAACGACCCCTAGCGTATCAAGCATATAGCTGATAAGCCGTTTGCGTTTTTCGAAGAACTCAGGAGTATCCATGGAAGGAATATATCCCAAGAATTCATAATGATCCCCTCCAAGCAAGGTTGTGGTTGTGCTCCTGATGTAGCGCGAGAAGTTTTCGTTCAGCAGTAAGCGAAGCACTAGGTCGCTTTTCGGCTGCACCATTAACTGTTGTTGGTTCTGGTCGATGTGAACAAGAACCACTAGCTCCAGCGGAATCGGCTGAGTCTGCAACTCAATGCCAAGCTTAACTGAGTCAAAAACAACCTTATTTGACCATGAGTCAACATCAGACCGCTCAGGAAAGAATGGTACCAAATCGGGCAAATTATGGCGGGCTGATTCGAGACGGATGTGAAAATCCTTCGTTCCGCCCAGAATCTGATAGGTGTCTTCGCCCCCGACCAGACATAGGTCATTAGCGATCAGTTTGGCACCGAATTTTCTGCACAGATGCAGTACCGTTGAAGTCTTTCCAGCTCCAATCTTGCCAAGCACCATGATCCCGCCTTGATTAAGCGAGACAGCGGCAGCATGAGAAGTGACCACACCGATTGTTTGGTGCTGACACTCAATAAATGGATACGCCGCATATAGGATTGTTTCTCCTGACCGCATCAGTTCCCAGGGAAAATCTAGTGCGGCAACTTGACCTACATACTTAACCGCCATCTGATTATTCCGTCGGTAGTAAACTAGATACGGCGTTTCAAGATGGTGATTGATGCTCTGGAATTCCGGAAAATGCCTAGAATATCCGGAATTGATGAAAAGATTAAGGAGGGGCACATCGCTAACGAAGTTAACCATAGCCCCTCCCGAAATGATAGCGCATTTGTGTTCAGTCAATCAAACCACCTCCTTTATCAGATAGTTATCGGCGAAGTCCAATGCTCTGAACACCGACGGCATCATGAGAATTTCCGACAGATAGTCAGCAGCTAGAAAATCCCGCTCGATAATCTCGACGATCGTTGAACGGGGAACATCAGTGGCTGTACTGATAATCAATCGATCCGGAGGAATTAAATTACCTCCGTTTGTTGTCAGAGAATGAATGACGTTTGGCGAACCTGTTTCACGATAAATGGCCCAGGCCAATTTCTGAGTAAGGTAGCCTAATACTCTGCCGGTATGATAGACAGGATTCTTGCCAAAAGCCGCCTCCATTGAATGAGGTCGCCCCGCAGCAATAAACCCGCCTGAAGAATTACCGCGTCCGACAATGCCTTCCTCGCCGCATTCGATACAACTACCAACACCGAGCATGTAGAGACGCTCTGCAGTATTCACCTGAACCGATATTCGACAATTTTTGCCGGCAATGCTATCAGCTCGATCTTGGATAGTCGCTTCAATCTCGCGTACCCGCTGCTGGTAATAATCATGAGAATTCACAAGGTTGCTGATAAACGGTACGCATAACGTAACATCGATGCGATTTCCATTACGCAAGATCATTACCTTAATGTCTTGACCGATATCAGGCCACCGCGGAATTCGTCTTCCGTCTTCTTGAACAACCCATAGAGTTTGCTCGAGGGCAATACTTAGAAGTTCGCAAGTCGACAACGGTGCATAGGCAACACACAAAGACGTGTCATTGGCAGTCAACTTGGATTGCTCGGGCAGATCTTCTATAGAACGGGGTGAAAACCAGTGATTCCGTTGAGTGTGCTGTGTCGCATTGGGGCATATGTCGAGATGTTCATCCGTGTCGAGATGCGGCAGAAGCTGCTTAAGATAACTGACAACTGCATCTTTCTGAATGGCTCGGACATCAATAGCCAATCCATCCATAGTGTTACTTATCCTGCCGTTCACCACGACTTTAATCGGAGCAAGCATCGTCCGCGATCCATAATCGCAGGTAAAATGCCCGCCGCCGATATATACTTTGTCTAAGTTGTGATGAAGCACGACTCCAAATTTGCCGAGGCAATATCTGGAGTATGCGATTGAGATGGCGTCCGCTAAACCGTCCGCCAGCGTGTCTGGATGGCCCAAACCCTTTCTTTCAACAATCTCGAAAGGCTGTTGGCTAATGTCTAACCAACTACTGTTAAGGGTCAAGAAGTTCATAACTATTCCTCCGTAATCAGAAGCTGAAAAATTGAAGCTTCATCATCTCTGGTATACCGCACTCCCCTAACCAGAACAACTGGGATACTTTCATCAGCCTGGCCCATAATTAGTGAAGCGGCTGCGGACACCTCGTCGATAATAGCAATGGCAGTGTTGGCCTCATTCCCATACAAGTCATACTGATGCCTTACCTCAATCGGATTAATGCCAGCAACGCCGATCGCCAAACCGATAGAGCCTTCCCGATCATGCCGGCCAAGCGAATCGGTGATAACGACCGCGACAGTAATGCCAAGCTGGTCATTAACCGCTTGGCGAATGGCGCGAGCACTCTGATCTGGGTTCTCTGGCAGTAAAACGACAATCCCTTGCGCGTGTGGCGCAACATTAGAACGGTCAACACCGGCACTGGAACATTCGAACCCCAGCCGATGGCGAGTAATAACCATCCGTCCCTTAATGCGTAACACTGCTTTCGACTCATTCAGATACACTTGGCAGAGTCGAGCATCGCGACCCGTCTGCTCAGCAATTTTATTTGCTTCAGCCGATGGCTCGATTGTTGCCAAGTCGACCACGTGGCCTTCTGCTTTCGATACAACTTTCTGTGCAATGGCGAGAATATCGTCGGGCTGCAGATTGATCCCCTGCTTAGTAATAGATTCGACGATTAGTTTTCCCAAATCATCACCTTTACCAATCAGGGGCAAACCACTCAAACCAATCAGCTTAATGTCTCTCATGAACATGTTCCTTTCTGCTGTTTTTTTAACAGCACTTGTATTTTCAAGGTATTTATTAGATATACTGATGTATAACTAGTGAATATAACCCCAAAAATGGCTGTTAGTCAAGGATAATCGACCTTTTTATTATAGATCAATAAAACAGCAGAATTTAAATAATCGTTGATATATTACGGAAAAAACGCACAATTAAACTATAATAATTATGAAATTCCGAATATGGCAAAGCGCTATACCAAAAAAGAGAGTCAGTTAATTGAAAAAGCTATCGCTTTTCTCGTAGTTGAATATACAAAAAGCGGCTTCAATGAAAAACCGGTCATTTTCCACAGTTTGCGAGTGGCCTGCCGGCTTGTGGAAGCTGGATCGCCGGCGGCTACTGTTGCTGCGGCAGTGCTGCACGATTTATTGGAAGACTCTCATGTAACGGCAAAACAGATGCAGAAAAGTTTCGGGAAAAAAATAACCGATTTGGTTTCTGTGGTTTCTTTCAAACCGCAAATTCAAAACAAAACAAAACAGTATCAGGAAATGTTTAAAAGAACTCAAGCTGGCGGACCGGAAGCACTCATTATCAAATGTGCTGATATATTAGACAATAGCGACTACTATATTCTTGGTAACAATCAAGCAGCTGAGCAGCTGCTAATGGATAAACTGAAATATTTCCTGCAAATTGCTGAACTGCAATTGAGAAAAACATCATTATTCCAAGATCTCAAAAAAAGATACCAGATGCTATTAGCACAGATGGAACAATTAAATTAGTCAAAGCATTAATTTATTATAAAAAGCAGTCATCACTGACTGCTTGATTTATGATCGCTCATGTGTTCGCGTGGGTGGCAAGCCCTATCACTCTGCGATATAAATCTAAATACTGATCAGCTGCCTTATGCCAAGAAAAATTATCGACGGCATGTTGGCGGCATCGCTGAGGGTCTATTTTCTCAGCCGCAAGAATCGCATCGCCCAGTGCTTCATATGAATCAACGAGATAACCGCCGACTCCTGTTTCTACCAGTTCGGGCAACGCTCCTCTTCTATATCCTACGACCGGCGTGCCGCAGGCCATAGCTTCGAGCACCGTCAATGGGCAAGGATCTTCCCACTCGATAGGCATCAGTAATGCCGATGCGCAACCCAGCACATCGATTTTACTCTGATCGGTCAGTGGACCAACAAAACAGACAGAGTTATTATTAATGCTGGGAACAATCTGCGAATCGAAATACTGTTGGTCATCCTCCAAAACGATGCCGGCGATAACAAGCTTCTTGCCCAAATCCTTAGCTATACTAATCGCCGAATGCACTCCTTTAACGCGAGTGATTCTGCCAAGGTAAAGCAAGTAATCAAGTTTCTCGGCTGCTAAGTTGAAAAGCAGCGGATCGACGCCGTTGTAAATGTATTCGATAACATTCATGCCGCTTTTCAATAACTGTGTCTGATTTCGGCTCAATCCATTAAAAAAAACATTGGACAAGCCGGTGAAACCCTGGTACTTTTTCTTTCCTATAACTTCATCTGCAGAACCGTGCAAAGTCGCGAGCACTGGAATACCTTGGGATTGAAGTGTCTTGAAAGAATTAGTAGACAAAAAATTCCTCCTATGGATATGAATTACATCAATACCAAAGTCTCGGACAAAATCGAACACCAACTTGGCCTGGGACTCGTAATCAGAAGTCGGACAAGCAAGCAAGCGCCCGGCTAATTTCGAACCCGATAGAGCAGCTGTGACCGAAACATGTCCTTGGGCGGTGAAACATTGATCAAGCGAACGAATAACCCGTTCAATGCCACCGTAGGTCATTTCAGGGCGAATAGGATAAAACAGAGGCGCTAGTTGGAGTATGTTAAGCATTGTTTCCAACCTCCTTCTAAAAAGTTGCGCTACTGCGAAAATTGGATAGTTTTCAATGATCTATATGATAAATGCCTATAAACTAGGCACTATACTTCTCAACCAATTTTATGGCTTAAGATTAACATGGAGCACTGGAACCGTCAATAATTAGTCTTTGCTAATCAGAACTTCTGCTTAGCCATGGCTTTTTGCGAAGCTTTTTCCAAATCTGGGAATAGCTGGACTTCCCTATCCTTTCGGGCATCCTTACCCTTGATATACCCCTATGGACAAAAGGAGAAAAACATG
>Ga0180007_10005998_pt1 | contig 12036 bp, 16 predicted proteins | sample MM_PC_MetaG_FD_121122 | JGI IMG/M metagenome (GOLD analysis project Ga0180007, IMG submission 121122) | Groundwater microbial communities from the Aspo Hard Rock Laboratory (HRL) deep subsurface site, Sweden - MM_PC_MetaG | ecosystem: Environmental > Aquatic > Deep subsurface > Groundwater...
ATGCACCACCATTCCAACCTCCGCCACTAGATGAAAAGAATATCGTTGTGCAGGAAGCAGTGAGGAAGGCAACTAAACTCGGAGTAGAAACATGGCAGATAAATATGAAAATAAATAAAAAAGAAGTCAAATTGCTGAAATATTTCAGACTGGATCTTGATTTCATATCTTGATTTTCCTGAAAAAATATGTGCCGATAATCACCATCAACACAGTAAATCCTGAAAGCGCTGCAAAGCTATGCAACGGATCGATTTGTGAAGTTCCAAGCAGACCATATCTTATGCCCTCGACTCCGTAGGTCAGAGGATCTAATAGTGTAATTGGTTTTAGCCATTCAGGCAAACTGCTTATCGGAAATAATGCTCCTGAAAAACCAAATATCGGAAATATAACAAAATTCATGATTAATTGAAATCCATGCATATCATCCATTTTTGATGCCATTGCTATTCCAAATGCAGTAAACGCCAATCCTATAAGCAGCATGAATATAACTGCAATCATGAAACCGGTAAAACTTGGGATATTTAGACCGATGAATAATGAGAGAACTAAAATCATGAGTCCTTGGATAAATGACGTTGTCGCACCCCCAATTGTCTGACCAAGCATTATTTCCATTCTTGAAACAGGCGCAACAAGCGTCTCTTTTAGGAACCCGAATTGCTTATCCCAGATTATCTGGATACCTGAAAATACAGATGTAAACAATACACTCATGGAAATGATTCCCGGAATAATGAAACCAATATAACCATGCTCCATTCCCGGAATGGTTACTACTGAATTAAGCCCAAATCCAAGTACAAGCAAAAAGAATAATGGCATGCCAAGGCTTCCGATTATCCTACTTTTTGAACGCATGTAACGCTTGATATTCCTTAGCCAGATAGTGTAAATGATATCCATGATTATCGCCTCCACATCCTGCGGTGCATCCGCATGCTCTCTTTGGTGCTTGCTTCCTCTTCACGAATGGTCCTTCCTGTGAAGTGTAGAAACACATCCTCAAGCGTAGGTTTGTGGATTGAAATTGCACCGATCTCAAGCTTTTCCTTGTTTGCTATATTTACGATATCAATAACGTGCTTTTCCGCATTTTCAAGATGGACAGTTACAAATCCATCGTGTTTTTCCACACGCTTGATCCATGGTGCACTTAGTTTTGAGGTAAGTTTGTCAGAATCATTTGATTTTATGGTGATAACATCGCCACCAATACGATCCTTTAATTTTTGGGAAGTGTCCATTGCTATTATTTTTCCTTTGTCTATTATTGCGACCCTATCGCATAGCTTATCTGCCTCATCCATGTAATGGGTGGTAAGAATGATAGTAATTCCTTTGTCTGAGTTTAGTTTTTTTATGTACTCCCATAGATGGTTTCTGGTTTGCGGATCAAGACCAAGTGTTGGTTCATCAAGGAAAAGCACTTTTGGCTTGTGAAGCAATCCTCTTGCAATTTCCAATCGTCTTCTCATTCCACCTGAGAAGGTTTTTACAATATCATTTTTCCTATCTTCAAGGCCGACGAGTTCTAATAATTCTTTGATCTTTGGCTGTCGCACTTCTTTGGGAATGCGATACAACCTGCCGTGAAAATCCATGTTTTCATATGCTGTCAATTCTTCGTCAAGGCTTTGATCCTGAAAAACGATTCCAATTGATTTTCTAACACCATCCGGATCGGCTAGTATGTTTGTTCCGTTCACTGTTGCAGTGCCGGAAGTTGGTTTTAGTATTGTCGAAAGCATGGAAAGAGTGGTGGTCTTGCCTGCACCGTTCGGGCCAAGGAGTCCGAACACCTCACCAGATTCAATTTCAAAAGAAATGTTGTCCACTGCTGTGTTTTCATCAAATTTCTTAGTAAGGTTTTCAACTTTTATTGCAAACATAAAGACCATCATTTAAGGAGTTGTAGATCGATTCCACGGTTGTGATATATAATTATGATGGAGATAGGTAATGCCTTACCTGTAAAACTAGAAATCCAGAAACCCAAATATTTAAACAGTCAGCTGGTATTGGTATTCATGAAATTGACATTTAACGGGGCTGTTGGCATGGTTACCGGATCATGTTACCTGCTCGAAACAGATAAGGATAAAATCCTCATCGATTGTGGAATGTTTCAGGGCGCAAAAAAAATCACGAGATTGAATTATGAGCCATTCAATTTCGATCCCAAATCAATATCGTTTCTTCTTCTGACCCATGCCCATATCGACCATTCTGGATTGATTCCCAAACTTGTCAAAAACGGCTTTCGTGGAAAAATAATTGCCACGCCACCAACCATTGACCTTGCAAAGATTATGCTTAAGGATTCCGCCATGGTGAACTTGAATGATACTGAGCATGAGAATAAAAGGCGCTTAAGAGAAGGACTTCCCCCAAGAGAGCCATTATATACGCTAGAACATGTGAAGAAATCATACCGGCTTTTCCATCCCGTAGATTATGACTCCCGTTATACGCTCACAAATGAACTTGCAATGACATTCCATGATGCAGGACACATACTCGGCTCGTCCATAATCGAACTTTCAGCAAAAGAAGCCGGCAAAGAACATAAAATAGTATTCTCAGGTGATTTGGGGCAGTGCGATACCCCACTATTGAAGAATCCGGCAATAATAAAAAACGCAGATTTTGTACTTGTGGAATCAACTTATGGTAACCGAACCCATGAGAATACTAGCATGAGAGAGGAACTTCTTTCAAATGAGGTCAAGAATGCATTTGAACGGGGTGGTAAACTTATGATCCCATCATTCGCAGTGGAGCGAACACAAGAACTTATTTATTATCTCCACCGTTTGGATCGGGATGGAATATTAAAGGAAAATGTTTTTCTAGACAGCCCTCTTGCCATAGAAGCCACGGAAATATTTAACAAGCACATGAAATATTTTTCACCCCAACTAAGAAAAGAATTTCCTGTGCCATTTAGTTTTAGGAAACTAAAATATCTCAGGACTAGCATCGAATCCAAGAAGATGAATAGATATGCAAAACCATGCATAATAATAGCAGGAAGCGGTATGTGCACGGCAGGAAGAATTAGGCACCACCTCAAGCATCATCTTTGGGATCCGACAAGCACCCTGCTTTTTGTAGGATACCAGGCTGAAGGGACGCTGGGCAGGATCATTCTTGAAGGGGCAAAGACAGTCAAAATGATGGGGATCAAAGTGGCAGTGAAAGCAAAGGTGAAACGGATAGAAAGCTTTTCTTCCCATGCCGATTTGAAAGGACTGGTGCGATGGATAGGTACACTCGAAAAGAAACCCAAAAGAGTTTTCATTGTCCATGGAGAGAGGGATTCATCAAAAAAACTGGAAGTGAATCTCAAAAAGGCTGGATTCCGAACATATATTCCAGCACTCGGTGAAAGAGTTGTGCTCAAATAAGGCAGATAGTAATATCTTGATTTTTTCCTAAAAATCGGAAAGACCTGGATATCGAAACATGTGTTCAAAGATGCTGTGTCGTATTATTCGTATTCCCGACCAGGTAATTGATTACTGTTTCTTCTAACACAGTAGTAGAATCGATGATTGGTAATTTCGAAGACAAATCAACCAGCCGTAGATCTGTGCAACCTAATATAATCGCCTTTGCACCAGCTCCTTCCAATTTCTGGATTACTTTATTTGAATCGACAATATTTTTCTGAATCTGATTTCCATTAAGAATATTGAAGATCAAATCGCTTATTATTTTTTGATCTGTATTCGTAGGAAAAATTGCTTTGATGCCATGTTTGGAAAGTTCTTTTTGATATAATCCAGCATCCACAGTAGTCGAGGATGCCAAAATTCCTACTGTATCAAGATCCTTGCGTGCTATCTCCAGTGCAGTTTCTTCAATTATACTGAATATGGGCGTGTTTGAAAGACATCTCAATCGATCTATGAAGACATGAACAGTATTGCACGGAATAGCGATACTGTCCACACCTGCCAATTCAAGTGATTTGACAGATTCTTTTAGAATTGAAAAATGTTCTTCCGAGACCCTTCCATAAACAAGATCCAGTTCCAACGTCAAAGGAAGATTTACAATATGACATATTATTGATGGCTGAACGTTTGTCGCATTTCTCACTTTAGATGCAATTGCAGTGCAGAATTTTTGGCCAGTTTCCAATCCCAAACCGCCAACCACGCCTAATGTCTTATGTGTCATAAAATGTTTTATTATAGACCATAGTAATATTTGTATCTGTAGATTATACGAATATTCTGCAAATTTTTATATTCTTTTCGTATAATATACAATTTATGAAAAACATAAGAACAAGATTGGTAGAACTACTGAGAACAGGTTGTTGCACCCCACAGATAGCAAAAATTGCAAGGGCAACAAAAGAACCAGCAACAACAATACATTATAATGTGAAAAAACTTGAAGAAGAAAAAGCTATAGTTGCATATAAAGCGGTTTTTGATCATCAGAAAATTGATCAAGGATTTTGTGCTTTTGTCATGATAAGTATTTCTTCCGGAGAATATGGTAACCCAGAAAGAATAGCTAAAGAACTTGTGAAAAACCCCAATGTTGAAAGCGTAGATGTTTGCACTGGGACATGGGAGATCATAGTAAAAATTAGAGCAAAAGATCAGGCAGAATATTATGAGTTGATAAAAAAGTTCGTATCAAGAAAAGGGATCAGAAAGATAATCACAATCAGTTCATTGAAGCAACTCAAGAGCGAATTTCTTGAGTTATAATTCTGCATGTATTCTTAGCCATACTAAATATCATTGTATCCAAGTAGTTCGATAAGTTCCTTTGTTGTTAGCACCTTAATTTTATTCTGTTTTTTGAAATGTTTGTCATCGCTCCAGATAGACGATTGGGTTGCCAACGCCGCAGCAATAAATGGAACATCTGTAGAATCGATACGTTCCATTATTTCTTTTGCTTGGTCCATATACTCCTCTATGATCCAATCATCCAGAACTATGAGTTTTGAAAATAGTTTTTCTAGAATCATCTCCAAATCTGTTTCAGATATTTGAGCTTTCTTAAGAATCTCTTTCTTGTGTGCCATCAATTCTTCTATTGAAAACCCAATAGTAATAAGTTCTCCTTTAAAATGTGTGATAATTTTTCTTGAAACTCCATGTCGCCCTAGAGCAGGAATAATTCTGTTAGTATCTACCACGAGTTTCATTTTGAGAACCTTTGTCTCATATTAGCTTTTACTTTGTGACCAATTTGTTCAGCATCTTCTTCAGTTATCTTACTGTTCTTCAGGACTTCGTCCATCCAATGGAGTTCCTTAACTTTCTTTTCAAAAGCTTGTCTTGCAACATCACTCCATTTGAGTTCTGAATGTGCCATCATTTCCTTATAGAGATCTTCTGGAATTGAAAGTGTCATGTTAACCATAATCTTACCTATTTGTATTATGTGCTAACACATATTTAAAGGTTTGTTTTGGCTAGCATCCAATACAAATAGTGATTTGTGGCTCGTGCTAAGATAAGATTGCAGGAGAAAGGATTCGAACCTTCGAAGGCGCTGAGCCAACAGATTTCCCAAACTGCAATATGTTAGGGAACTACGCAGCTTTTTTGACCGTTATGCCTCAGGGCTTTTCGCTGGCGTTTTGCCATGAGAAAAACTTGAGTCAAAAGGCCACTTGAGTCTGCCACGTTTGACCGCTTCGCTACTCCTGCATAAGTATAATTGTATTTCACCTGAAGAAATACCTCAGGCAGAGTGGCGAATCGTGAACGGAACGCCGTTCAGGAACTTCGCTACTCCTGCAGAAGAACCTCATCTGTATTTCTAATGGGGTTTATTCTATCTTCGCGATGGAACAACATTCCATGTGCATCATGTTTCCTTGAAACATGCTTGCCACCTGAGGTAAACACAACACCGTGAGGAGAAATATCATATTTAGCCTGAGGAAATACCTCAGGACCTTTCGTGAACGTTTGCCATATGTAAAACTTGGGCAAAGGTTCTAATATTCGATGACTATTTTGCCCGATTTGATCTTTGTTTCGCATAAAAGTCGTTCTTTTGGATCTGAACCGAACGTCGCAAGACCTGATTTTTCCTGCTCATTTGGAGATTCAAGGTTTTCCATTCCTTCAAGTACTTTTACCTTGCATGACCCACACGCACCGGCTTTGCATGCAAACACTATACCGCACTTTCCTTCTAATTCCACTAAACATGAACCATCAGGAACTTCGATTGTTTTTCCTTCATTTTTGATTTCTACTTGTGCCATCATTACACCTGTGAGTTTTTATTGTCTTCCGAAGAGTTTTTTAAGTGTGTCAATAAGCTCGATATCATCTTTTGCCCTTAGAACCAGACCATGACCTTTCAGAATGATGATATTACTTTTTTTGGCAGCTTTACCCGCTGAAACTGCAAGACCACGGGTTCCGTATGAATATTCTTTCACCAAGGTACCCTTGGCTTTTTTCAAGAGCCGATCATCATGAAAATGCAATATAATGCTCGCATCTGCACAATTTTTATAGATCTCATAATGCAGCATGGCTTCTGAAGATGGTTCGCCACCGATTGCATAAACAAGATCCCCGTCAACCTTTCTTACCAAAACTACGTCATCCTGATCAAGTTGGGTTACCTGCGCACCAGCTTTTTTGATCAGAAATCCATCGCTTGTTCTTATGCTCATATTACCGTCGTTTTCTTTTGGATTTATGAATGCTGAAAGCTTATTGTCCAGCTTAAGATAATCTTCAATGTAGATTTTTGGGACTGTACCTTCACCAATAACAAGTTTGAACTTTACTCCTTCGTATTCTTCCAAGTATCTTCAACTCCTGAGATTCTATCAAAAATCCCAAATTCATTTATATAAGCCTTTACATATCGTGATGGTGTAACATCAAACGCTATGTTTCTTGCATGAGTACCCTTTGGATAGATTCTGTATCCTGAAACCCAAAGTACCTCTTTTTCATCTCTTTCCTCGATAGTTATACTATCGCCAGTTTCTGTTTCAAAATCAAATGTGGATATGGGTGCCAGAACATAAAAAGGAATGTGGTTCTCCTTTGCAATTACTGCAACCGAATATGTTCCTATCTTGTTCGCAAAATCACCATTTTTCACGATCCTATCAGCACCCACAAAAACAAAATCGATTTCTTTTTTCTGCATAAGAAAACCAGCAGAATTATCGGTTATGACTTTGTGCGGGATTTTATTACGCAGTAATTCCCAGCTTGTCAGCGCACCCTGGAATCTTGGACGGGTCTCGTCAACATAAACAAAAAATTTCTTACCATCCCGAGCTGCCCGGATTATTGCCCCAAGTGCAGTTCCTTCAGCACTTGTTGCAAGCGGACCTGTATTGCAATGTGTCAGAACGTTATCCCCATCTTTAATAAGATCTGCACCATGCTCAGAGATTCTTGCACAGCGATCTTCATTACCATGAGCCCAATTTTCTGCTGATTCTAAAGGTCTTATCCCATCCTCAGCCCTTCGTAATACAAAATCCACTGCATGAGAAAGATCAACTGCAGTGGGTCGTGCTGATTTCAATGTTTTTGCATCTTTTTGTAAATCATTACTAAGTGCCATACCATATGCAGCAGCAACACCGATTGCAGGTGCACCACGTACTTTCATTGTTTTTATTGCATCTGCCACTTCTGCCACAGTCTTGCAAACAACGATCTCTTCTTTATGTGGTAAAAGAGACTGATCAAGAATTAATACTTTACCAAGCTTAAACTCAACTACTTTCATTGTAACACATCTTTATTTTCTCGCAAAAACCATATATGCAGTATGCATAAGACCGAAATGTTTTGGCCTGGTTCCAAAGTCACGCACATCATAGTCTTTTACCAGGCAATCGAGAGTGAAAACTTCTTTGAAAACCTTTTCAGCTGCCAAATGCAATGCCTTGGCCTGTTCGATATTCAGGCAATGTGCAGATATAAAACCACCAATGCGAATTGCATCGTGCATCCCGTTGATTATCTTTTCCGGTTCTGCAACATCACAAAAAATGAGATCAACATCCGTTTCATCAATGCCCTCAAAAACATCCCTGAGCTTAAACTCCACGTTTGTTAATCCTGCTTTTTTCACATTCTGTATTGCAAGTTCCTGGAATTCCTTTCTTTTTTCATAAGTGGTAACATGTTTCACTATATTGGCCATCTGAATTGTCATGAAACCAGAACCGCTCCCAAGCTCTACAACGACACTGTCTTTACCTATTCCAGTATATGCCATGACAAGCCCGGCATCTTTTGGATGGGTTACAGCCGGTCCGCCTCTTTTGCATTTTTTTAATAATGCCGGGAAATGAAAATCTGGTTTGTCCATAATATTACCTGTGAATAGATTACCATAATAGGGTTGGATTAATAAGATTTCATTGTTTCATTTTTTCTTTGAAGTCGCTGAGCTTAGCTGCAAGATCCTGATCGCTTAAAGCAAGAATCTGAATTGCAAGCATTGCAGCATTTTTGCCGCCATTAATGCCGACTGTGGCCACCGGTACGTTTGGAGGCATTTGGGCTATTGAGAGTAAAGAATCCAAACCACCAAGAGCCGCATTTACGGGAACTCCTATGACGGGTTTACTTGTCTTTGAGGCTACAACACCGGGAAGTGCTGCACTCAAACCTGCAACTGCAATAAACACACGCGCACTCGTCTCCATAACAAGCTGATCTACTTTATCCGGATTCCTATGGGCAGAAGCGATTTCAGATCTGTATGGCACCTCAAATGCCTTAAGTACTGTTTCAACAGATTCCACTATTTCGGCATCGCTTTTGCTTCCTGACAAAATAAGTACCTTCTCCATGAAGTAAATTTAGAATAAAGTATTTAAAAAACGTTCAATAGCTCTTTATCACATGGTTCGAGTCGATTCGTTAAAAAAGCGCTATATTGCATTCAGACTTAATAGCTCGATTACTGATCCTGAAAAGCTGAAGCGCTCGATTTATGCAGAAGCACTGAAATTCTTTGGCGAATTCGGGCTTTCAGAGGCAGCACTGAAACTGCATAGCTATGATTCAAAAACAAAGATCGGGATTTTGAGGTGTGAAAGAAGTTATCTTGAAAGAGTGCTTGGTTTTTTGGCTTTGGTTAGCTCATTGGATGGAACAGAAGCACGCCTTGTTGCGCTCAAATCCAGCGGAACTCTCAAAAGTCTTGAAAGCACTACTGAATCAACCCATTTGGCATAGTTTTTCTCTGTGTGTTTTATTTCAAGGGAAACGATTTCAGGAGTTTCATAAGGATGAGATTCTTTTAGGAGCATTTCAAGTTGTGAGTATGCCTTTTTTGTTGTCTTGATAAGAAGCAAGTATTCCGGATTGTTTTTGATTTCTCCTTTCCAGCGATAAATTGAATTCTCAATTTTGATTATGTTAACGCATGCCGCAAGTTCGTTTTCAACAATTGTTAATGCTACGGCTTCTGCTTTTTCCTTATCTGGATATGTTGATAGAACTATTATCATAATTACACCAGAACATAGGTATAACTAGAAAGAAGTATATTCATTTTGCTTTAACTTGAAGAATTTTTTCGTTGTTTTCAGTGCAAGTTTCTCATCGAAACTTTTACAAGTGTAGATTATAAGCGAGAGAAATTTCGAATTGGACCATACATACAATGAGATACCTGAATCAATAAGAGGAACAAATGCATCGTAACCCTGATTTTCTTTTTTTCCTTTACCTCCAGGCGAAAATATGATTGGTTTTCCATACATTTTGAGATTTAGTGTCTTTGTTATTTCTTTGAAATAATTCGAGATCGTCGTTTCATCGATATCAAGATCGTAGAACCCTTCGATCAGTAATCTTTGTCGTGTGATTTCCGGAGCGATGTTTTTCATATCTCACACCCTACGATTACGTCTGAGTAAACGCTTTTGATATTTCTTGCCTTTTAATGCTGCTTTAAATGAATCCATTTTCCAGAGCGGCATCAGATCAACATCCCTTTGTATGCTGGCCATGAGAGGATAGCCATGGACCTTTGCCAGTCTGACCTGCTCAATTGCTTTGTCATATTCCTTAAATTTGACATAAAAGCATGCAAGATGATGGTATATGTATGGATTATTTGGTGCTGCTTGTTTATGCACTATATCAGCTTCTGCCAACAATCTTCCTTTTTGAAATTTCCCAGAGTACCAGTAGGCTGCAAACAGATTATTATAAGCCATCCAATTCTGGGTTGGAAGCATCATTGCCAATTCTAAAAGCTCGATTGCGTTTTTGTATCTCTTGTTAATCAACTCGCTGCTTCCGAGATTATATATCATAGTTGATGGAGATAATTCTCCCCAATCTCCTGAAAATGACACATCATTTGCATTGACATTTTGTTTGATATTTTTATGGCATTTTTTTTCAAGTTCATTTAATTTTTTGGATAGATTTTTATTTTCAAGAATTGCCAAGGCCATTGATTTTATTGTTTTTATTGGTATTTTCCCGCGAGATATAAGTTCCATTAGATTAGTAGCACCATACAAAACTTCTTTGGCATTAACAGAATTAGCAGATTTTATTTTATCTACAACCAATCTATAATATTTTTCCTTTCCAAGCAACATTGAACCCAGTAAAGGTTTACCTAGAATTATTTGCTGGAATTCAGAACTGAATTTTTTAAATATCGAAGACCAGTTGTTTCTATCCAAAGACTCTAATAAAACAGGAAGTAACTCCTCTACAGTTGCATCAACCAGAGATTTTTTTTCAGAAGAATTAGGTAATTTGGTCAACATATCTGTCAGAAATAAAATCAGTTTTTCAGTTTTTTTCTGATCTATCTTTTTCAGAAATTTATCTGTGAAAACCAATTCCAGCAGATTGAATACTGTCCATCCAAAGACAATAGAAGGAGTATGTTTTTTTCCAACCAAATCCCGAAATACAAGTGATTCACTTTGTTTGATACTCCATTTATGCCATTTGCCAAAGACAGTGCCACAGTCATCTTCAGATTGTATGAATACTTTTATTGGGCAAATAGAATGGATCTTGATCATACCAATCTCGAAATCCCTGCGAGATGATTCTGATTCGTATTGCATGTCATCATTAGCACAAAATTGCAGCACATCATTCTCCCATGTTAAAAATGGGGTAGGAATGAGTTTTTTTATTTTTCTTTTTTGTGATGGTGTGGGAGCCTTATCAAACCAGATGTAATAATACAAACAACTCCCAATTCCCTGTCCAAAATAAAGAAATGGATATTCCATAGATACACCTATTTTTTCTTAAATACGATTTCCAAAACATCCCTGTGATGTAATGGATGATCCTTTCCAACGGCTTTTGCATCACGTGCATTTACTGCTTTGATAAAACCGTTTCCGATATCGCTGTGCAGGGCAAATGCAAAATCCAATGCGGTTGAACCCGGAGGCATGAGAAAACAATCGTGAAGAACGTTTCCATCCTTATCAACGAGCTTGCCAACACCGCCTGGAAATATTGCTATGTAATATAAGAAATCAAACACAGCAGCATTAAGGCATTTTTGTACTCCAGTACCACCATATTTCTGGCATACCTGAGCCATTATGGACATTGCACCAGCCTGCTGTTCGCTCAATGTTCCTTTGATCTTGAATTCCTTGTCGCCGGGGATGTAATCTATAAGCCCGATTTTCGCAGCTTGTTTCAAGGTTATTTCAGCCTCTGCAGAACATGGAATAATAAGATATTCTGGAAATGTTTTTTTCAGCTTCTCATAATTTGCCATTCCTGTGGAAAGATCGCATTTGTTGGCAGCTATTATTATGGGTTTGCCACGCTGCCGGATTTTTTTAGCGAGTAAAATGCGTTCTTCTTCAGTCCAATCAATCATAGGTTTTTCATCAATATGAATGTCCTTGAGTATTCTTGCGATTACTTCTTTCTTAACACCGAGTCCAGTATATTGATCGCTTATGACATCCTCGTTTTTCTTTATCTTTGCCTCGCGCACAAGCTTATTCCAATTCTTATCCAAAATTCCTTTTATCCAGTAATC
>Ga0180007_10005999_pt1 | contig 12035 bp, 10 predicted proteins | sample MM_PC_MetaG_FD_121122 | JGI IMG/M metagenome (GOLD analysis project Ga0180007, IMG submission 121122) | Groundwater microbial communities from the Aspo Hard Rock Laboratory (HRL) deep subsurface site, Sweden - MM_PC_MetaG | ecosystem: Environmental > Aquatic > Deep subsurface > Groundwater...
AAAAGAGTTTTCGTCCGAGTATAAGCTCCAGACTTCGTGTTGATCCTGATAGCGAACTTTCCAGTAGTAAGTCGTTCCGGAGGTAAAAGTTGCTCCGGCAATTGTAATAGTAGTCAAGTTGGCTAAATCAGTACCGGAGTCGTAAACCGTTCCCCCCGAGTCCCTGACAATCCACTGGCTGGCTTGGTGAGTGTCTTCAGCGTCAGTATCGGAAAATGCCGAACCAGTTAAGGTAACATTGGAAGCAGCCCTAGCAACATCGGTAAGTTTAAAAAGTAAAAAAACAGCTACTAAAAACAATCCAAAAAAAACAGTTATTCCAAGACCCTTTCCCCTTGGGTTTTCACTTTTTTCCCTCATTGGATATATTTTACCCCCACACCTAACCAATATCAAACAAGCCATTCTATTTTTTCAAATGCTCGAAACTCAAGTAACCTCCCAGATATTCATCATTAGGTGTGGGGGTAATACCAAAATCTTCGAGCAATATATAATGTGACTTGAAAAAATAATTTTCGACATTATTATTAAGATATTGGAAAATATAATTAACCCAAGGCGGGATAAAATGAATTACCGAGAAATCGAGAAACTCATCGAGGAAACCGGCCAGAAATTAAAACTCAAAAAGAACTTGATCGATGCGATTAAGAAGCCGCAAAAGATAATCAAAGTTAAGTTCCCAGTTTTGATGGATGACGGCAAAACGCGGATCTTCTCCGGCATTAGAGTTCAGCACAATAATGCCCGCGGACCCTATAAGGGCGGTCTTCGGTTTCACCAGCACGTTTCAACCGACGAGGTTAAAATTTTAGCGGTCTTGATGAGTTTGAAAACCGCTGTGATAGACGTCCCCTTTGGCGGAGGAAAAGGCGGGGTTACGGTTGACCCAAAAACTCTTTCCAAGAGCGAATTAAAGAAATTGACTAAAAGTTTTGCAAGAAGCATTTATAAGGAAATCGGTGAGCATAAAGACATTCCGGCCCCCGATGTTAATACAAACCCCGAAATCATGAAGTGGTTTCGGCAAGAATATGAAAAAATTATCGGAAAAAAAGCGCCCGGGGTTATTACCGGAAAAGCGACAAATGACGGTGGGATTAAAGTTCGTGATGAAGCAACCGGACTCGGAGGCGCGGCAATAACTTTGGAAGTAACAAAGTCCTTGCTTAAGAAAAAACCTCAAGACACTACGGTGGCAATACAGGGATTTGGCAATGTCGGCTCACACCTTGCCCATCACCTGACTCATATGGGATTCAAAATTGTAGCGATCGCCGATGTCGAAGGATCCGTAGTGCACGAGGACGGACTCGACTTTCATTCCACCCTGAGGGAGATTAAAAAAGGCCAAAAAGTTTGCAAGACTTGCTATTGCTCTGTGCATGGAAAATCAGACGACTGCGGTTTTGTCTCGGCTGAAAAAGTTCTTGAGACTAAATGCGACATTTTAATTCCGGCTGCAGTCGGCGAGCAAATTAACAAAAACAACGCTTCGAAGATTAAAGCTAAAATTATTATCGAGATGGCTAATCATCCGGTTTTAAAAGAAGCCGAAAAGATACTGGAGAAAAATGGAGTTATTATCGTCCCCGATATTTTGGCAAACGCCGGCGGAGTTTTGGCCAGTTTTTATGAGTGGCAAGAAAATGTCAAAGGGATTAAATTGCCATACAAAAAGGCTCAAAGTGCTCTTATAGAAAAAATGCGCCAAGCTCTCCGGTCAGTAGAGAAAATAGCCAAAAAAGCAAAAATTACCCTAAGAGAAGCAGCCTACATGGTGGCAGTTTCAAAAATTGCTGCTGCTACAGAAAAAGCGAATAGATCGTAACAAACGCTGCCGCTGTCATAATTGCTATCGTAATAAGACCTAAAACTTTTAAGACAATGGAATTTGAAAAATTTCCCATAATTTTTTTACTCGACGATAAAACTAAAATCATAATTAAAATTACCGGCGCAATCATGCCATTTAACACTGCCGAGTAGATAAGAGCTTTGATAGAATCCAAGCCGACAAAATTAATTAAAAGGCCGATCAGCATTGAAAAAATCATAACCCCATAAAACGAATAGGCGTGGCGAAGCTTTCGATGCAGTCCTTCTTTCCAGCTCAAGCTCTCTGAAACTGCATAAGCGGCCGAGCCGGATAGAATCGGAATACTCAAAAGTCCGACACCGACGATTCCGAGGGCAAAAAGAAGATAAGACATATCGCCGGCCAAAGGCCTTAAGGCTCTGGCCGCCTCTTCCGCCGTCGTGATATTCGTAAGTCCAGTTTTGTTAAGCGTGATCGCACAGGCAGTAATAATGAAAAACATGACCAAATTAGACAAAAACATTCCCGAGAAAACATCCAATCTCATGTTACTGATCATTTTTTTGTTAACTTGAATTTTTTCTAATCCTTGCTTGATTTTTATTTCAGCCAGCTCTTCTACTTCTTGGGAGGTTTGCCAAAAGAAAAGATATGGAGAAATAGTTGTTCCGAGTATGGCGCAAATCAAAATCAATTGATCGCGAGAAAACTCAATCGATGGAGTAATGGCGGAGTGTAATATTTCTCCCCAATTAACATCTTTCATTACCAGAACTGAAAAGATATATGATAACAAAACTAGTGCGAGCCATTTTAGATATTTAGCATATCTCTCATACGGAGCAAAAATTTGCAAAAATAACATAAACAGGGTAAATCCCACAACCAAATAAACAAAATTAATCTGGGGATACAAGAGTTGCACCGCTTTTGCCATAGCGCCCAAGTCTGCTCCGAGATTAAAAGTATTAGCGATAAATAAAAGCGCAGCAGCAATATAGATTACGTATTTCGGAAAATGCTTTCTTATGTTTGCTGCCAGGCCGCAGCCGGTTACCAGTCCGATTCTCCCGCACATCTCTTGAACAACCGCCATCAGTGGAAAAGTAAAAATAGAGAGCCACAAAAGTCCAAAACCATACTTAGCGCCGGTTTGCGAGTAAGTGGCTATGCCGGACGGATCATCGTCAGACGCTCCTGTAACGAGCCCCGGACCAAGCAGTTCCCAATATTTCTTAGCTCCCTTGACACCCTTTTGATCGAGAATTCTATCTTTTACCTTCTCAGAATTACCGAGAGAATAATCAAGCGCTTTGGCCGGACTTTCAACAATATCTTCAAAAATATCTTTCCCCATAACCTAATTTTACCAGTTCACTAGAACAAAGTGAAAAACATTCGTAAGATTTGTAATTTCGTTAATTTCGCTAGATTCGTAATTCGTAGGGATTAATACTTTAATCCAAAAACTTAAAAGTTGCCGCAGTGGCAGAGAGTTCTTTTTCGGTAAATTGCGAAAGGTCGCTTGGTATTCCTTCCCAAATTTTATAAACCACCACATATTTGCCATTATCAGCCAATTGCATCTCGAAGGATTCGTTATTTGACTCTTTATAATCGGATTTCTTGAAAATTCTGATGGTAATTGCCGGAGCCAAGCCGTCTTTGAAAATCTTGTCTTTTGTCGGCAGAAAAAATTCTATCTTGCCCTCTGCCGGCTCGCTCGGAACAGTTTCGCGAACTTTTGAGCCGTTCCAAACAGAACCAAAAGTCATCTCGAAGGAAAATTTATCATTTTTATAAAGAGAGCTGTTTTGTTTAACCTTATCATCAAAACTTCCGACGGTTGTTTTAGTCGTGGTCGGTTCTGAACCTTTTTTAAGATCCACTTCACAAATCGTTGATTCCCCCGTTTCACATTCTGGTTCAGCTTTTTTGTTTTCCTTTTTTATTAAATAAAAAGCTGCTGCTCCAGCAAGAGCAAAAATAATGATGATACCAAGTCCGATTTTGCTTTTTCTTTTCATGAAGTTTATTTTATCTTATTTCCGAGAAGAAGCAAAATTAAAATAAACTAACGCATTATACAATTCTTCTGTACAGAAGAATTGTATAATAATCACAAGGATTCCTACTTCGTTGTAAGTCACGTTTTACATAATGGAAGAGCCCTCACAAAAACTAGAATCCTTTTAGCTGCCAGTGAATGCTGTCCGAATTTGTTGTTTGCTGTTTGTCAGCGGAGAGATTGGATTGTTCACCGTTTATATCATATAGCCAGAATTCGCTGTCAGTTTGACTTACCCCGTCGATACTCTTTACCATAACGCCTAAGTCCGATTCATCTGCCTCAACCTGGTGATTTTCCATCAAAAGATCATAAACGCTCTTACCGTCCTGACCCTGATAAGTTAGCTCTTTTACCTGTTCTTGAGCAATGGCCGAATCGGCCGGCATAGACTTCTTTTGGCAACCGGTCAGGATAATTCCCGCAGCAATCAGCGGAATAAGAAGCAGTACTATTTTTCTATTTTTCATTTAATTTCTTTCTCGCTCGCAGAATTGTTATCTCGAGCGTAGTGAAACGGAGTCGAGAGATCTCATACCATCTCACATAATTTATTTAACAAACAAAAGAAGCTCCTCTTGGAGCAAAAAAATCTAGGGTTTTCGCATAATTTCCTCCTCGGGATTTAAAGCATGTTGGTTTTCCGACTTTACGGTAGCGGGACTGCGACGGAATCTCCTTCGACTACGCTCAGGATCACCGTACTTGCCCAAACATGCCGTTTAGTTTGCCTATAAATAGAATCAAACCACAATCTGATTGTCAAATCACTTGTCCTGAGCGGAGTCGAAGGAACTTGTCCTGAGCGGAGTCGAAGGAACTTGTCCTGAGCGGAGTCGAAGGATTGTGATATATAATTTGTAAAAGTTATATAACTTTGTTATATATGATTATTTCTATATATCTTTGTTCGGGTCAGATCTACACGGTTGTGGATAACTAATTAAATCAGCCTGCTTGCCCCATAACTTACGCTACTGTGCGTAGAGGATGAAATCCCTCACACAGTAAGTAATGTTATGGGGTGAATAACTTGCCGAAACTTGGGAACAAAAAAAGGGGCCCGTCCAGGGCCCCTTTGGGGATCTTCGTCGTATTGCTCAGCTACACCGGTTCGATGCGCCACGGAGCGTGATGCGTCGGTGTGTCATCCTCGCCAACCAGCCGAACCTGTGGTTCCTTGCCATAACGCTTTTCCACTTGCTCAAGGAGCGGCCTGCTTAGCAGGATCTGCGGGTTCATCTGGTCAAAACGGGTGGTGTTGACCTCCCAGAGCCAGTGACCCCATGGGCATTTGACCTTCTTGAGCTTGTGAAGCGCCTGATCGTGAAGGCGCCTGATGAAACCTCTCCCGAAAGCCCGTCCAAACCTCGCCTGTGTCGCAAGATTGAGACGACCAAGCCGCGTGATGCAACCAGCCTCCTCGAGCGTTTGTACGATCAGCCTGTTTTTGAGCATTACATCAGTCGAGATGACAAACTTGTTCCCTCCGTCTACAAGCAAGTGCATCTCGATATATTCGAGCATTTCCCGTAGCGCCCGGCGGTAGTTCGGTTTGCGCTTGGCTATATGTCATCACCCTTTCTGCTAATGTTCGAAGATCACAAAAGTTTAACAAATTTAAAAAATAAATCAATACAAAGTATTAAAATTTAGCCAGATTTGTAGTTTTAGTTAAATTAAACGCTCGATTTTTTTGAGACCGTGATCATGAGCGATTTGGCTGATTCCTCATAAAGCAAATTGATATCCCAAGAGGTATTTTCGTAACCAACTACTTCTGTTTCACTACTAAAGGATGAGCTTTCAGTGAAGCCCGCAGACGTCAAGGCATTTTTGTAAGCGTCATATTCGGCTTTGGTAACTTCGGAAACGTCTACCGACCAGCTTTGCCCTTCACCACTTTTTACTGCGCTAACAGCAGCGATTTTTCCATCCTTAAACTCGGGAACATCGCTCGGCATATCTTTCGGCCAAATTTTACCTCCAAGAGAGAGCGACCCATCTTCGCTTTCTGCATTGACCGAACCGTCTTTAGAGTTAATATCGACATCTGCACCTGTCCCAGCCGAGATAATCGATTCGGCCGCATTCTCGCTAAACTTCTTAATCGCCCAACCGGCAACGAGAGAGCCGATTACCCCGATAACAACCAGCACCACAATCACGATAATGACAATTTTCATTCCGGAATTTGAGGATTTACTCTGCGCTGGTGCGCTTTGAGTCGGTTCTTTTTGCTCCGGCGCACTTTCTATCTTAGCTTCTTCTACCTTTGATTCTTTGTTTTCTGCTTCAGCCATATTCCCTCCGCTCCGAGTTCGCTACTTGCGACCCGGAAGTCCCGCGAAGCCCGTGAGGGCGAAGTGGGACCATTATTTATTTTCTAACTAATCTCATTATACTCATCCAATTGATTTTTGATAACACGATTCACAATAAACCTTTTCCGATCGGTCTGGCGAATAAGTAGTTTTAAACTCATTTGCACAACCCGCGTTCATGCATTGACGATGATAGAACTTTTTGGGGTTTCTAACATGAAACCTTTCATAAAAACGGACATCGTAATGCTCCCTTGGGATAGGTATTCCGCCTTTGAGATAAAAAGCCAGCTCTTGTGGCATAATTTTGAAAGGCTTGCCAGTTTTTTCACATTTTAATATTCCGGCCAATAGATCCTTCGCCTTACCTTCATCTGTCTGATAAGCCCTGATATCATCCTCGGGTTCATAGAAAGGCCCATCGTATTTTAAAGCGTGATCATCATCTTGCCATCTAGACCCAACTTTTGCCGCTTCCTCTTTATTCTTTGGAAAATGATCATTGGCAAGTGTCTCGTTGTATCCAAAGGGAGAAAGAGAGAATGGGAAATACTCCCCCCACTCACCGTCTGCTATCATTTTCTCAATTACCTTTCCAGCTTTTGCCTCATATTCTTCTTTGGAATATTCTTTGTTGAAGATATAGTATTGCTTATTCCGAAGCCCTACACAGCCGAAACAGTCCCGGCAGCTGTAACAGCTTTCACAGTAATACATAAAGTTAGAATAAAAGACGCTCGAATCGACGACAAAAGTTTGACCGAATCCGGTGTGATTAACTTCAAGCGCCCATTCGTAAGTACCGCCCTCAGAATCCCAAATATTCTTGCCATCTTCCTGGTCGAGACAATAACGCGAATTCTCAACTCTAAGAGAAGAAAAACTTTTCTTAACATTTTTACACTCTCTCAAATTGTCTCCTTGGCAATTATCACACTTAACAGTATTTACAAATTTTACGATGCTGCTTGAGCGCATCGCTTCATACTTGTCCAGGCATTCATCGACAAATTTTTTAGAACCGAAATTCATCTGGCTCATTTTTTGCTGGTATTCTTCGGCGGTTAGCTGCTTGTTTTCAATACAGTATTGTTTGTTTCGCAAATTATCGCAAAGGATACAATCGCTGCAACCAATCAAATCCTGGCAAAAATAACAATTTCGGCAATTCTCAAGACGATTCGAATAGCGGCAGTTAAAACACTTATTCCCGTCCACTAATTCATAACAAAGTTCGGCTTCGTTACAAAAGCTGATATCAACATTGTCTTTGGACTGATAGGCGAAGTAAGAATAATGAGTATTTTCCGTTTTATAGAATGTCACTGTCGTCATGTAACAGTTTTTGCACTCGGCGATGTAGTTCGAAAATTCACAGTTTTCGGTTTTGGTGTTGTAAAGCGCTTGACGTGGAACATCTTTTAGCAATTTATCAAATTGCTCAAAAAATTTTTTATTAGGATCCCATTCGAAACCAAACTGTGTTCCATCCCAATCATCCGCCCACCATTCATCGATTCCATAAATTTTGTAGTCAGTCTTCTCTGGCGCATAAATCGATACAATGTCTTGACCGGATTTATCTGATTTTCGCTTATAAATCCTTCTCTCGTTCCTCCAAACTTGACGCCTAGCTGCGCGACAGTCGGGACAAAGAGTTGGTGCTGGCCATTCAAAAACTTTGCCCGCAAAAGTCGGCGACATTTTTTTGTAGAATTCAAAATCTTCGTCCTCTACGACGAAATCTTTTTGGCACTGTTTGCATTTTTTCTTTTCCATGGCAATCAATTTACCGTTTTTTCATAACACTTTTCACAATACACTTTTTCCGGTCTATCCGGTGCATAGGTTGTTTCGAATTCATTAGGACACTGTCCAGTATGCTGCTGACAATCGCCGCTACACACACATTGCCTATGCCACAAACTCATCGGATTTCGAAGTTTGATTCTGTCTTCGTAACGCTGATCGGGATGGCGTCGAGGAATTTGCAAGTTATTTTTAATATAGAACAGAAGTTCCTGCGGTTGGATTTTATATGGCTTTCCAGATACTTCGCATTTCAAAATCCCCGCTAGAAGCGCGTCTTGTTCGGTCTTAGCATTCTCGTTTCTCTGTGGATCATACTCAGAAATCTCTTTCGGCTCGTAAAATGGTCCGTCATATTTGAGCCCAAAGTCCTCATCCTGCCAATTTGCACCAGCTGCTTGAGCCTCCTCACGTGTCAACGGATAATATTCTGGTGCAATTGTTTCGTTATACCCATACTGACTCATGCTCATCGGGAAGTACTGTCCCCACTCGCCATCTGCGATCATTTTCTCAATAATCTCGGCAACTTTTTTCTCATATTCTTCTTTTGTATATTGCTTGTTTAATATGCAATATTCTTTTTGTTTTAATCCGACAGAACCAAAACAATTTTTGCAACTGTTATATATCCCAATCGAGTAGAAAATATTTGAGCAGTTTGTATATACACTTCGGCTGAAAGCAATATTCTGCGAATTAATACCAACCTCAAGACAATCCAATATATTTTCAGTTTCATTTCCCCAAAAATCATAGTCCATTGAATTTCTGACTTTATCGACATTAGAGCAGTAGCTCAAATTTTCGTCGCCGTTAGCATAGAAAGTCTTCTGCAGATTCTTGCTGTGATAGAGATGATCCCCTGTCGATTCTTCCGAGTCCAGGATGTGAGCAAATTTCTTTGGTTGCTCAGATAGGAATTTTCTAATCTCTGCAACGCGTTGATCTTTGGCTTCACCAGAAAGAGCCAAAAAATCATCGCGGACTTTTTCGAACTCTTCTTTAGTCGACTGCTTGTTATAAACCCAATACTGTTTATTCGATAAGTTCGTGCAAACAAAGCAATTTGCCGAGCTCGTGCAACCATCGAGAAAATAACTTTCTCGCGAGTTGATTGAATTAATCGAGTAATGACATTGGTAACACTTCTCGCAAATTGAGGATTCATAACACCCTTCGCAGTCATAGATTCTTAAGCAATCAACACAATCCTTATTGTTCCAAAGCCCTTGGCCGAACATACAATTTTCGTTGTTTGTAGCATTTTGAATTAAGTAGGAATTGACTGCTCGCGTAACATTGTTAGTAAATGGACTATTTTCGTTATCCACAACAACCGCGTGCATTTTGGGAACTTTCAGGTCAAGCTCCTTCAATTGCTCAAAGAAAGAACGACTTGGATCATATTCTTGGCCGTATTCCATCGGATCCCATTTATCACTCCACCACTCTGAGGTTTCGTAGACTTTGTATTTTGAGTTCGGAGCATATCCGGAAATTATATCCTTGCCGGTTAAGTCACATTTTCTTTTATAAATCTTGGTGATATTTCTCCACGCAAACCTTCTCTGCCTTCGACAATCCGGACACAGCGTCGGAGCAGGAATTTCAAAGGTTTTGCCAGCGAAAGTCGGAGACATCTTTTTGTAAAAAGCCAAATCTTCGTCCGTTACTTCATAATCCGCGCTACACTGTTTGCATTTTTTATTTTCCATTTTTAGATCCCTCGACTATGCTCCCCACTTCGCCAAAGCTTCGCGGGGCAAGCGGGATGACACAGCGGAAAGCCGTGCTGCCCAATTAAATTGATAAAAATAATCCTTCGTCTTGTTAATATCGGATTTATATTCATTGCCAAAAACCAGCAAATCTGCCAAAACCTCGCGCAAACGGACAATTTCTTTCAATCTCGCTTTATTCTTGGGGTCGTCGATTGTTAAATCAATCAGTTCAAACAGCCGATCGATAGCAGCATCGGATTCGATTTTTGATTTTTCGCGCCAATTAATCGCTCGCTCAAATTCACTTCCAATATTAGCCATTTGATGAAGCAAATCAGATTTGTTCCATTTATCCTGCGTCAGTTCTTTGTGAAAAACGGTTGTCATTTAACCACCAATTTATCTACGATTTTGATAACTCTTTCTCGTGTCTTCGGATTTTCAACTGATCTCGAACGATTATTCTGACCGGGACGCAGATTAATCATCGAGTCAAACTCAATAAAGTCATCTTTGCCGTAAAACTGTGGTCGTAAATTTATCCCCCAAAGATCCTGCTGCTTCGATCCGCTTTGTAAAAGTTCGGTTTCCTGATCAACATGCATCGGAGCGTCAACCACCATAATTCCTTTTTCAATATCAACAACTGCTTTGACTAAGTTGTCAAACATGTTTTCGCTCATCCCTTTGAGCTCACTTATTGTAATTTTATCCTCGATAATTTTCATAGACTCATAAGCCTCTCGCCTGCTTTTAATTGCTGAATCCATAAATCTGTTTGTTCTTTGAAATATCCAGGATTAACTTTTTTCGCATATAGAATTAAACCATCCGCCAATCGTATCTTCTCTTTGGCGGTTTTGCTTCGAATCACCGCCGCATAAACTTCTTCGGGCGATTTCTTGTTTTTCTTTTCCTTCATCACCTTTAGCTTCCCATAAAACAGACTAAAAATAAAGACCCAAACTACCACCTACTGCCGATCGGCAGTAGGTGGTATGCAGAGTCAGAGAACGGTTTTCTGATAACACGACTCGCAGTAGATTTTCTCGGGCCTGTCCGGAGCATAAGTGGTTTCAAATTCGTTTTTGCACCTACCTTCGTGATCGTGCCCAGATTCTTCACAGTCGCATTGACGCTCGAACAATTTCCGCGGGTTGCGAAGAGCAAATAATTCTTTGAATCTCTCACTATAGTGGACTGTTGGAATAGGAATATAATTTTTAAGATAGAACGACAACTCTTGCGGCAATATTTTAAACGGTTTGCCGGAAGTTTCGCATCTTATAACACCCGCGAGCAATTTATCAACTTCAGTATGGTTGTCTTTGTATGCATTAATATCATCCAACGGCTCATAGGTTGAGCCGTTGAATTCGCTCTCGTAATTCTTGTCCTGCCAGTAAGATCCGAACTTTTCCGCCTCTTCTTGTGTCGCCGGAAAATAATCCTGCGCCACCGACTCGTTATAGGCAAAAGTAGAGATGCCGGCCGGAAAAAGCTCTCCCCACTCACCGTCCGCTTGCATTTTCTCAATAATTTTTCCCACCAATTTTTCGTATTCTTCGCGCGAATATTGTTTGTTGAATACACAGTATTCTTTTCTGGTTAATCCAGCGCAGCCAAAGCAATTTTTGCAGTTGTCGCAAAAATTGCAATATAAATTGTCCTGCCCATAACCCATAAACACACACAAAACATTGTGATATCCGGCAATCGAAGTTCCTTCATAGCAAAGTTCACACTCGGCAATGTAATTTTGATCGCGGCAATCTTTGCCTTCAGCATCGATGTTCCCCACCCTGACACAATCTTCGCTTTTACAAACATTAAAGCAATCATGGCAGTTTTTGGATTCGATAACGTAATCACCCGTGCAATTTTCGCTTTTTAAATTGTGATTTGGCTTTCGAATAGCATTCTTTTTGAGTTCGTTAAATTCTTTTTTTAACTTAATTTGCCCAGAGCGAGTATTCATTTTTAGCTCACTAAGCTTTTGCAAATATTCTTCTTTTTCGTATTTTTTGCCCCGAATATAATATTGTTTGTTTTTAAGCCCATTTGATAAAACAACATTTTGACAGCCGGCACAATCATAGGAAAAATGGCATTCCGAGCAATCCTTGCAATGTTCCAAAAATGTCGAGGAATGACATCCACCACAATCAAAGAGCATGTAACAAAATTCGCAGTTCCTAACATCAAAAACATCGACGCAATCCTTGACGTAAAATGCCTCATTGTTATAAAAACATCGTTCTCCATAGCCAAGGTTGAAACACATGTAA
>Ga0180007_10006000_pt1 | contig 12034 bp, 12 predicted proteins | sample MM_PC_MetaG_FD_121122 | JGI IMG/M metagenome (GOLD analysis project Ga0180007, IMG submission 121122) | Groundwater microbial communities from the Aspo Hard Rock Laboratory (HRL) deep subsurface site, Sweden - MM_PC_MetaG | ecosystem: Environmental > Aquatic > Deep subsurface > Groundwater...
AGAAGGAAATATTGGTTTACAATTTCAGCAATTTTGCTGACCTTGGCCATTGGTGCATTTATTTATAATGGTGTTGCCAGACAAAATGTAATGAACTTTGGCATTGATTTTACCGGCGGAACCCTGATTAATTTACGCTTCCCGGACAAAGTTACTGTTGAGCAGGTTAGAGGTGTTTTAGCCAAGCACGGCCTGGAGCAAAGCGTTATCCAGAGATCAGGGGAAAATGATATTTATATCAGAACCGGGGAGCTGGAGCGCGACTTAAGGGTTAAAATAATTGATGAATTAAAAGCTGAATATGGCGATGTCACATTGCTTGAGGCGGATACAATCGGCCCGGTTATAGGAAAAGAGCTGCGCAGCCAGGCTGTTTGGGCGCTGCTGATTGCTTCGTTCTTAATTATTGTTTATGTATCATTCCGCTTTGAGTTCAAGTACGCAATAGCGGCTTTGGTAGCGTTGTATCACGATGCTTTAATTACAGCGGGTATCATTGCTTTGCTCTGGCGTACTGTTGAGGCGCCGTTTGTGGCGGCAATCCTGACGATTATGGGTTATTCCATCAACGATACGATTGTTATTTTTGACCGCATCCGCGAGAATGTTAAAAAGCATGGCGGCAAGAAGCGCAAGTTTGGCGAAATTGTTAACACCAGTATTAACGAGACCCTGGGCCGTTCTATTAATACTACCTTAACGACTTTAATAGTTGTTTTATCCGTGCTTTTCTTCGGCGGCGACACGCTTAAGGATTTTGCCCTGGTGCTGTTGATTGGTTTTGCTGTAGGCGCGTATTCTTCTATCTTTGTGGCAAGTCCTATTATTGCTGCCTGGGAATCTAAAAAGTAATCCCGAATGACGAATTAATGAAGTATATTTTACTCGGAGTAATTCAAGGCCTTACGGAATTCCTGCCAGTCTCATCCTCTGGTCATTTAGTTCTTTTTCAATCAATATTAAAAGTTCCGAACAGTATAGCTTTTGATGTAATTGTTCATCTGGCTACAGGCCTGGCAGTTATTGTTTATTTTTGGAAAGACATTATTGAACTTTTTACCAGCAAGCGCAAAATGTTATGGTTAATTGCTGTTGCCACAGTTTTTACCGGGATTTTAGGTTTGGGGTTTAAGGATTTTTTTGAAAGTTTGTTTAGTTCTGTTTTTGCTGTAGGTTGTTTTTTGATCCTTACAGGGGTAATTATCATGCTGGCCGAGTGGTTGGGCAAAGGTAAGCGCAGTTTAGAGGAAATGAATATCTGGGACGCTGTTTTTATTGGCCTGGCCCAGGGCTGTGCTATTGCTCCTGGGTTATCTCGCTCTGGAACTACGATTTCAGCGTCATTGGGAAGAGGGCTAAACAGGACGCTGGCTGCTAGATTCTCGTTTCTACTTTCAGTCCCTGCTATTTTGGGCGCTGGCCTAGTTCAATCAAAGGCAATTGTTAAGGCCGGGACGATTGGAATTGGCATCTGGCCGTTGGTTCTTGGATTTGTTGCGGCTTTTGTGTCTGGCTGGATTGCGATTAAAATTTTTATGAGCATCATTCAAAGAACCTCAATCCGCATGTTTGCTTACTATTGTTTTGTGGTAGGACTGATTGTATTAATCCTTAGTGTTTTTTAGTGCCTTAGTGTCTTTATGGCTATTTTTTGCCACGAAGGCACGAAGACACGAAGGATAGAAAAATGATTCTGGATGAGATAATCAAAAATAAGCAACAAGAAGTCTCTGTTTTAAAAGAAAATTTTAAAGACAAAGACATAGAGCAGTTAATTGTAGGCCTTCCCAAATCCCGTGATTTTCTTAAAGCTTTTAGTAAAGGAAAATTTTCTCTGATTGCCGAAATTAAAAAGTCTTCACCTTCAGCCGGATTAATCCGCAAAGATTTTGAGCCAATCAGTTTAGCTAAGGTTTACGAAGAAAGCGGCGCAAGCGCAATTTCTGTGTTGACTGACGAGAAATACTTCCAGGGAAAGCTCGAATATATTAAGCAAGCAAAAGAATCAACTACTATTCCTGTTCTGCGCAAGGAATTTATTGTTGATGAAGCCCAAGTTTATGAGTCAAAAATCGCCGGGGCAGACGCAGTCCTTCTGATCGCCAGGATCCTTAAAGACGATGAACTGATTAATTTATTGGCTTTGACAGAGAAGTTAGGCATGCAGGCCTTGGTGGAAGTTCATAATGCGGATGAGGTCCAGCGGGTTTTAAAAACAAACGCCAGAATAATAGGCATTAATAATCGTGATCTTGATACACTTAAAATTAGCTTGAAAACCACAATTAATCTGCTAAAACAATTCCCGGGGCTTAAGGATCGCGTTGTTATAAGTGAAAGCGGGATCCAAAACAAAAAGGATGTCCAAATGCTGAGAGATGTTGGTGTTGACGGGATGTTGGTAGGGGAAGCGATATTGAAGAGTGCCAGTGTGCCAGACAAGATTCGAGAATTGCTGAGATGAGATATTTATTTCTAATTTTTGCGCTACTTTTGTCATCTAATTCTGTTTTTGCAATGGGAGAGATTCCCTCAACTCCCAAACTTATAACTCCAGAAGCAGAATTTGGCCGCACATTTGGTTTGCCGGGCTCTGGCGACGCTCAGTTTTATTATCCCCATGATGTTGATCTTGGTTTAATAGGGGATATGAAGACCGGGTTAAATAACCTTTTTATAACTGATACAGGCAATAACCGTGTGCAGCGCCTGGATGAAGATGGCGGCTATGTTTACCAGTTTGGTTCCTTTGGCAGCGAGAATGGCAAGTTTAACGCGCCGGTTGGCATTGCAGTTGATTTTAACTTCCGCATTTATGTTTCAGAAAAAGATAATGATCGAGTCCAATTGTTTGATATCCAGGGCAATTTTCTGAGGGAGGTAGCTACCAGCGAATATGGTTATAAAACCATTGATGATCCATCAGGATTGGCTGTTGATTCCCTGGGCAACCTTTATATAGCTGATTCGGGCAATGACCGGGTCCTAAAGTTTAGCGATACTGGTGATTTTCTGGGTGTGGTGGGCAGTTTTGGCTACGGTGCTGGATTTTTTGACCGACCGGCTGATGTGGCAGTTGACCGTGACAACTATGTTTACGTGGCAGACACTTATAACCATCGCATCCAAAAGCTGGATTATGACGGCCAGCCAGTTATGATGTTCGGCAGTTTTGGCAGCGGCCCGGGCGAACTTTCTTTTCCCCAGGGTATTGCAGTTGATAACCTATTTGTTTATGTAGCTGATACCGGCAATAACCGCGTACAGCTTTTTGATAAGCAGGGCAAGTTTTTGTTAATGGCCGGAGGCTTAAATATGCCTACAGGTATTTCTTTGGGATCTGGCGGCCTGGTTTATATTGTTGACAGCGGAAATCACAGGATTCAGGAGTTAAAGGTCAGTTACTAAGGGGCAGATGGTGGTGGAGTCTGTATGCTTTTTGTTTTATTCATATTAATTTCTATTCTAATAACCAACAGTAGTTTTGCGCAGGAAATAACTTCGCCTGAAGTTGTTGGGATAAGCCAGGAAAGCAAAGGCCTTGTCCTGAGCAAGAGCGAAGGACTTGTAATTAAAGGCAGCCAGTCCATTGCTTTTAGCCTCAAAAGTTTATCAGGTTCAAAAGAAGGGTATGCTCCGGGTACTACCCAGGCCAGAGAGGAAACTTTAAGGATTAATATTTCCGGCACAGCTGACGACACGGAAATCGAAGCTAATATTTACCGCACAACTGCAACCGGGGTCACACAGATTGGCGAAGAAAATGAGGATATTTCAATCCGCCTGCGCCGCGCCAACACAGAGCTTTATCTGGGTGACTTTACAGCTGAATTAACCGAAACAGAGTTTGCCAGATTAGATAAAGTTCTTTCAGGAGCTAGGGTCAAAGGTGATTACGGCAATTGGGGTTTTAGCGCGCTTTATTCTTCTCCAAAGGGCGAGGGCAAGGACAAGAAGTTTTATGGCGACGGCACCCAGGGGCCTTATAACCTTGATTTTACGCCAGTTGTAATTGACAGTGAACGTGTTTCTGTGGACGGAAGATTAAATAAGCGCGGGGACGATTACACCATTGATTACCAGGCCGGCAGTGTTACCTTTCTTAATAAAGTAATTGATGCTAAATCAGTTATTCAAATCTACTATGATTACCGCCAAACAGTTTACTCCCATGCAACTTATGGCTTGCGTGCTTTCTCTAAGCCAATCCCTAACCTTAAATTGGCCTTTACCTATCTTGATGATTCAGATAACTTGAGCGGGGCAGCGGAAATTAGGAGCAGCATGAGCCAGGAGGCAATTGACCCCCAAAGCCATTCAGTTATCGGTTTTGACGGCACTTATATCTCTGAGTATTTAACGCTTAATGCTGAACTGGCCGCTTCAAATCGAGATCTTAATTTGCTGTCAGTTTCTTCTACTAAAGAATTAGGCAAGGCGGCAAAACTTCATTTTACTTCAGCCTTAGGGGCTTGGGGAGTTGAAGGTTTATTTAAAAAAGTTGACCCCAACTTTGTTGCCATAGCAGAGGTTGACCCTAAACAAGATGTTTGGGAATATGCCGGCGCCTTAAGCTATCGGCCGAATCCACTTTTTGGCACTCAGACGCGTTATTATTCTCAAAGATATTTGCAGACCGGCGTTCTTTACGAGAATGTGGACAAAAATGCTAAAGCAATTTTAACCCCAGAGGGGCTGCCGTCGCTTGAGTATGTCTTTTCTGAGTTTGAGGAAAGCAATGATCCGGTTACCGGAGCTTCAATAAAGCGTGTTATCACCAAAAATTCTGTTGAAACAATTTATCAGCGGGGATTTATTGCAACGAGCCTTAAAGGCGCAGTTGAAGAATGGCTCAATCGCTCGCCGTCTGAAGAAGTGACTGATTACAAGAGGATTAATTTTGGCTTAGCTACTGTAGGTTTTGAGAAAGTCACTTTTAGCTCAAATATTGGTTTAGAAGATCGGCAGGAGCCAGCCGGTCTTAAACCATATCGCCGCACCTATGATTTAAAATTGTCTGTCAGTCCAACCAAACACTATTTTCTTTCTTCGGCTTTTAGCCTTGTTGATGACAGTCAAGAGGGACAAACTAATGTTACTAATTTAGCTTATAAGGCAGAGCCAACAGACTTTTTTAAGACAGACGGCAAGTATGCTATCACTTCTGTAATAGAAGAATTTCCAACAACCGGGGAAGCTGTTTCCAAGCAAACAGGTTCGTTTTCCTTTGACCTGCGGCCAGCCAGATATTTGCGTTTTCGTTATTTATATAAACCAAACTTTACCCAGATTATGCGTACGCAGACATTAAGCTATAATAATGAAAAGCAGCAGGTTGAAGTGAACATTATCCCTGTTAAATATGCTGTGCTGGGCGCGATTTACAAGCTGGGCCGCACTTATAATATTTACAAATATGATTTTCCCAATTACCAGGTTAAGGAAAACAGCAATGACACTGATTCGGTCCTGTACACGATAAAAACCGCGCCCTTGCCAATGCTTTCAACTGAATATAATTACTTTCAGGAGAATTCGTACGCTAATACCCTAACCACAACCCAGGAGCCCTATCTATATTCTAGGGGAAGAGGGATAAGGCGCCAGGTTGATACATTAATTAAGACATCTTTGTCTGAGCAATTATCCATTGATTCAAGATATACATTTGAAAAGTTAGACCAAGGTTCTGGTGAAGCCTTATCTGATGTGCTTGATACTAAATCGCATGCTTTATCAGTAAAATTTATCTGGAACCAATCAAGCTTTTGGACTTTTTCAGTTAGTTCTGCTTATACCAGGTTGACTGATTACATTCTAAACCAGGTGACATACACTTTTTCTCCTGGTTTTGGCATTATTTATCGGTTGGGCGAGAGTTTGCGTGTTGATTTTGAATACACTTACTCAAAATCTTTTGCCGGCCAGGAAACAGAAAGGAATAATTACACTCTAAGAACAAAATATGCTGTGAGCGAGTTTGTTGATTTGATCCTGCGCGCCCAACAGGAGATAAGCCGCGCGCCTGATTATCGTTTAACAGATATAGTTGGCAATGTTGAGATAAAGCTTTAATTGTGCTAATATAGGTTTAATGTTAACCTTAGGTATTGACCCTGGACTGGCTACCACAGGTTACGGTCTCATCCGCGAGAATCGGGATAAACTTGTATTTGTTGACCACGGTATAATTTCAACTTCAAAAAAGGACAATTCACAGAACCGGCTGCGCACTATTTATAACAGTGTTAAGAAGCTGGCATCAGATTATAAACCCAGGGTGATTGCTATTGAAAAGATTTTCTTTTCCAGGAACCGCAAAACTGCCCTGCCAGTTAGCCAGGCTAGGGGGATTATGCTTTTGGCCGCTGCCCAGCTCAAAATCCCTGTTGTTGAGTATTCACCAGCAGATGTTAAGGTTGCAGTTACAGGCTACGGCAGCGCTGACAAGCGGCAGATCCAGCAGATGGTCAAACACTTGCTTCGCTTGACAGATATTCCCAAACCGGATGACGCGGCGGACGCCCTGGCTATTGCTATTTGCCATCTACATTCATATAGAATGACAAGCTTATGATTTCTCATTTGAACGGAATTTTAGAGCATGTTGATAAAGCCCACCTGGTTATTGATGTAGGCAATGTTGGCTACCATGTTTATATTTCAAACGCCACTTTGCCTCGTTTGCCCAAACTTGGAGAAAAGGTTAAGCTTTATACGCTTCAGGTTGTAAGGGAAAATGATATTTCTTTATATGGTTTCCTTAACAAAGAAGAAAAGCATCTTTTTTCCATTCTTTTAAGTGTCAGCGGCATTGGTCCCAAAGCCGGCATGTCGATTATTTCTTCTTTCCCAATTGATAAATTGGTCACAGCGATCACGCAAGGCAATGTTGATTTGCTTTCATCTGTGCCGGGCATTGGCAAGAAAACGGCCCAGAAGTTAGTTATTGAACTAAAGGATAAAGTTGCTAAAGCTTATGCAATTAAGCCCTCTGATATGGCAGTTGGGATCCAAGGAGACCAGCCAGTTATTTCTGACTCAATTTCCGCTTTAGTTTCCCTGGGGTATTCCCCGCGTGAAGCTCGCGATGCGATCTTAAAATCCGGCCTTGATTTATCCTATGGCAATGTTGAAGATATCATCAAACAAGCGCTAAAATCATTAATCTAAACTTATTCCAAACTTAAAATCTTTTTAAGGCCCATTCCTCAGCCATCCGCATCCATTGTCTAGGCAGGAAAGTTTCTGGGGTTAAGTGCTTCACAAAGATTGAGTAGATATTAACTAGGTTTGCCCCCAGAATATCCATAAATAACTGATCCCCAATCATAACAGCATTTTCTGGTTTAGCATTTAGTATCCTTAATGATTTCCAAAAGGCAAACGGCAAGGGCTTAAACCCCAAATGCATGGCAGGCACGTTTAAGGTCTCTCCAATAAACTTAACCCTTAAAGGGTGCCTGCTATTGGAAGTTAGACAAAGATTAAACCCCTCTTCTTTTCTGGTAGCCACCCATTCAAAGACTTGCGGGGAAACGTCATTTACCCTGCGCGGGATTAAGGTGTCATCAATGTCTAAAATAAGGGCTGTTATTCCCTGGCTTTTAAGTTTGTCAAAATCAATTTGATGGATGTCCTGGACAATTAACTTTGGCCTAAAAAGGTTCTTAATCTCCTGCCAGAATTTGCTCAAAATCAAGTCTCCTTTTTAAGCTTGTCAGCAGTTTATCAAAGTCGTTTTTAAAGTCAGGGGAAACCATAAGTTTTAAGGTGGCGGTTGGCCCAGCTTCTGGTTTAGGCGTGCGGATAGCTGCCATGCCTTCAAAAGCCTCAAAATAGGGGCAGATCAAATAGATATCTTCTTTCTTGACCCTTAAGAAATAGTTAATCGAATCCATCTAGAGTTTTTCAATATAGAACAGGACAATTGCCGGCAGGTCCTTATAAAGCTTTTGGTTAACTTCCTTAAGTTTTGTATGCCGTTCGCTGGCTAAGACCAGTTTAAAACCAGAAATCTGTTCTAAGAGTGTATCAATTTCAGGGTTTTTGTAGCCGGTGAAATTGGCTGTGCCCTTGCTGCCAAACAGCGGCTCAATTAAACTGTAGCTGTCTGCGCTTGTGGTTGCTTCTTCAGTAAAAAGTTTGCCAATATCAGCTTTGTAGCCCATGAGGAATAAATTGTGTTTGCCCGAAGCCAGCTCATCAACCCATTTGTCCTCATCCATTGTGTCAACTTCTACCAGCTCGACCTTCATGCCAATATTCTTTAGGTTGCTGCTGATATATTCAGCAATTTCTTTAGTCTTGATACCGCTGGTATGGAGCATGGAGATGTTTTTTAGCCGTTTGTCGTTCATGGGGTAGCCGGCATTTTTCATCAGGTTCTTGGCTTCTTTAACATCGTAAACTAACGGCGCGATATCGGGATCATAGCCCAGCATAGTTGGCGGAATAATGCTGACTGGCGTTGTTTCTGTGCTCATGATGCCAATGGCAATGTCCTTAACATTGATAGCGTGGTTAACTGCCTGGCGAACTTCAACTGTGGTAAAAGGCTCTTTTTGGGTATTAAACCCCATGAACCAGATACCGTCAAACTCTTTTGCTTGTGCAAAAGAGTTAAATCCCAATGTCCAAACCCCAAACCCCAACAAGGTAATGAGTAGAAACTTAAGCGCTCCTGAATTTCTTTTTGCCTTTTTCAAATAAATCTCCTCCTTTACAATCTATGGCCACGATGGCCGGAAAATTATGCACTTCCAGCTTCAGCACGGCTTCTGGTCCCAGTTCCGGGTAAGCAATAACATTGGCCTTCTTAACGTGTTTAGCAAGCAAAGCAGCTGTCCCACCGGCAACTACTAGATAAGCGGCTTTATGCTTTTTCATGGCATCAATCACTTCCTGGCTGCGCCTGCCTTTGCCAATGGTGATTTTTACGCCAGCTTTTAATAGTCCAGGAGTAAAAGTGTCCATCCTGGTTGCGGTAGTTGGGCCAATTGAGCCAATTACTTCCCCTTTGCGCGTTGGAGTGGGGGAAGCATAGTATAGTATGGCGCCAGCCGGGTCAAAAGGTGGTTTCTTGCCAAACATGCGATGTGCAGAATCCCTGGCCGCGTAAATTGTGCCGGAAATAGTTACTTTGTCTCCGGCTTGCAAAGCTTTAATCTCTTTGTCAGTTAGCGGCGCTTTTAGGGTAATTAGTTTTGACTTTTTCATACAATGGCTTCTTTTACGCGATGGGCGTGGCATTCAATATTAACTGCTACAGGTAAACTTGAGATGTGACAGGGATGCCTTTCAATATTTACAGCCAAGGCAGTGGTTGTGCCGCCCAGTCCCATTGGGCCAATGCCGGTTTTGTTTATTTTTTCCAGTAATTCTTTTTCCCATTTAGCTGTGCTGGGGTGGCTATTGTGGCGGCCAATTTCACGCAGCAGTGATTGTTTGGCTAAATTAGGAGCATAATCAAAGGTGCCGCCAATGCCAATGCCAATGATCATAGGCGGGCAGGCATTAGGGCCAGCGTTTTCCACTGTTTCTAAAATAAATTCATCAATTTCTTCTTTAGGTGAAGCTGGTTTAAACATTTTAATCGCACTGCAGTTTTCCGCGCCCCCGCCTTTGGTCATAACTTTGATGTTTATCTGTTCACCAGGAACTATTTTTGTATAAATAATTGCTGGGGTGTTATCTTCAGTATTTTTTCTTTCAATAGGGTCGAGGGTGACCGATTTCCTTAAATAGCCCTTGTGATAAGCCAGGCTAACACCTTCGTTAACAGCTTCATCCAGAGTGCCGTTGATAATCCTTACGTCCTGGCCAATTTCAATAAATGCTGTGACAATGCCTGTGTCCTGGCAAAGCGGCAGTTTTTCCCGCCAGGCGGTTTTTGCATTGTTAATAATTTGCCGCAAGATTTCGCGGCCAGTGGAAGATTTTTCTTTGCTCAAAGCTTTGTTTAAAGCTTCTAAAACGTCTTCAGAAAGATTAGTGTTAGCTTCGACACACAGCTTTTTGATGGTTTCAGTAATTTTTTTTGCTACAACTTCACGCATTTTTCATTGTTGGCCATGATGGCTTCGGCTGATTTTTTAAGCGCTTGCTTTTCCTCATCAGTCAATTCAATTTCGACAATTTCCTCAACGCCATTTTTGCCGATTTTAGCCGGCAAGCCAATGTACAGGCCATTTAAGCCGTACTGTCCATTAGACATGACTGAAGAGCAAATTGTTTCCTTGGTATCTTTGAGGATTGCTTCAACCATATGAGCTGCGGCAGCTGATGGGGCGTAATAAGCAGAGCCGGTTTTAAGATGGCCCACAATTTCTGCGCCGCCTTTCCTGGTCCTGTCTACAATTTTGTCGATTTTTTCTTTGGGCAGAAGGTCAGCAATTGGTTTGCCAGAAACTTTTGTTTGGCTTGGAACTGGAACCATCAAATCACCGTGTGTACCAAGAACTGTAGCTTTAACTTCTGTGACTGGCACATTTAACTCCAGGGCTATAAAACTTGACATTCTGGCCAGGTCAAGCAGCGGCGCCATGCCTAGGACTTTTTTAGCATCAAAGCCAGAGGCTTTCCAGGCAACATAAGTCATGGTATCAAGTGGGTTGGTGACAATTAAAATAATAGAATTTGGCGCGTGTTTTTTAATGTTTTCGCTGACGGATTTGATGATGGCAGTATTTTTTGCCAGTAAATCATCGCGGCTCATGCCTGGTTTTCTGGCCAAGCCGGCTGTGACAACTACGACGTCAGAATCTTTGATATCAGCATAATCATTGGTTCCCATAATGTGGGAATTATAGCCAACAATTGAGCCAGCCTGCAGCATATCCAGGGCTTTGCCCTGGGGTATGCCTTCGACAATATCTAAAAGAACAACATTAACCAGGTCTTTTTCCGCTACTCGCCGGGCCACTTCTGCGCCAACATTGCCAGCGCCAATTACAGATACTTTGGGTTTCATATGGTTCTAGAATAGCAGAATCTGAGAGGAAATTCAATTTTTTGCATTTCTTTGAGCCTTCGAGCCTTTGAGGCAAAAAATAGCCTCTAAGACTCCAAGACTCTAAGGGATTCAAAGAAAATTTGCAATTCCCACAAACTCATCGATCCCCAACGTTTCTGGCCGTCTGCTTAAATCAATATCAATTCCTTCCAAATTAAACTTGGCTAAAGAATTTCTAATCTGCTTACGCCTCTGTTGGAAGGCTGCATGCACAATATCAAAGAACAATTTCTCATCTTTAACCTGATATTTTGGGGTTTTGTAAGGCTTTAAAACTACTATTGCAGAGCCAACCTCTGGCCAGGGGAGGAATGAAGATTTGGATACCAAGGAGATCAAGGATATCGAGGCGTAAAATTGACAAAAAATTGAGAACGACCCATATTTTTTTGATCCCGGACTGGCTGCCATGCGTTCGGCAACTTCTTTTTGGACCATTAAAACTGCGATTTCTGCCTTATCTTCACTTTCAAAAATTTTTTCAATAATTGGCGCAGTGATGTAATAGGGAAGATTCCCTATTATCTTAAATTTTCGACCTAAGACCAATTCATGTAAATGAGTTTTTAAAATGTCCTGGCCAACAAAGGAAATGTTTTGAAATTTATTAAGTACATCCTTGCTGATGCGCAGTAGTTCTTTATCAATTTCAACTGCAATCACATGATTGGCTTTCTCGGCTATTTCTGACGTCACAATCCCTAAGCCTGAGCCAATCTCTATCACCAAATCGTCATTGGTTAACTCTGCTGCATTAATAATTCTTTGCAAAACTTGGGGATCAACCAAAAAATGCTGGCCTAATTTTTTCCGTGGAAAACGGTTGTAAGACTTAAGAAGTTCTTTAGTTATTTGGGCTAGGGTGGGACTCATTTAGTCCGGGCAAAATGCGCGGCAACCTTGATGGCCTCAATCATGCTGTTTGGTTTTGCCCAGCCTTTGCCTGCTATGTCAAATCCGGTACCGTGGTCAACCGAAGTCCTGATAATCGGCAAACCAACCGTCACATTAACTGATTTA
>Ga0180007_10006001_pt1 | contig 12034 bp, 18 predicted proteins | sample MM_PC_MetaG_FD_121122 | JGI IMG/M metagenome (GOLD analysis project Ga0180007, IMG submission 121122) | Groundwater microbial communities from the Aspo Hard Rock Laboratory (HRL) deep subsurface site, Sweden - MM_PC_MetaG | ecosystem: Environmental > Aquatic > Deep subsurface > Groundwater...
AGGCAATGCGTCCCCTTGACAGCTTATTGGTTTGGGGTTGCGCTCTGCCCTGAGGGTAGGGTAGGGTAGGCATAGTCTGGGGCCAGTCTGGGAGAAGTCCAGACCGGTCAGAGATAGGATAGTTCGGTTTGGATCTGTCTGATCCTCTGATCCTGTTTGAGTTGGGAGAGAACTCCGTTTTGGAACTCATTCAGGGAATCAAACCCGAGTTCTTGGTAGAACCGACCGATCCCTGCATAGTCTATCGAGACTAGGTTCCCTGTACGGTTCCTCACCCGTTTCCAAGTTCCTGTCCGATAGTTCCAAACTCTGAAAACAGCAGAGTGAGGAACGATCCTTGATTCTCTCAAAGCGGCCAACGTCCACTCTAGCTCCGTGATCCGATATTCAGTCTCCTCATCGAGGGGGAGTTGCAATGTCATGAGTTCCGCATCGAGAGGGGCAACCCAACCGTCGGTTCGGACCGTCCCGTCGTTGATTTGCAGAGAGAACGTCTTGGTTACGGACTGAGTGTGGAAAGTGACGTCCTTTGACCAATGCCCTTGACTCAGCAAGCTGGGAAACTGGGTACAGACGAACGTGTTTGCTTTGGTCTCAATCGCATTTTCTGTAACCCCCTTGCGTTTCCAATGACTCCCCATAGAGTAGTACTTTGGTGCCAGGATATTGATTTCTGTACTTTCCTCTTCGATTTTCAGCTTTCCGAGGGTAAAGGGATCTAGCTGGTCACTCAGGTTTTCGTAACCCTGAGCGTTGACAATCATACTGTCTGTGTCGCAGTAGAACACATTCTCTCGACCTGCCTGACGAATAAGCCCCCAGAGGAGAAGACGAGCGTAAGCTGTGACATGGGCAGCGATTGCAGGGAAACTGTTCTCGGGTTCACCCTTGGTTGTGCATGTCCAAAGATCGTTTCCCCAGTGATAGATTCGGGTGACTTCGCCTGTTTGACCGTTGATCACTGCCGAGACTTTGGCAAGGTTGGGATCATTATACGGTTGCTTCGTCCATTCGTGAGCCTTCATTCCGAACTTGCCATAGAGAGAGTTCATAATGAGCTTGACAATGTGATAGAATGGTCGGTTGTCCTCTCTCTTGTACTGGACTTTCAGGTTGTACATATACTTGACGAACTCTTGGAAGATCTGCGCTTGTTTGTAAAGGACACATACGATCACCTGTTTCAGTTCGTCACGTTCCAACGCGTATTGGATCTCGGGAGTTGTCAGGTAGGTCTGAAAACGTCCTACTGGATAGACGTTTCGACCCTTGTATTTGGTCGGAAACACGGGTTCCTTGACGTCAACCACGACCTGAGCGACCACAGCGTACTTCTCCAGGTATTTTTTCAGTGTCGGGATCTCTACATTCCGCTTGATCCCTACTAGGTGAGTTGGACAGAAGTTGTCAATCATGACACTTGGATACATAGAGTTGACGTCCAGCTTGTAGAACTGACTCCCTGACTGCTTTCCTCTACGGAAAACAGAGCACCGACCGCCCTTGTAGGCATTTCGTTCTAGCTCAAAGACGTCGCCGTTTCCGTGCATAAGAATCTTGTGCTTCATAAACCTATGTCGAAAACCGTTGAAAGCCTGAGAGGGGACGGTGTGACCCCAGTTTCCGAGTTCGTGCTCTTCGATAAAGGTGTAGTATGCTTTCCAAGCTTCGACCATGATTTCTACGTCACGGTGACAATACACTTTTAGCTCATCCCAGGTGCAGGTGTCAAAGTCTATAGTGAGTTTGGGAAAGCCAACAGCCTCCCCTAGATTGGCGAGCTTGCCAGGAAAGAAGTTGCCATTATCAACGACTTTCAACTTGACCTGACCCTTGGTAAAAGAGAGGATCGTTGTCTGGCCGGCTGTGTAAACACTCTTTGTGATCCAACCCCGTTTGGCAAGTTCGTCAAACCCTCTCAGGATTCCAAAGTCATATCCAACGTTGTGTATGATCAGATAGAGAGGTTTCCTTGGAACGTGTAGCTTCTCTACCAGGGACCAAAAGTGATCTAGCGTGGTAAAGAACGTATAGTTCTCTGTATCCCGTTTCTTGTCGGTTCTGCGTCTCCAGTAGCAAGCCCAACCCATTTTGAGCTTGTGTTCGGTTGTGCCGTTCTCTTGTGACTCGAGCGTCGTTTCGACGTCTACGAACAGGTGACAAGCGGGAACAGATCCCCAACGGTTCTCTCTCAGGTAGTGCGGTCTGTATAGTGTCACCATTCTAGGTCTTGCCTGTGATAGTAGAACTCAGGTTTCCATTGGACGGTCTCGGGTTCGGTATCGGGAGCACTATATCCAAGGTCGGACATTGCCATGTCTCCAATTTCGCCTTGGGTTGGCATGTGGTCAAACCCGATCACCTTCCAATCTTCGCTTGGCAAGCCTGTGTCTTTGTCGGTTCCGGTGAACTTCACGCGGACATTGTAGGCAAAGTCTGAGATAGAATCTACATCAAGAAAGAACTGTCTGAGTAGTGGCTTGTCGGGATCTCGTCTTGTGATAAAGGGTTCCCAACCCGTTTGCTCTCGATATGCTCCCCAGATTTCGCGAGCAATCCGACGCGGAACGTATTGAGGGGTTGCCCTTAGCAGTTCATAGAACTGATCAGCGCCAGGTACGATATCCCAGGCGTCAACGATCCAGTTTTCCGCTCTGGCGTAGTAGGTAGCATCAGACAGTATCGAGATCATACCCGCTCAGATCCGGTTTTCCAACGTTCCGCCAGGATTCCCAGTTCTCAGGATATCCGCCCCAGGCGTCAGTGCAGAATACCTTGATCCCGTCTCGGATCAGATCAAGCGTTACGATCATGACTTGTAAGTGTTCTGCGTGTACTTTGTGCCCTTTCGCAAACTGTGTCTCCAATGCTCCCAGTTGACGCATGGCAAGGCAAACGTTCCGATAAGCGTGTGCTATCTGTCTCTTGGCGAGTTCTCTTTTGGTCTTGCCTGACATGATCGTTTCCTCACCTTTCCGAGTGATCTATTCTGAGCAACGACTTTCCGACCTTTGTGGAAAATGCAAAGGTGAATCCTGATCCAGGGTTCCGGTTTTAGTTTCATTTCTCTCCCCTCACTATGTCTGGGTGGATCATGGGGAACGGGATCATAAGGCCCGCCCCCCTGATCCGATTCGGTTTTAGGTGAAGAACACTGTGTTTCCCTTCATATAGAACTTGACAGCCAAGGGGAAACAATCTTGCTCTGCGGCGTCTTGCAGTGCGTCCATGACGAACATCGCGCCACTAACGAAAACGTGATCATGCCCGTTCTCATCGGTTGCCTCGAATACGGCAAACTCGCCATGTTCGCCGGTCTTGAACGTTGCGCTTGTGATCACCAACTCGTGATCCAGCCAATCGGGGATCTTGTCGGTGACGACAGTACGATCTTTCTTGCCCATTTCTGCCAACCGTCTTGGTGCCGCTTTCTTTCCCATTGTAGAACCCCCTTTTACGCCCGATAGTGGCTCTCGATAGTGGGGAAAATAGCCTGAGCCAGAGCTTCACTAAGTTTTTCCCCACACTCTGCGGCCTTATCGACCGCGTCTTGCTCTGCCCAACCCAATGGCTCTGCCCCGATATAGGCAGCCCAATCCCCTGCGTAGCCTCGGATTGCTACAATTGCAATCCCAATCCCGTTGCTGTTCCAATACCTGTGGGCGATTTCTCTTTCGGCCATGTCGTACCCCCTTTCTAGTCAGGCGAAAAGTGCGCTATGGAACCCATACAACCCTATCTGTCGGGAAACTGACCAACCATAGGAATCAAGATACAAGGTGAAAAGTTGTTCCTCGACTCCCCTTCGGCAAACGTGATTGACGCGAACCCGAGAAGCTAGCGAGGGGTTGACGTGTTTCCGTTTTCGCTTGCCACGTGTGAACCGGTAGTAGTGTCCGTCAATCATCCGTGAGCTTTCGACTTTGCTAACCTTTCCCTGCGACCCCATCTTGTGCCCCCTTTACCTGTCTTTTGACCGTCGTTGCCACGAATGCCTGTAAGAGAACTGCCCATCTCATGGCGTCCTCTAGGTGAATCCGAACAGCGAACAGTGCGTTCCGCAGATCCTCTTTTGCCAAGAGTTCGGGAGGGAACTGTTGTTTCATTCGGTAAAGGTTGGTCTGTGCAAACTCCAGATCCATGAGTGTTCCCGCAACCTGACTGAGAACTCTTGCGCCCTCGTCTCTAGATACGATCCGGACAACCATTGTATCATCTCCCTCTCTGGATTCCAAGCGGCTTGACCACGAATGACCGACACCGGCGATACGACGCCGTGGTCAACTCTCGCACAAACGGCATTCCTGACCGCAACGACGGCGCGTCGCACCAATCGCGACCCGTTGCGTCCATCCCACGATAGTGCTTGCACTTCCGACACGATTCGTGATACTGCCTTGTGTTCACCTTCTCCCCCCCTCTCATTTTGTGCCCTCAGTGTACCCGAGACAGGGGAAAGTTTCCTGACATCTACCTGACATTCAGCAGACAGTAACCCGACAACAGGAAACACCTATGAAGATTTGGGGACCGTCAACTTCTCAGTCCTCAGAGACTTTGCAGCCTCTTGGACTTTCTCCATATTCTCCAGCTTGTGCTGGAGTTTCAGGAGCTTGTCACGGTCTGTGCGCGATATGATCTGATCCAGTCTCACTAGATTCTTCCTCTCTCTTGACAGGTTTGACTTTGACAGGAATCGGTTTTCGACTCTTGTATCTCTTGTAAGCCTCGATAGCACGATCCAGGGAAACTTTGGGTTCTGGCATGATCTACTCCTCCACAGTTGGTATAGCCATCTTGACCAGGATCTCGATATCGGATTCAGAGTATCCCAGTCCTCTCATGTTTTCAACGTATTGGTCCGGTGTGATGATTTCGTCTTTGAGTGCCTTACGATATTGAGACTCTGTCAAACGACGGGTTCTCAGATCACGTTCCAACGCCCATCCCGACAAGGTCACTTCTTGCTGGTCACTTGGAAGTGCTAGACGCCCTAGCTTCTCCAAGGCGGTTGTGCGGTCAATCGCTCTCTTGACGTATGCCTCTCCAATGATCTCAATTTCTTTGGCCCGTATCATCTCAGAGTAGGAAAAATCGGCAATGGCAAGCTGTAGCTCAATCTCGGGTTCGGTCAATCCGACCGTCAACAGGTATTCCTTGGCTTGCGTTGACCCGATCATTCTTGCGGTATAGGATCTGAGCACCACTTTCTGTAGATCACGTTGATAGTCCTCGAGGTAGTCAGGGATAGCTTCAAGTTCCCTCTGGACGTCAACCATCGAAAGCAGCATGTCAATATCTTCTGCTGTGTATTCGAGATCCCCGAGACGCGTTTCCGCTTCTGGTCGGGTGATCACATCCTTTCGATAGGCCCCCTCGATAACAGAGCGAGTGAGAGCTTTTGCCTCCTCAACTTTGGAAGTGTCGGTTGTGCTGTTGTAGAGGATTGTAAAGTCAGTCATAGCTTGCGCTTTCTCGGCATCATACCCGAGGTCAAGGTATGACCTGAAAACTTGCTCCTCATTCAGAACTCCGACCTTGTACATCCGGCGAACGTCAACCCGTGTAAACGGTGTGTAGGCAACGTCGGTCATCTTCTGACGCCATCCCGCAGGATAGTCCGATATTTTCAGTAGGTCTGTGAGTTCGGGTTCGCCAATGATCCCACGGTGAAGCATCTCAAAACCTAGGGTTACAGACGGCAGTCTCCAGTGACTTCTCCAATATCGAGTTGCCCAATCGGGATCAAAACCCATCTTGGCAATCGCATCAGCGAACTCAGTGGGGAAAGCCTCATCATATCCCCAGGTTGCAGCAATGTCATCTCGCCAAGCTTCTCGGACAGCCATGGTCACTAGATCAGCGACTCCAGGCAATTGGCGAGAGGTTTTGAGAATCAGAGTTGCATTGCTGGTCGTATATCCCAACTTCGTCAGCCGGTCAAGTGCTTCGCTTTCCGTGATCTCTTCGCGAAAGTGTGCCCTTATGATCGGTTCAACGTCCAGGATACGATCTACAATCAAGCCATACGTTGCGATATCCTCAATTCGATATCCGAGGGTTCGGAGTTGGGGTTCGATAACCCCTTTCCAATCCGCACCTGTTCGACGGTAGTACTCAAAGAGTGACCCGAGATCGGGAACCGGTCGCAGAATGGCCTCATATCCAGTGTGCAGGACGTCAGGGATTCCCGACAATTGATCATAGTGTTGATACATGTCTGGAGTGATTTCACCACGCCAGCTCATACGCGCCGCGTCTCCAGTTGACGGTAGAGCGCTCCGAACTCCGTGGTCAATAGCTTGTGACAGCTTTGTAGATATGGGTTGCAGAACTCCGCCTATGATCGGACCCAACGCCATGCCAATGATAGATAGCATGATGATGATTTCGATTTGACTTTGCGGTTTGCGATATCGGTTGATCAGAGCTTTCACGTCATCCGGACATTCAGGTTGACCGACAATGAAGTCAGCGAAAACAGTGAAAGCAGGGATCAGCCCTTGCTCCAAGTTCTCCAGCAAAGTCTCACCTGCAAAGCTTGCCAAGTGCGCGATAGCTTCATCATTGTCCTCTAGCACCCCGACAAGGAAACGTTGCAGGGATTTCTCCAGCTTGTCACCCAAACCCCCCGCCTTACCAGAGGGATCAGGTTTTCGATAGTGTACTACTCCGCCGTCAATTGGAATTGGCATGTCCGATTATCCTTTCCTTACCAGATCTCCGTGATCACTTTCTCACCTACGGTCACAACCGAATTGATCACACGACGCCAGTGTTTCAGCAACCCCTCGAATACCCAGACGACAATACCCTCTGCGGGATCAGCCCAAAAACCCATCGGTAGATCAAGCCAGAGAGAGGACAGATACTTGGTAGCATTCTTTGGATCACGAATGAAGTATGCAGCTTCCCACGAGAACTTATCAATAATGTCTGTTATCAGAGTTTCTTTATCAAAGAGTAGATTATACAACCAAGGGTGATTGAGTTGTGCCCATCGTGTGAACTCTTTGGGAAAGTCAGAGATCCAGGCGTAGATCTCCGGTCGATGATCTTGTATCTGTTCCAAGATCCAACGACCAGGGAAAGTTGTCAGGATAGCAAAGTCATGGATCACGTCACCTATTGACCCGACAATGTAGGCGATCGGATTCGACTGGAACTTGCGCCACTCATTCCTAAACCACAGATCCCAGTAGTCAAGCCTGAGCATTCCCCACATATCCCCGAGGACACCAATCACAGAAAAATAGCCATGCGAGAACTCCAGGATATTGTCAGCGGCCAAGTCAACCCATGCCCAAGCCCAGTAGAAGTCCCACGATAGCAGGTTGAACGGCCACGGCCAGCTATAGACTGTTTCCCAAGCCTTTTTGAGTTCAGCAGCGAGCTTGTAGAAGTAGCCAGCTATGACTTCGATTGAGTTCTTTCCCCCGCCGTCAATTGGAATCGGCATTGCTGTGTCCTTTCATTGCCAGGGGAGCCAGAGTAGGTAAAGGAGGTTTGCAGACCGTGGCTGGTCTACGGAAACCCTAGCTCCGACTCCCCTTGACAACCTACATGCTCCGAACGGTTGGCAGTACATTCAACTCAATCTCGGCCCCTGAGAATGACTTGACTGCTGCCTTGACCGTAGAGTGCAGATCCCCGATCAATCCAGGATCTACACTCGGGATATGGATTCTCACAACCAACCGGACAGGTTCGACCTTGACTTTCTTTTCCTCTGGCATAATCAGCTTCTCCCCTCTCTATAGACTATGGATCACTTTGCGGCCATAGCGCGATAACCCGCATCTGTGCTCTTGGCACCAAAGAAGAATCCTATGATGATAAGAGCAGCGTTTCCCAGTAGCTCAGGAATCGGTTGGTTTGTGACCGACAGGTAGACGATTGCACCGATCACAGTTGTAGCAATGAAACCTGAGACAATGACCGACCTTTCCAAGAGCACCCAGAACTTATCCAATTTTCTCACCCCCTCGCTGTGTAGACTAGAACTCGTTTTCAGTGACAATCCCGTCGTCAATATAGACTTCACTGGATACAATCCCGTCACCGGTTGCCTGTACCATGACCTGAAAGTAGTCAGGAACGCCAGGATCACCAGTTTGCTCGGGAATGTATGCAGACAGATCCCACACCTGATCATTGATATACAGCTTGTCGTACATGTGAGTGTTGAAGTTGACCACCAGCTTGCAGAGATTGAAAGGATCAACCCCGTCACGGAGAGCTAGGTCTGCAAACTCTACGTATCGAGGAAAATTATCCCAGTAGTAGAGCTTGCTCAGGTTGTGATCGTACTTGATTGTATAGTGATAGTTGAGTTCCGCGTCCGTTTGCACAAGCCCAAAGATCAGGCGGTCAAAGTCAGTGGTCAACAGAAACGCATAGCCCCATCCTACTTTGTCTCCCACCGGAACGGGAAGGCCACGAGATAGCTTGACACTTGTACTGACAAGCGTTCCTCCCGAGAGAAGTAGCGAGGCCCCCTTGCTCCGTGTGTGAGTGCCTGAGACACGAATAAAACCGTCGGTACTGTATATGTCCCTGATCCAACCCCCAACCCCCTCCTCAAAATCATCCAGCATCATGACGTCGCCATATCTAATGAAGTTGACCGGCGACCCGAGCCTTGCAGCAAGCTCGGCCATATCGGAAAGATTGAACGTCGGAGCTTGTTTGACTACGTTGCTATCGTCAGGCAATCCTCTTGCCATGTAACCACTCTCCTTACAGCCTCTCAACAGAGCTGCTAGTACAATCCCAATCAAAATCCACTCACTATCCCGAATGACTTGTTTCCTCATCGTTCCTATCCTTATGGATCAAGTCTGTAGATCACCAAAACCCGCATTGTACAAACGTTGCCAGCGTCAGCATTTCTCACGTCAATTTTGAGACTTGCTTGGAAAGGAATCTCTACTCGCCAGTGTACCCAGAACTCGTGACCAACCATGTCCCACTTGAAACACTCTATATCTGCAAACCCGAGAACCGCCCCACCGTTGAGGTAAAGCATTTCGTTGAGTACGAAAACCGCTGTTTGTGCCGCGTCGAGTAGAACTCTCACATCGCTTGCGTTACAAGCGTTGTCTGCACCCTTCGCCCGAAACATGACATCTGTGACGTAACCTGATCCGACTGTTGTCGCAAGTACAGCTTGTGTTGCTCCCGATCCGACGACCGTATCCCAAAGCGTGGCAAGTGTCCGATCACAACCAAGCGGCATCACTGTCGGTTGTCTCAGATCACGAAAGGCCACCCCATCATATACAACCGGCGTGACTATCTTCCCAATTGTCGGATCAGTCAAGTCTGGCACATCATCCGCCTTTAGTCATAAAGTCAATAAAGTCTGACAAGCGTGTGCTACCCCCTGGTCTGAGAATCGAGCAAGCTATCCAGAGAGTGTGAGGAAAGATATCATCCTCATTGTATGCTTCGAGCCTCATTTCGTGAGGAACGTCATCAATCTCATAATCTTCGTCAAACACCAACTCTGTCGGACTTGACACAAACCACTCAGTCATCGACAACGGCCACACCTGAAAACTTTCATAGAACAGCCGACACCCGCACAAGTTCCCTGATCCCCAACGCCAACGAACCCAGACCCGTTTGATCACCCCCTCACAGATTGGGAACGTGGTCACAAGAGGATTGGCCTTTGTCCTTTTGGCAGGAATCGCAACTGACTTGGAAAATAGCATCAACCGTCCTTTGCTAGGTCAACTCTGAGGGAACGACGATCCCATATGCGTATAGCTCCAGATCATCGGCCAGACCAGCACCAATGAAACGCGCCGCGATCCGATATTCACCTGTAGCATACACATCCTGTATAATGGTCAAGGTATTCTCTTTGCTTCCAAGTTCAACACTGATCAGGATATACTCTGTTCTGGCTTGTATGAGCAAAAGCTCAACCCTTGCACACTTGGTTATCAGATCCCGAGCTGTGATACAAGTCCAATGAATGATCTCAGGATATGGCAAGGTATCCATGACAATGAGATCCACACCAGACCCGTCAGCTTCCTTTGACAATCGGCGAATCACAACTTCTTCCATCTCTCCCCTTTCATCTACGGGATCAGGCAGAACGGTCTTTGTCGTCCGACTGCCTGATCCCTACACAATGAATGTTCCCTAGTACGGACGAGCCTGAATCAACCCGACGAACGCAGCACCCGCTGCAACCGCTCCGGTAGCTTCCAAACGAACAGAGCGGAAAGCGGGAGCATCAAAGTAATCTCCAGGTTCGTTCTGGCGACCAAAGTTGTACCACAGACACCCAAAGGGGCAGTATCCGTTAACTTTGGCATAGACAGTCCGATCATTCGCATCCGGTGCGCCCGCGATCCAGGTATTATACAGACCGGTCCCAATTCCCAGCCCTGTCCAGAGGAATGTTTGGTCACCACCTGACGCAGCCGCAAACAACGGAGTTCCTGCATACTCCAAGATCTGACGAACGGTATCACCATCTGCACAGTGATACACATGGTCATAGGAAAGAATGGGTTCCAACCGGCTGTTGCTCCGAATGAAGTCAGTCATTCGCATATTGAACAGCGTAAACTGTTCCTGATTCACGTGGAGCTTGAGAGCGGACACGACCCCAAACATCTGAGTATCGGTCTTGTGAACACGCATGAGCAAAGCCTTGTAGGGATAGTCAGTTGGCAAGTCAATGTACTCTACTCCAGCAGCAGTGACCCAGGAATAGATTTCTTTTGCCATGAGATACCCGAGCGGAGTTTCCCCACCTTCCATGACGTTCGCCAAGATCGTTAGTCTTGCTGTGTTCGTTGCGAACCCAGTCAGACCAACCGCCCTGATTGCAGCCAAGTTCCACTTGATCCGGACTTGCGGATTCATGAACTTGGTAGGATCAAAGGCGTAAATCGGATCACCAACGAAACGACCAAACGGGATCACAACGTTGAGATTCTGGGTATTCCCCGGAAGCTCCGTGATCAACTGATTCGGCAAACAATTGCAGTAGTAGGCGGTATAGGCCATAGCCTCATAACCGTCGAAAGAGTAGATCACGTCAGATCCGTCAATGACGTCAATCCTCTCAATCACGTCGGAAACTACCACACCCTGGTTGTTTGTCGCCCCGTTGCTAACCCGAACTTCCAACCAAAGGTTGGTGATCGGTTCACGGGTTGCTATGTCGGTCGTGTGCTCCCCAGTGTCAGGAATAGCCAACCGACTCTGTAGGTAGGTCTTACGCAAAAACATTGGATTCTACCCCCTACTTCTTGGAAAACTTGGACATGCCACGTGCCCAGGCAGTCATCTTTGCAATTGAATCTTCGAGCGTCATGTCAGACATCTTGTCAACCTTCTCTAGCAAGGTTCCCTCGAATGCCAACAGTTGCTCTGCAAAGGCCACCTGTTTCCCGTGTGCAGCGTCAATTCCTGCTGCAATCCGACCAATGCCCTTGGTCAAGGTCTTGTCCTTCCACTCTTCCAGCGTAACTGCCCTGAGACGACGTGCCCACTTGCCAGACGACACAGCAGCCTGCAAGTTTGCCAACATCTTGTCCTGCTTGTCAGCAGCTTTGGCTGTCGGAGCTTCCGAGACCCGATCCACACCCCGTCTTATGTCCTCGACTGCACCCTTCAGACGACGAGCGTGTTTTTCGGCATACTCTTCTGCAGAAACTCGGATCTTACCCACTTGTGCAACCCCTCTCCCTCAGATTTTTGGTTCTCCAGGTAGACAACGGTGAATCCTGATCCTCAACCCCCCCACACTCTGTAGACAATGTCGAGTTCTGGCTACCCTTTCTTACCTGACAACATCTATATTCTACCACACTTTCGGGAACTTGTCAAGTCTCCCGACCGATCCTCACAGACACTCCCCACAGAGACCAAACCCAGACCACACCAAAACGGGCACCCTAGGGCAAGTTTGGGCAAAACCAGTCTGGGGGAAAACTGGCCCCACATGGGGAAAACCAAACCGCGCACCCCAAGCCAATAAGCTGTCAAGGGGACGCATTGCCTA